>Ga0207416_1001926_pt1 | contig 24698 bp, 22 predicted proteins | sample PaiPotPPM11metaG_FD_184107 | JGI IMG/M metagenome (GOLD analysis project Ga0207416, IMG submission 184107) | Iron sulfur acid spring bacterial and archeal communities from Banff, Canada, to study Microbial Dark Matter (Phase II) - Paint Pots PPM... ... | reverse complement strand
GCAAGCCCCCAAAGGTGGCGCTGACGGCCTGCATGCGCAAGCTGCTGATCATTTGCAATGCCCTGCTCCGGACTCGTATGCCATGGGATCCTGCCCGTGCTGCTTGACCCATCAACACAGTTGCTACGTCAACCATTCGTGAGCAATGTCAAGAGTGTAGGCTAGTGAGCAATGTTCGCGAGCTCACCACCTGACAGCTCGAGCAGACGCTCGGGCGCGACGGCGAAGATGGCGTTGCTCCCGCCCGCGGCAGCATAGACAGTCCCATGCCGCATGAGGTGTCGATCGACCAGAGTCCGCAGCGGCCGGCCATGTGCAATCGGAGGCACACCGCCGACCGCGAAGCCGGTGATTTCCTTCACCTCCTGAGGACGTGCCAGCCGCGCTTTGGCGGCCCCCAGGAGCTGTGCCAGCTCGCCGGTCTGTACCGTACGATCGCCCGAGGCGAGCACCAGAACCGGTTCGTCTCCGACCACGAAAAGCAGAGATTTGACTATGGTATCGACCGTGGTATTCAATGCCTCTGCCGCGCTCGTGGCAGTGCTCGTATCCGCCGGCAGCTCCATAATCTCGAGCTGATGTTGCTCCAGATAGGCTCGGACATCGGCGGGCGACCGCGAATTTTCTGTCATCACCTACAGGGTAGCTGGGGGGTCCTGCCGGGCCACCTGATGTCGGTGCGTATTGGGATGGGCGTATGCAATACGCCCCTACGGGTTACGTGTCACCCCCCCCCGGAAAACGATGGTCCGTATTGCCGACCGTTGCTAGCCAGCGGGTCCGCTCCACTCGACGGTGGACAGGTGTAGATGCGTCATGGAGACGGGGCCGACGCGCTTTATGGTCACCACGGGGTCACCGGGCTCCGGCCCGTGTGCCGTGTATACCACACCACGCCCGACGAGATACGCAAAAATGGTCTGTCCGCTGGCGGGCAGCGGCTGGTCGGCCGCAAAGGTGTTGCCACTTTGCCGATGGAGCTGAATCAGGCCAAACTTGTCGTCTAATGGGCCCCAGGCCACCCAATAGGAGGCGAGTGGGTCGCCGTGTCCTGAGACGTGGATCCGAAACGAAGCCGGCACCGTTCCGGCGTGAGACTTTGCGACAGCGGGGCGTGCACTGGCGGCGACAGGTGAACCTGCGACCACGAACAAAGCGAGCGAGGCAAGGAGGGAAGTGAGAAATTTCATACCCGGTCTCCGAGGTGTGACGTTGGTTGGAGGTGGGCAAACGATGTTGTCGCAGGATTCGGGCCAGGCATCAGCATTTCCGGAACTCGAGGCATGGTGCCATCTTGGGGCACGTGCGCCGCGCTGTCTGTCACCTAGGCGACAGAGCGGTCAAGCCGACCGGGACTTACCTTGTTGGCGGCGCAACCCGGTTGATCAGCGTGCAGGACATCCCCGCGGCCGATGGTGATGGCGTGGCTGGCTTCGCGTGCATACCCTAACGGCCGGTACCGACTCAGCCGCGGGTGGATCTGTTGCCGTCACGGTGGGACTCGGGGACGGAGTTGACGTGGCCGTGGGAGGAGGCGCGTCTACGGTAAAATCTGTCTCTCCCCAATCATAGGGAGTAGCCAGCAGATATTGGCCTGGCGCCAGGTCGGGTAGGACCACGGCCGAATCCAGGCCGCCTGTGGGAGTGGTCGGACCGACGAGAAATTCGCCCACAGGCCGGCCGGTGAGGTCCGCGTAGATTCCCCAGATATACCGTTGCGGTGCATAATATGCGAAGTGCAGCGCTACGATGCTGCGGGGCAGCACGGGTGTGTCCATCGAGACGGTTGAGCTCGCCGGATGCTCTCGGACCAGGAAGTCGGTTGCAAGCTGCAAGGCGGGCGCTTCGATCTTGTACGCTCCGGCAGCGAAGAAACCCAGGCCAAATTCTTGAGGCCAGACGAAAAGCGAAAAGGTTCCGTCGCCGTCTGTGTTGGCCTGCAGGGTGCGCCGGCCCTGACCTCCGGTCAGCAGCAGCTGAAGCTCGACACTCGAATTGATCGGTAAACCGGTCCCAATGAAATTGAACGCCGAGGTGGGTGACGGCAACGAAGGCTCCGCGTACAGGTGCGGCGACCCATCACTCGCCACAAAGGTGGCGCTGAAGCTCTTTCCGTCCGCCAGAGCAAAAACCCACCGGTATTGCCCCGGCTTCCATTGCCCGCCCGGCGGCTTTAATGTCTGGGTAAGGGATCCGTTGGCATCGGTGGCGCTCAAGCCGACCGTCTGACTTCCGTCAGGATCGAACAGCACCGTCTGCACGGGGACACTCGCCGGAAAGTTATGGGCCAGCGCCTGGTGAACGGCAGCGAGATCACCAGAACTTGGCGTGACTGTCACAGACGGAGTAGGCGGTGAAGATTGATTCGGGTGGATGGCGAGCGAAACGCTGCCAAGAAGGCCGACGAGAAGTAGAGACCGGATCAATGCACCATTGGTCCTGACGTATGCATCCTCAAGCGTACACGAGTGACGGCCATGGATCAACCTGGACGCTGTATAGTGAACGAGGCCCGCGAAAACTGTCGACGCTAGGAGGACCCCACCGGTGCGAGCGCAACTTGATGTATTGAAGCAGCGCTTGGCCGACGTACACAATCTCAATCGGGCAATGGCAGTGCTGAGCTGGGATCAGCACACCTATATGCCACCGGGAGGTGCGTTTGCCCGGGCGGCGCAGACGGCCACCTTGTCACGTCTTGCGCATGATATCTTCATCGCACCGGAGACGGGTGAGCTCTTGCACGAAGCAGTGCAGGAGATTCCCGAGTTCCAGCCGGATGGCGACGATGCTGACCTTCTGCGTGTGGCCAAGCGCGATTATGACCGCGCCATCAAGGTGCCGACCTCGCTGGTCACCGCCATAAACGAACACTCGGTCCTGGCACTCCCCGTGTGGGTGCGGGCACGCCAGGAAAACGACTTCGCCAGCTTCGCTCCGTACCTCGAGAAAACGGTCAAGCTCAGCCGTGAGCTCGCCGAGCATCTCGGCTACGAGGAGCACATCTACGACCCGTTGCTGGATGAAGCCGAGCCGGGCATGAAGACCTCGCAAATGGTGAGCCTCTTCGACACGCTCCGGCGCGAGCTGGTGCCGTTGGCTCGAGCTATCTCGGAGCGTCTTGATAGGGTCGACGACGCGGCGCTGCATCAACCGTTCGACGAAGCCAAGCAAGAAGCGTTCGGGCGCATGGTGGTCGAGCGCTTTGGATACGACTTCTTGCGAGGACGCCAGGATCGCACCGTTCACCCCTTCGAAACCACCTTTTCGCGCAACGACGTGCGAATCACGACGCGCTTCGACCCTGCATGGCTCAGCCCAGCGCTCTTCGGCACCATGCACGAGGCCGGACATGGCCTGTACGAGCAAGGCATTGCACCTTCGCTCGAGGGCACGTTGCTGGCGAGAGGTGCCTCGCTTGGACTGCATGAGAGTCAGTCACGGTTGTGGGAGAACGTCGTGGGACGCAGCCGGCCTTTCTGGGAACACTTCTACCCACGGTTGCAAGAGACTTTCCCGCAGCAGCTTTCGGGCGTGGCACTCGATGAATTCTATTTGGCGGTCAATCGGGTCGAGCCCTCGTTCATCAGAGTGGAGGCGGACGAGGTTACCTACAACCTGCACGCGCTGCTGCGCTTTGAGGTGGAGCTCGATCTCCTGCGGGACCGATACTCGGTGGCGGACGCGCCCGAGGTCTGGAAGCAGAAGATGGAGGAGTACCTTGGCATCCGTCCGCCTTCCGACAGCCTTGGAATCTTGCAGGACATGCACTGGTCGGGAGGAGTCTTTGGCTACTTTCCTACCTACACGCTGGGCAACGTCCTCTCGGTGCAGTTTTTCGAGGCGGCGGTCCGTGAATTCCCCGAAATTCCTGATCGCATCGGACAAGGCGACTTTGGGGCCCTACGGAGCTGGCTGACGGACAGGATATATCGACACGGACGGAAGTACGAGCCAAACGAGCTCATCGAGATGGCAACCGGTGAGCCCATCCAGTCTCGCTCTTACATCGGCTACCTGAAGACAAAGTACGGGGCAATCTACGGCCTGAGCTAGAAATCTTCCCCTGCTACCATAATGAATGAGGGAAAGGGGGAGCGCGGGGCGCGAAATGAAACGGGGCGGGCTCGGGCATCAAACAGCCGCTACAGTGGCAGACAGGGAGTCAGAGCTAGCGGATTCCTACCATACGCTCCTGCGCTCCGACGAGCAGCTCGGTCGATCTGCTTATGACGCGCTGGTCGATGCTCATGATACGATGCGCCTTTCCTTCCAGGGCCGGCTACTGTGCACCGTCCTCCGTCCGCGCTTCCTGACTGAGGCTCGTATTGCGCAGCTGCGCTGGATGAGCGAGACCCTGGCGCTGGTGATGGAGCGCGCGGGCGAGTATCTACTTTCCTCGGACGCGGCCCTCGATCTGCTCGGCGCGTCGGACGAGGAACGGGCCATATGGGCGATCGATCCGGGATATCCGGGCTTCACGCTTACCTCGCGATTGGACTCGTTCATGGTTGGCGACCGGCCGAAATTCGTCGAGTACAACGCCGAGAGCCCGGCCGGCATCGGCTACACCGACATCCTGGCCGATATTTTTGCCGAGCTACCGTGCGTTCAGGAATGGGAGCATCGCACGAGCATGCGCCGTTTCTACGGCCGACGTCATCTTCTCGACACATTGCTGTGGGCATATCGGGAGTGGGGAGGCAGAGACACGCCATCGATCGCAGTCGTCGATTGGCCGCACGTCTCGACCAGGCGCGACTTTGAGCTGTGCGCCGAGCACTTCCGCCACGAAGGCGTCCCCACACTGATCTGCGATCCCAGGAGTCTTGAGTACCGCGAAGGCTGCCTTTGGTCCGGATCGCAACGAATCACGCTCGTCTACCGGCGAGTTCTGCTTCACGAGCTACTGGCCAAGGCGCAAGAGGCGCAGCCCCTGCTTCGTGCCTATCGCGACGGCGCGATCTGCATGGTCAACTCACCCCGCTCCAAGCTTCTGCATAAGAAAGGCCTTTTGGCGTTGCTCAGCAACCGGCAGCTCGGAATCGAGCTGAGCCCGGAGGAACGGTCGACGATCGATGCGTCCATCCCATGGACCAGGTTGGTCAGATCGGAAGAAACCCAGTACGAGGGTGAGCGTGTACATCTTCCCGGCTTTGTGCTGACGCAGCAGGACCGGCTCGTCCTGAAGCCGGCCGACGATTACGGAGGTCGGGGCGTCGTTCTAGGCTGGGAAGTCTCGCCGGGCGAGTGGGAGCAATCGCTCGAGCAAGCGCTGCAGCAACCTTATGTGGTGCAGGAAAAGGTTCCGGTACCCGAGGATTATTTTCCCGTCTGGAGTGGCGATTCAATCCGTATGCTTCCGTTTATGCTGGACACCGATCCACTGCTCTTTCGGGGCAAACTAGGGAGCGTACTCACGCGCATCTCGGGGAGCGCGCTCCTCAACGTTTCCGCCGGGACCGGAAGCACGACGCCGACGTTTGCGGTGTAGGAGGCCTGATCATGCAGACCGACTTTACTGTTGGGATCGAGGAGGAGTTCCAGCTCATCGATCCGTCGACCGGAGACCTGCGCTCCTCGGTAACCGAGATACTGGCGAGCGGACACGAGGCGCTCGGCGACCAGCTCAAGCAGGAAATGTTCCAGTCAATGGTCGAGGTTGGTACCGTCATCTGCTCGAACGTGAGTGAAGCGCGTGCCGAGGTGATTCGCCTCCGGAAGACGGTGAGTGAGCTCGCCGAGCAGAACGGCTCGCGACTGATGGCTGCCGGTTGCCACCCCTTTGCCGACTGGCAGAACATGGAGATTACCGACGACACGCGCTACCTCGCTCTCGCCAAGGACCTGCAGGAGATCGCGCGCTCCATCGCAGTGTATGGACTGCATGTTCACGTCGGCGTCGAGGATCGCGACATCGGGATCGACCTGATGAACGAAGCGCGCTACTTTCTGCCTCATATTCTGGCCCTCTCCACCAATTCACCATTCTGGCAGGGCCGGGACACCGGATTGAAGTCGTATCGCTCGGTGATCTGGGGCCGCATGCCGCGCTCGGGAATCCCGGATACCTTCGCGTCGTGGGACGACTACACGCATTTCGTGGAGACGTTGCTGCGGACCAACTCGATCGACGAGCCGACGAAGATTTGGTGGGACATTCGGCCGCATCCCAAATTCAACACGCTCGAATTTCGCACCTGCGATATGCCCACTCGCGTCGACGAGACAGTATGTCTGGCTGCGCTTTTCCAGGCGGTGGTGGCGAAGCTGTACAAGCTACGATCGAAGAATCTGGGGTTCCGTGTCTACCAACGCGCACTCATCTCGGAAAATCGCTGGCGTGCCATCCGCTACGGCATCGACGGCGATCTCATCGACTTTGGCAAGGTCAAAGAGGTGCCGATGCGGGAGCTGGCCATCGAGCTGCTTGAGTTCGTAGATGACGTGGTCGATGATCTCGGGTGTCGAGAGGCTTTACAGACAGTGCACGACATTCTGCGAAATGGGACAGGCGCTGACCGCCAGCTTGCCGTGTACCGAGACACGGGTGATTTTCGAGCCGTGGTGGATTACCTGGCCGAAGAAACGATGCGCGGTGTGAAGGCGGGAGCGTCGTCGGGGGCCGCGCCTTCAGGACGGTGAAGGAGAACAGCGCATGAAGGTTGGCATATTGGTCGGTCGAGAGAACACCCTACCTCAGGCCTTCATCGACCGCGTAAACAGCAAGAATGTCGAGGGAATCACGGCGGAGATGATCCGGCTCGGCGGTACACGGATGGATGAGCCGATTCCATATCGCGTGATCGTGGACCGCATCTCGCACGAGATACCGTACTACCGCGTTTACTTGAAGAAGGCGGTGGCGGAAGGCGTCATCGTGATCAATAACCCCTTCTGGTGGAGCGCGGATGACAAGTTTTTCGAAGTCGTCCTGGCGGAGCGCCTGGGCGTTGCGGTTCCACGAACCGTACTCGTGCCGAACCGAGCATACGACGCGGACATCATCGACGAGTCGCTCCGCAATTTGATAGATCCACTGCCATGGGACGAGTACGTGGCTTATACGGGACTTCCTGCCGTTCTGAAACCCGCGATCGGGGGAGGCAACAAGAATATCTCGATAGTGCGCTCGGTCGATGAGCTCAGGGATGCCTGGGGAAAAAGTGGGTCGTTGCAGATGATCTTGCAGGAGTTCATCGAGCATCAGAAGTATGTGCGCAGCTTTTGTCTCGGCCGAAAGCACATTCTCATCTCTCGATACGACCATTCCCGGCCTCACGAGGAGCGCTATGTTGCAGGCTTTCAGGGGCTCGGCGATGAGCTCCTGGAGCGCGTCACCCGTGACGTGCTGACGCTCTGTCGAGCGCTCGGCTACGACATGAACACGGTGGAGATGGCCATTCGAGACGACATACCATACGCGATCGACTTTCTTAACCCGGCTCCTGACATGGACCGGCCGTCGATCAAGCCGGAGCGATTTGAGTGGGTGGTTGAGACACTGGCCAACGTGGTGATCGAGTTCGCCCGTGGCGAGGCAACTCCGGCCTCCCAGTTTGGCTGGCAATCTGTTCTGAATGCGCCGCGCGAGGCGGCGGTTAGCCGTTAGCCATTAGTCGTCAGTTGTCGCCATGGGCTGCGCCCACACCGGCCACTTGACCAGATGAACGTAGGGGCGTATTGCATACGTCCATGCCGGTCGAGCGGCGGGGGTTTGCAAAACGACCCCACGTCTATTGCGATGGATCCTGAGGGCGCGAACGTCTCACGATTCATGGCTCACGGTTCAGGGCTCAGGGCTTGGCGCTCAGAGCTCGAGCACAAAATACGGATGTTCGGGATTTTCGCGCCGCATTATTGAGAGCGCGACGTTGTACACGGGCACGCCGCCAAGGGTCGTGCCGCGGTGAGACCCGTTATGCGCGTGGCCGTGAAACGCAACGGTGGCGTGGAAGCGATCGATCGGCTCAGCCAGCCGCGATGAGCCAAGGAAAGGGAAAATTTCGACCAGAAGTTCTCGGTATTCCCCGGCCGATCCCTCGGTGGCATGAAGGTCTCCCAGGGCGGCGATTCGCACCTCCGTATCCTTCTCAGTCATGCAAAACGGACCCGCCACCAGCGGTCAGACCTGCTTGACGCCCCAGGTGCCAGTGTCTCTGCCCTTGAAGCCGTACCGCTGGGGCCGGAATGCATCGGTAGAATGGCTCTGTCTTGGGAGATGCCACGTCTCAATGGGTTATTTACCACTCCTGGCACTACTGTCGGTCCACACGCTCCAGAATCTGCTCGATACATGGGGATATCTGGTCGTGTTTGCCTTTGTCGGCATCGAGTCGAGCGGCATTCCCTTTCCCGGAGAAACCATGCTGGTCGTGGCGTCGATCTATGCAAGTCAGGGTCATCTGCAGATCACGAGGGTCATCGTGGCAGCGGCGGCGGGAGCAATTTTGGGCGACAATCTCGGCTATTGGGCAGGCCGAACGGGAGGACGGCGGCTGGCGCTCCGCTACGGCAGATACATCCGGCTCGATCAGGAGAAACTCAAGACGGCGGAAGATTTCTTCCGTAAGCACGGCGACAAGACCGTCTTCCTGGGCCGCTTCGTGGCGGTTCTTCGTGCCTGGGCCGCTTTTCTGGCGGGGCTGAATCACATGCCCTGGCCGAAATTCCTGCTGTTCAATGCGGCCGGTGGCATCACGTGGTCCGTGCTGTACGGGGTGCTCGCCTATAAGTTAGGCCAGACCTTCGAGAAGATTCGTGGTCCTATAGGGATTGGTGCCCTGGTCGTAGCTTTGCTCGTGGGGCTCGCGCTCTTGGTGCTCTACCGCCGAAGGGCAATGCAGAGGCGGAGCGGAAGCACGCAGTCAGATGACCGCGATCACGGCGATCGGGCAACGCTTCCGCCTGCATCGCGCCACGACTTACCCGAATAATTGCTACTGCTGGCGAAGCCAGCAGTAGCAATTATTCATCTGCGCGGCGGCGCATGATCTGGACAGCTGACCCCTGTAGCACTGTATCGTCGAGGCGGACCTGAGGCTTGGCCACTTTCACCCGCACGGACTCGACCAGAGGATGATTCTCCAGTACGGTCGACGCGATTCGCTCCGCAATGGCTTCGATCAGGTCACAGGGAGGTCCTTCGACGATGGAACGCACCTGTCGGTGCACCTCACTGTAGTCGACGGTCCTGGCGAGCTCATCAGTCTGGCCTGCCGGCTGAAGGTTGCATTCTAGCGCAAGATCGACGACGAATCGCTGACCCAGCTCACGCTCCGCTGGGAGAGTCCCGTGCCGTCCGAAGAACGTCATACCTTCCAGCAATATGAGATCTTCGCTCATCCGTGAGCCTCAGTCTTGTCATCGTAAGGCGCTGGACCGGCTTCTACAACCCTCGGAGGCTTGGCAGTGGGGCCACCGTGCCTGGGCTCGTAGGGGCAATTGCGACATTTGTTACCACAGCAGAAGCCGCGGCTCAGCAGGAACTGCGCAGTTAGGGCGCCATCCTCGTCGAAGATATCCTGATTTGTCACGCCGTCGTGATGCTCCTGCCCGCCTTCAGTCGTGCCAGGGTTGGACAGACACGTCTAAAGCCCGGCGCCGGCAAAGTCATACTTCGAGGGAGGCTTGAAAGGTGGAGTGATCTCGATCGTGATGTTCATATGATCGCGGAGAACGATACTGCGAGGGCTCCCGGCGTACGGCTTCAAATCTACATAGATGTGCATCGCGTGTCCGGGCGTGACGGAAAGATCCGCGACCCTGCGACGCGAGAGTGGCTGACCCCAGATATCGAAGAAATCTCCCAGTGTCGGTTTGACGGAATTCGGTGCTTCCACGTGGATGATGCCGGAGTCATCGTGGGTGTGTAGCCAGTAGTAGCAATCCGACGGGATCCCCACGCCGGCGGGAATAGTCACCTGCCGACCGGCTCCAAAAATCTCGAGGTGGGCGTGGATATGATATGCCGTGCCCTCGAGAGCATCGCAGTGCACACCATCGATCGGACGCAGGCTACTTGCAAGGGAGCCGGGCGTCACGGCAGATGTGGTTCTCACACGCCCCTCGTACCGAAGGACCAATCCCCCGGCGATGACGATGAGAGCCAATATGACGCTGGCGTCTCTGACGATCCTCCAATCGAAACCTGCCGTACGGCGTTTCGTGGCTTTGTCTTTCTCGTGGCGTTGCTGGTCCGTTCGATTCATGGCAGAGCATGCGCTTCCCACCAGAGTACAACGTTCGGACGGGGCGGCTCAGTCGCCGAAGTCATGGCCGGTACAGCGCTGACTGCAAGTGTTACGACTCACACGTCTCTAACGTTTTGTCTATAGGGCCGTACGCGGGACCTGGACGCGAGTGGTCGTTCGCTTGCTACTGGCTCACCGGAGAGTAACTGACGCGCTTGCCATCGTCAAGATACGCGGCAAGTATCGAGTAAATACCATCAGCTTCGTTGGCGCCTCGTAACCCGAATTCCCTTGAAAATGTAGGTCGGGCCTCCGTGTCCGACAGGCGGCGAGCCCCCTTTTATCCCCGCGTGGCGACGCCTGCGGCATGGATGATTATTCTGCCGACGACGGAGCGCGCGGCCTACGAAGAATTACGGAGCGCGTGGCCTACGAAGAATTACGGAGCGCGTGGCCTACGAATAAGTCGGTTCAAACGACACGAGCCGACGCGATCATCGGGGCAGCTGGGCAAGGGGACATGTCAGCGTGGTGCACCAACACTAGTGAGTGAAAGGGTCAGGCGCGAGCCATGTTCGGCTCATCTCCGAAGGCCGGGATATCCCAGGTCTCGGGATCGTGCACTTCCTCGGCTGTGGTGATCAGGATGTCCGACGCAGCCTGAACCTTCCCCGCTTTCTCCCGCAGAATCTTGGCCCACTCCTGCTCTTGCCCGACAACCCGGTCCCCAAACTGAAGCAGCGCCTCGTAGGCATGCTCCAGGTGCTCGTTCGCATAGTCGATCTCGTCCATCACCTGGTGCGCTAGATCGTGGAGCTGGTGCTGGATTGGCTTCTCATCAACCATTGCTTACTCTCTTTTCCGGTCGTCTCCAGCCAGTTTCTCACGTTGACAGGGATAAGGACCTGTAGCCAGTCCGCCGCACCCGTCGCTCGGGTCTCCGTTAAAGGGTGTAGCTTGGTGCTCGGTGAGAGGGTGTAGCTCGGTGCTCCGTCACCGATCACGGCAGGCCGCAGCGGCCCGTTCAGGGACGCACCCGGCCGGGGAGCGACCAGACGCCTCCCTTCCCACCTGGTTCGGGTGCTGAGGCGGTGCGTCCCCAGCCGCTGAAGCGAGAACGACTAGCTCTGCCTGGCCCGGCCGAGTCCGACCCTGAACGGGTCAGACCGACCTGCTTTCATCGGTGACAGAGCACTGCTCCCTCAGAATGCTCCCTCAGAATGACAGTCTGGAACGCACTCACTCAGCCCCACCAATAGCTCGCAGCCACAATGACATAGAGACCGATGAGCGCCAACCCCTCGATCCAGGTAGATTCGCCATCATACGTTATAAGGGCCGTGACCAGGGCGGTCAGGGCGAGCGCCACCACCAGCAATCCTGGCAGCACCAGAGTGAGGTGCGCCCCTCCCGTTAGCATGCTCAGCAGGACCAGGGCCGGTATGAGTGCGAGTGCCACCTGCAAACTACTGTTCAAGATGACGCTGATGGCTAGGTCCGGTCGATTCTGGGCCGAGAACTGAATGCCCACCACGTTTTCCACCGCGTTTCCCGCGATCGCCACGATGACCAAACCGGTGAAGCCTTCGGTCAGGCCTAGCGCATGCGTCGCCGGCGTCAGCGCTTCCACGAACCAATTGGAAACGAAGGCAGACCCCGTGCCGGCCAGAGCGAGAATAAGCACCGTCAACCGCAGAGGCCAGACGCTCGACGCTGCCTCACTCTCCGAGGTGACTGCCATGGGCCCGCCGCGCAGAACATACACCACACTCGCGGCAAAGATCACCAACAAGATACATGCCACCGCAATACTCAGCGTCTGCTCATGGGCCGCCGCCGGTGTATGGAACTGGGCGGATACCGTTGGTATGGTTACCGCAGCGACACTCAGCAAGGTCATCACGGCGATGAGCTTAGGCGTCTCAGACTGAAAGCGCTGGGTTCCGTGGCGAAAGCCTCCGACGGCAAAAGCGAGCCCCAACACAAGCAGACTATTGCCAAGGATGGAGCCAACCAGCGCCGCCTGAACTACCGTTATCAGTCCCGCTTGCAGCGCAAAGATGCTGATGAATAGTTCCGGCAGGTTGCCCAGCGCAGACTGTAAGATGCCGGTCGCGCCGGGACCGAGCCGCGCCCCGAGCTGCTCCGTGCCGTCTCCCACCAAAGAGGCGAGCGCACCAAGAGCGATCGCGGAGACAATGAAGAGCAAGACGCTCGAGGCACCGGCACCAGCAAGGATGCCCGCAACGGGGGTTGCCACAAGAGTGATCGCGACCGTTACACGCGTTTTTCTCCCCAGCACGGACCATGCCCTGAGAATCGGAGAGCGTTGAGCACGACCCTCCACCCTCAGCCGAAGACGCTCAGGTCCAGCCATGTTGTTGTCCACCTATTTAGATCGTGCCAGGCGTAACCCGAAGTAGTCTGCCGGCGGCGGAGTCCCCCATTCTGCTGGCGCAGCACCACGCCAGATGCAAATCGGGTATGTTCGCGAGAGCGCGGCCTACGAAGAATTCGGGCTAACCCTCTCTTTCATGAACTCCAGGAACCTCGGCAGTGGCTTGTACCCGAGGCTGATGTTGATGGCCAGCATCCGCTTATTGTCCACATGGTTGCCTGTATAGATGAAGTCGATCCCGTTGCGGCGGGACCATTCGATCGTCTTCAGCTTGAGCGCGCGGGCAACACCACGGCCGCGGTGGCTGCGCGCGACCCCGGTGTAGCCATTAAACGCCGCATTCATTCCGCGCCGCTCGAGCTCAGCCGACCCTACCGGACTGTCGCCGTCCATCGCGATCCAGCAGGACTCGGGTGACCTGCCCGGAGCGCTGAGATGTTTGATCCACACCTCATAGGGGAAGCCCATGAACACTTCTGAGCCGGGAATGTCGCGGGACGACTCAACATCCACGGCGTGAAGGGCGCGCAGAAACGAGTCGTCATCCATTCCTACCTCCGCCAGCGTCACGATACGGATACCTTCGCGCTGCAAGCGCTCCTCGACGCCGTCGTAGCCATCCAGGTTAGCGGCGGAGACGTTCAGTCGTGACATCTGCTCGGCATGCCCGGTGAACGAGAAGCCGCGTCGCGTTCCAAACTCCTCGGCTTCTCGGTCGTCCTCCCGGATTTCTACATACAGACGCTCAGCATTTACCTCCGCCGCACGACGGACAAGGACATCGTAGAGTTGTGTCCCGATTCCTTGATGCCGGCGGGCGGGGTCGACCACGACCTGGACGAAATAGAGGTTCTTGCGTTCAGTTGCCCAGCGCTCGGCCAGCCGAGCGTGGGCAACAAGCGTTCCGTTCTCCTCGGCGACCCAGCGATCAAGGAGGGCCGTAGCAGGTCTGGTCTTGTCCCAGTGACGGAACTCTTCGACTGTTTCCGGCGGGAACTCGGGATAGATGCGATTTTCGATCTCGACGATCTGGGCGTCGTCATCGGGAGTTCGGGCTCTGATGGTTACGCTGGTCACGGTGTGTGCCTCCTGGCAAGATTGAAAGATTGAAGCTGATGCACAAGGTTGTCCGACGCGCCCACGTGCCACCCCTTGTTACGAGGTGAGCGGTCAATCGCGTCGCAGCCACATCCACTAAGCGAATCAAGGGAGTCGGAGGGCGCAGCTTCCGGTACGCTTCCGGACGCGGCGCGCTACGGTCGCCCTCACTGCCGGCTCTGCCAAGCCGGCCGGGCGCTATTCTCGAAGGGTGGAGACCTGCCTCAACGAGTACCGATCAAGTCGACCCGACGGAGCACCTCAAATCGTGCGTGCCCGGTTGGCGCCACCGGTGTAGTTGCCCTGCTCACAATGTGCACCTCCGGGTTGTAGGATCGCTCCGCGGAGCCACCCCCAGGCTACCACCGCCCCCTTGCATTTGTCGAGGAGTCGTCGACGATCACGTCCCGGGGGTGGGGGAAGGCTGCGGCGCGACAAAGGTCGGTGAAGCTTGAGCTGGTGATGGCGTTGCAGTCGGAAGGGGCGCGAACTCATTCGACGTCGCGGTTGGAGTGGGCGTCGGAAGCCGACCCTCAGAGGGTCGCTTCGAGCGGCGCGGCCGGCCACCCGGGCGCGATATGGTAGACGGTGCGGCCCAGGCGCCACGATTTGGAGGGGCACGGCGACGCGCTATGGGCACACGCGCTCGCCTTGGAGGCCTTCCACTTTTTCGCGTCGGAGGCGGACGCCGAGGCGGAGGCGGAGGTGGTGGGTGCAGAAGCGGCCCAGGCGCGAGAAGGCGCGGAGTTGGTGAACGCACGACCAGGTACACCGGCTTGCCATCAGCAGGAAGGAGCCAGATCGCGTGGTGGTACCGAACGTCCGCTTCGCCGATTACGGTACCGTCCATTTGCACGATCACAGCCGTCGCTCCCGTCCAGGGAATCGAGACGGTTTGCGGTGACCATCCCGCGTTCCAAAGGACTTCGATCGGCCCGTGATCGGTGTCAAATCGCAGCGCGTACACGCCCGATCGATCGACCGTGTGTGCCGCGCGGAAGAACGCCCGGTGCATGACGCGCATCAGAATCTCGTAGGCCACGAAGGCAGGCTTGGCCGAGAGATCACTCCGCAGCAGGCCAAAGTGGGACTCTGGCGAAGAAGCCAGATTATTGTCGTCCCGAAGATCGTACCAGAAGACTCGCTGTACGCCGGCTGCTGCTGCAAGTGCGTAGATGCGAACAAGGTAGCTGGCCTGCGTGTCTTCACCCGTACAGAGGTCACAGCCTCCGGCTGCCCACCCAATCTCCGAGAACCACAGCGGCTTGCCAAGCGCTCGAAGGGCCTGAATCTCGGACAGTAGCTGCGGCTCAGGAACGTTTCGGTAGGGGTGTACCGAGACAACGTCGAAGCTCTGCGTCCGGCTCGCAACCCGCCGAAGAAATACCAGGTCGATGCGACTGGTACCGGCAAGAACGACGTGGGCATGCCGATCGGCACGCTTGATCGCTCGATAGGCCGCACTCAGAAGCGCAGCGTAGTCGTCAGGATCAGGAGTGGGATGCCAGAAGGTCTGCAGGTCCGGCTCGTTCCACACCTGCCAATAGGAGACCCTGCCACGGAAGTGTCGAGCGACGGCGTAGGCAAAGGCCGCGAAATCTCGGCTGAGACGGGCAATGTCGGCATGAGGCATCGTCCCGTGGTCGGGATAGCCCCAGGTATTGCTGTAGTCGAGTAGGCCGAAGACGTGGAGACCTGCCCGCCGTTCCTGATCGACGATTCGGTCGTACGGGCCCCAGTAGTACCGCGCATGCGTTCCGGCATGCAGACGGCTGGCCGTGAACTCCTCCCTCACCCACTGCAATCCGAGTAGGCGGAGGCGGCCGGTCAGCAAGCGGGCCACGGCACTGTTGCGTTGGGTGACAAATGCGCCGACACCGAACATGTCGCCCACACGGTGTGGAACGAACACAAAGGGATGTTGGGACGACCGGCGCGGACTCGGCCTCGCAACGTGACCACGGCCCCTCTGGCTCTTAAAACGACCGCGCGTTCGCTTTGAGACGGCGACGCGGTAGACAGCGGCAGTCCGAACGGAATACAACTCAGGCTGCACAGCGCGCGAGCTGCGCCGGTGCGCATGGCCGACAACGGTTTTCGAGTTCGCCGCCGGAGGGACGCGCGGACGCGCCTGGGCTGATCGTCCGTTCAGAAGCGCGAAGCAGAATGCGACCAGACAGACGGCGGAAAGAAAGGATTGCGATGCTGGAAGCCGGCGCTTCATGCTGCCTCTGGGGGAAAGTTGTGACCAGCATATCCCAGGCCCCGGCGCATTGACCATGGCCGGACGTTGTGTTTTCGACAGGACGCAAGTCATGTCTTCTCAGAGCAAGGCTGTCCTCAATTCACAGGCCCTGATCTATTGCCGTTGCGGTTCGCGAACCGTATCGGAACCTGGCGCTAGGCCGTACAGGTGCGTGGCACTTCGGTGCAGGAGCATCTCCCCCATCTCCTGAGCGTCGTCGTCTCCCAGCTCTCCAGCGCCGACCATATCGTCCAACACACGCGACACGACCGCTCGAGCTCGCACTGCGCCGAGCCAGTATTGCTCCGGGATGCCGACGCCATCGCTGCTCGACATCAGCTTGCCGGCAGGAGCGGCACCGAGGGCGATCCTAGTAGCAGTAAGAAGCTGAAACCAGTCGAGAGGCGGAAGGCAAAAAGCGATGTCCAGGTAGGCGTTGGGATAGACCGCGGCCAGATAGGCTGCTTCCGCAGTGAACGGGTAGCTGGCATGGAGCATGACGATGGGAGCCTTGCTGAGCTCCCGGTCCTCAAAGACCGGACGAAGGTGAAGTGGATTGGCAAGCCGCAGGTCGAGATCCGGGTCGCCATACCCGGTGTGGAACTGCACGGGTACCTGCTGCGTCGCGGCGTGCTGCAGGGCACGAATCACGAAGTAGTCAATAATTGGTTTGGACTGCAGTCGAAAGGCAGTTCCCCGAACTTCATCGGTGCGCAATGCCTCGAAAGCCTGATCCAGATGACGTTCGCTGACCGGTTCGATCTGCAGGCCGGTGCGATATGCCGCGATCGACTTGATCGCAACATAACCGGCAGCACGTACGTCGCTCAGAATGCGGTCGAAGGCGCTCACCACATCGGAGAGCTGTCGCGCGCCCGGGATGAGCTCCTGCAGAAGCGTCTCAATGCGCACGATACGCCGCACTGAAAGGCCGAGCATCGCTTGGATTTCATGGGAAGCATACGCCTGTCCCGGGGGTGGGTAGCCCTCATCGAGCAGAAGGCAGGAGATGTTACCTCGCTGAGCTAGATTCCGGCAGTACTCGGCGAACGGCCTGGACTCGCGCACCCGAATAATGTGTTCCTCGGACGGTTCCTGGTCCAGCGCGTCGCCGAGCTGACGCAAAGTCCAGCGATACGGGACGGATGACACCACGTGACCGCGGGAAACTGATGGTGAGCGCGCTTCACTGAAGTGCGCTCGAAATTCCTCGCCCGAGCTCGGTTGGATACGGGTCAACGGATGGGCGTGATTGTCGACAAACGGTACGCCTGACAGATCCAATTACAGGTACTCGAACAGATTCTGCCGTTCCCAATCCGAGACGAGATTCGGCCAGTCTGCGCTGTCGTACTCCGGAAGCGCCTCACGAGCCTTCTCGACCTCAAATCGCTTCACCGCCAAGAACAGCTTGATGAACTCATTGCCGAAATTCTCTTGAAGAGCGGTGTCTTGCTCGAGCGCGTCCAGCGACTGGTCGAGTGTTATGGGCAATTTGGTGGCGGATTCATCGGCATAGGCAATAGTTTGCGTGGGCGGTGGTGGCTCAATCCTGTTTGCGAGGCCATCGATGCCCGCAGCGAGGACGGCTGCCGCCACCAGGTAGGGGTTGGCGGCCGCACATGGGATGCGATTCTCGACGCGTGTTGCCTCTTCACGTCCGCCTTTGATACGAATGGCGGCCGTACGGTCTTCGTAGCCCCAGGTTGCATTCATCGGCGCGAAGCTATAGAGCTTGAATCTCTTGGCACAGTTGACTGTGGGCGCGACCAGCGCTGCGACGGCAGGCGCGTGTGCTATTTGCCCTCCAACCCAGTGGCGAGCAAGATCCGACAGACCGTCGGCAGCGGAAGCATCGTAGAACGCGTTCTGCCCGGAGGTGTGGTCAATCAAGGCGTGATGAAAGTGGCCGCCGTTCGAGCTCTGATCTGCGTACGGGCGCGTCATGAAGCTGGCCAGGTAGCCAGACTGCTGCGCCATTTCCTTTACAGCGTTCTTGAATGTAAAGGCGCGATCTGCCGCCCGGTGCCCCTCAGTAGGAGAAAAATTGATCTCCATCTGGCCAGGACCGTACTCGGCATTCGATGTAATGATGTCGATTCCGGCCGCATTGAGGTTATCGAGCAGATCGTCCATGAAGGGCTGATCGAAATTGTTGCGCAGAGTCCAGAAGATTTCGATCCCCTGAAATACGGGTGCGCGGCTGTCCCGCTCGACCAGATAGAACTCATACTCGAAGCCGGATCTTAAGCCAAAGCCCATGGTGTGCAGTCTGGATATCATCTGGCGCAGAAGATACCGGGGCCCGGCAGCGGCCGGCTGTCCGTCGTACCAACACGGCTCGCAGATTACGCGTGCGGTGCGCTCCACCCAGGGCACCGACTCCAATGTGCCCAGATCGGGCCGGATGAGCTGATCGGCAAACCGGCGCTCGTCCATGTAGCCCGTGCCCGGTGCCACCCCGGCTTGGAGGTCCAGTCCGAGCAGTCCGCCGAAGAAATTAAGGCCGTCCTGAGCGAATGATCGGAAATGTGGCACCGGCACCGTCTTGCTGCGGCTCAAACCATGGAGATCTGTTTGTTCAAACCGGACGTACTGATAGTCAGCTTTTTCGAGAAAGGCTTCCGCGGTAGGCAAGTCCATCGAGCTGTGAACCTCCAATTCAATATCTGTCGAGATACCAGGTGCGATCCCAATCGCTCACATGCTGACGAAAAGCGTCCCACTCGGACCGCTTGATCTTGATGAACTCCTCCACGATGAGTGGTCCGAGCGCATCACGCAGTACGGCATCCGCGGCCAGATGATCGAGCGCGTGCTCGAGCGTCGGTGGAACGGGACAGAGACCCTGGGAAGCCGCGACCTTCGCGGACAGCGCGCCCACATCACCGGGTGTGGCGGCACCTGGGTCGAGCCGCCGATCGATGCCATCCAGCATGGCTGCCAGGATTGCGGTCAGATAGAGATATGGATTGCCGGCGGCATCTCCGACGCGGAGCTCAAGCCGGCGTGGCGTCTCTCGTTCGGGTACGCGGACGAAGGCCGCGCGGCTTCCAACAGCATACGTGATGTGCGTAGGAGCCCATGAGCCGGGCAGAAAACGCTTGTAGGAATTAACGGTCGTCGCCCCAACGGCGGTCAGAGCTTCTCCGTGTGCCAGCAGACCTCCCAGCGCATGCCGGCCAGTTGCGGACAGCCCAAGGACCGGGTCATTGAGATCGTCAAAGAGATTGCGTGAATGGTCATTGGGAGGCGCAGCGCTCAGATGGACGTGCAGGCCAGAGCCGGCGTGCTGTCCGAACGGTTTGGGCATGAAGGTGCCGTGAAGACCGTGCTTGCGGGCGACCGCGCGGAACGTATGTCTGAACGTGACGAAGGCGTCTGTTGCCTCAAGTGCCGGCAGATGGCGGAGGTTGATCTCCAGCTGACCCGGCCCGTATTCCTCCGACCACTGCAACACCTGAACGCCGGCGCTCTTTAATCTGGCGAGTAGCTCGCCGATGAAATGAGGCTCCATATCGAGACCGTCGAGCGTCGCGAATTGGGGTGGACCGACAAAGCTAACCTCTCGATCTGTCCGACGGAAAACGTACCCTTCGGGCTCGAACGCGACGATAAAGGCCAGATCTTGTGCCGTGGCTTGCTCGATCACCCTGCGGAGCGCGGTGCGCGGGCATCCCTCCCACGATTTGCCATCTGACTGAACCAGGTCGGCAAGAAAGTCTACGGTCTGATCGGCGCCGGCTGCCGGCCGGCAGGTAGCCGGATCGGGCCGAGCCCAGAAATCGGAGGAAGCAAGATCAAAGGCGGCCTCGGGCGGGAAGGCGTCTCGCGAGTTGAAATCCACGGTTGGTGAGCTGAAATTGACGCCGCGCTCGAAGGCCTGCGGAAGAGCATTCAGAGAGACGTTGCGCGCGCGAGCCAGTCCGTTGTAGTCCAGAAAGATGACGCGGGCGTACTTTGTATCCGACTCGCGCAGCCGGGCCACCAGATTGGTGGACGTTTGCGTGGATATGTCCGGCGGTTGCATCGCTTCCAGGTTAGCGCGCCTCGCAGGTGAGTGGCGTCTCAAGCCGACCGGACCGGGATCACCCCAGGCGTCAGGTGCCCTCGGATGTCTCCTCGAGTCCCCTGAGCTCTGCCTCCACATCTTCATCGGCGAGCTCTTGTGTATCGGGCGAGGAGATCGATCGCACCGCCTTGGGCAGCGCTGCGTCGACGACCCCGGTCACGCGTCGCCGCGCTCGTGTTAGCGTGCTCTGGCCTTTCCAGGCTTCCAGATCGTATTGATCGAGCATCTCCCGCAGGCTGACTGCCAGTCCTTGCTCTTCTGCCCACTTCTTCAATATGTCGGTGTAAACATCCCCGGCGGTGTAGCCACCGGATAACGACGGCAGTTTTCTTCGCCTGATTTCCCTGAGGGTCGGTAAGTACTGGCTGCGGTACCAAATGCGGGCTGCTTCCGGCAGCGTAACCTCGCGTCCACGTGAGCGCTCAAGATAGAGGCGATAGCCTTCGATGTGGTGCTGAAGCAGGTGATAGCGCCAGGCCGCGGTGAGCCGTACACTTTCGAGTCCCGTGTTGCGCTCGAATTCCCGGCGCGCGTAGTAGGTCAGATTGACCTCACCTTCCTTGCGTGGGAGGAACTCCGTCACGTCGGCATCCAGGAACTCGATGCCGAGCTGTCTGGCTGCGGCGACTCTGGTATGGCCATCGACGACAAAGTAGCGAGGTCCGATTTGGTAGAGTGTGATCTCGGGCAGATCCTCGCCCGCCTTCATGCGCCGCAGGATGGTCTGAAAATGCGCCTCAGCCGGACCACGACCTAACGGCCTGAAATCCGGACCGACTTTGTCTGCCTTGCCGGCGCTTCCCACGATGCGTTTGACGCGCACCGGGCGGATGCCGAGGTGAATCTGTGAGGTCGCGCCCGCGCGCTTGGCTTCCTCGTCAAAGGAGAGTGGATGCTTCGGGGCTATAGGCATGGTCGATCATACGCCCTCGCGCAGGGTACCCATCAAGCACGGGGCCTTGGTTGGGCTTACCGGTGTGCCGCCAGCTCGAGACGAGATTCTGCCTGGAGAGCGGATACGATTGGACGCAACGCGGCGCCCTGGCGATTCTCCCTAGTCTGCGCCCATTGCGGCGATGAGGTTCTGCTGTCGACCAGGGCGACGCCATGCATTCCGGCCGCAGGAATATTGAGTGCCCAGAGCGCGGTCGGCGCAATGTCGATGAGCCTGGCAGGTTGCTGCGACACGTAGCCCTGTCGGAAGCCTGGACCCGAGAATACCAGCGGGATATGTTCCGACTCCCAGGCGCTGCCACCATGATCGCCTAACCAGTTCGCCTGTCCCCCGGGTTCACTCGCCGCGTCCTCGGCATAGAGTACGGCTACGTCCGGACCGTTTGGACCGCCGAAGCTGCGCAGCAAGTATTGGTTTGCCTGCTCGACACCCGACACGCTAAGAGGGAGGTGACCTGCCGATCGCACATAGCTGAATCCAATCTTCGGCGTCCACTTCTTGTAATAGACCGATTGAATGTACGGGCTGCGCAGCGCGGCAACGCGCCAGGCCGCCGCCGGCGCCTTTGATTTATTTCTGACCCAGATGAAATCACCCGTATGAAAGGTATCGGCCACAATGCTGGTTCCGGCGGCCAAAACTGCTCGTTCGATCGATTCCTTAGGCACCCTATAGTAGATGGGTGCCATTCCGTGATCGGCCGTAAAGACGAACACCGTGCGGTCGAGAACGCCTGCCTTACGGTAAGCTCTCTCGAGCATCCCAAGATCACGGTCAAAGGATTGCATGAGGGTGCGAACCGCGGCAGGGTTTCGATCGCCCCCGTCCACGTGACCGACCGGCCAATCAAACTCCGGCACGTTGATTAACGTGACCTGTTGATGAATCGTCTTGAAGCTGCGCACGGCCAGCTTGATGGTGAGATGGTCTTCGACGCCCAGCGGCAGATTCGTGCTGCGCGCCACCAGCGCCGGAGAGGCTAAGACACTGGGCGGCGGACCATGGCCCGGGATAAAGGTTGGAACGAACTGACCATTCGACGTCCCGGCATAGTACATGATGATGTCCGCGTTCGGTCCACCCATGGCGTCTGCCGCATAGTATTTGTGTCCGCTCAGCGCTACGACCTTCGCCTGGGGATCAGCCTTGTGCACGAGCGAGGCAATAGACGGAACATGCGCCTGAGCCAGAAGATTCTCCAGGGCCCCGTGCCGAATCACATCCGGATTGAAGAGGCTGACGGGAATATTGTCGCTAGTCGCCCAGCTGAAACTCGGCACTCCGTCGTCCCGGGGTTCTGAACCCGTCCCAATGCTTGCGTGACCCGAGGGAGTCTCTGACTCGAGGATCCCAGCCCAGGCATTTGAAAACTGGGTTCCCCGGTGAATCATCGCCTGCAGGTTGGGCGTGCCAGGCACCGAAAAATAATCGGGCCGGGCGCCGTCCAGGACGAAAAGAACGAGATAGGTAGTCGCGTTTTGCGCGCTCTGCCGCGAGACGAAGAGTCCTGCCTGCCGGTGTGGCCAAGAAGGCGCCACGAGTGCGCCAACGAGCAGCATCGCCGGGATCGCAAGAGCGACACGTCGATTCAAGTCCCTGCGCGCCCCCCCGAGCTTCCGTCTGAACCGCCCACGCCAATGCGTATCGAACAACTGACTCCTCCCCATGGTAGGTTGGCAACCTCATAGTGGAGCGAGGCCGATCTTACAAAGGTCTTAACTCTTCTGAGCCGCCGGCCTCTTCGGCAGGCACCTGAACGTCACTCGCAACACCGGTTCCAGGTCGAGGGGCGGGCGCTTGCTCGCCCACGATGGATGGTCCTGTCGAGCTGGGTCCCGAGGACTCCGTGAGCTGGGTCACGGGCACACCCCCTATGGAAATGATGGCACCTCCCTGCCCGGCGATGATGGTTGCTACCATGCCGCCTGAGTGCGGTCGTGCCACCCACAGCTCGTACCCGAGCGGTCCGACTTCCGCGGTGACGCCGCTTCCAACGGATCCGTGCAAGATTCGCTGTTTGGCTCGGTTGGCGGCGACCTCTTCCGCAAACAAACCGATCATCGGGCCGGTAGGCGGAGACGGAATGATGGGATGCGTAATTTGAGCCGTCTCCTGTGGTACTGGAATGTGCGAGCGCACATTCCGTAATGCAAGCTCTCCGAGAAAGTACACGTGCCGGAGAGCAATTTCGCCCACGTCGACAAAGCGCGCCTGCAGGGTGGCCGGGTCGAAGGCATAGCCGGCCTCGGGAAAGTACTCGCCCGCCAACACGATGTTGCCGTCGTGTTGCAGCAGTCGGCGGTCCAGACCAATCTGCCGTGAGACCACATCCCAGTTGAGTCCGACCGGAGGGGACGCGGACTCGGTTGATTGGTCGGTGACCATGCCGTCTTCTCCTCGCTCTCGCCGCCTCTACCTCATTTGATATAGCACACAATGGGCCAAAGGGAGATATCGGATCGTTTTTATCCCCCCACGCGTTCTCGCACGGCCGGCACGATCTCTTCGGCGAAGAGCTGCAGCTGTTCCCGCTCGTCGCCGGCGATGGGCCAGAAGACAAAGGTGTCCATGCGGAGCTCGACGGCGTACCGCACTATCGCCTCGACCCACTCATCCGGCGTCCCGATCCGTATCCCTGGCTGCCTGGCACGCAGTGACGTCGATGGCACTCGTTGGACGTTTCCCATCAGGTTATAGTTTCTTCGGATCGAGAGCGGGTCACGGCCGGCCTCCAGGGCAGCCTCGTCGATGAGCGTCTGCATGTGGGGGATCCGGTCGGGCGACACATTGTTCTCTGAAACCGACCAGCCGTCGGCAGCCTGTCCGGTGAGACGCAGCATGCGCGGCTTTAAGGCGCCTAGCCAGATGCCGATCGGATGGCGCGGTACCGGCCCCGGTTGCGCTCGTTCCAAACGGTAGAAGCTGCCGGCGTAGCTGACCGGATCGTCGTCGCCACGAGCCCCCCAGATGAGACGGATGACTGCAATTGCCTCTTCCAATGCCTGCACAGCCTCTGCCGGGGTGCGCCGTGGGCCGCCGTATCCGGCAATCGCATCCCAGAGAGCGCCGGTGCCCAGTCCTAGCTCCACCCGCCCATCTGTCAAAATGTCAAGACTGGCGGCCGATTTCGCAAGAATCGCAGGCGGCCGCAGCGGTAGGTCGGCCACATTGGTGCAAAGCCGAACTCGGCTGGTGCGCGCGCCCAGCACGGACAAGAGAGTCCAGGTATCGAGAAACGCACCGTTATACGGATGATCCTGGATGCCTATGAGATCGATGTCCAGACGATCGGCCTGGCCGGCGAGATCCATCGCGAGCCGCGCGGCGGACGCACTCGGATCGACATTTATCCCAAACTGTAGCTGCGGTGTCATGCTAGGATTCGCCTCCCTTCGGTTGATCATCGCACAGCGACCTAAACGACTTGACCTTGCCGACCGATACGCAGGCCCACAGGGGTACGTTGGCTGCGGTTGTCAGGCTGTACCATGGCTTAAAGCGATTGGCCTGCCCCTTGTGCGGAAAGGGATACGCAATGGTGACGGAAGACATGAATGTCGACCCTGTCGAAAACGTCGACATCGTGGAGAAGGAGATGACGCCGCTCGAACGGATGCGCCACAGCGCGGCCCACGTGATGGCGGAGGCCGTGGTATCCCTCTTTCCAGACGCCAAGCTCGGAATCGGTCCTCCCATCGAGAACGGCTTCTACTACGATTTCGATCTGCCGCGGCCTC
>Ga0207416_1001925_pt1 | contig 24699 bp, 21 predicted proteins | sample PaiPotPPM11metaG_FD_184107 | JGI IMG/M metagenome (GOLD analysis project Ga0207416, IMG submission 184107) | Iron sulfur acid spring bacterial and archeal communities from Banff, Canada, to study Microbial Dark Matter (Phase II) - Paint Pots PPM... ... | reverse complement strand
AAGCGCTTGCGCGGAAGGCCGCAGCACGAACACGTCCATCTCATCAAGGGCATGAGTTATCGGGCCGCCGCCGTGCTGGGTTTCTTTATCGGTATCTTTTCGAGCCTGTTCGGCATCGGCGGCGGCGTCGTTCTCGTGCCCACGCTGCTCTACTTTTCGGAATTGCCGGTGCACGCCGTGAGCGCGACGTCGCAGTTCGGCATTTTGCTGACGTCGCCGGTCGGACTCGCCGTTCACGCTTTCCAACGCGACGTTGACCTTCGCGACATCGTTCCGCTCGTCGCCGGCGGCTTGCTCGGCGGTCCGATCGGCGCGCGCCTATCCGTGAACATGAAGTCGCCGCAGTTGCTGCTCGCCGTTTCGTTTGGATTGCTGGTCGTCGCTGGGTCGCTGATCTGGCGACATCTATGACGGTCAAAAGACGGCGCCGAAAAGTCAGCGTTTTCGCCTCGCGCGCCTTTCGGCAATATTTCGTCGGTCAATCGCTGAGTTTGCTCGGCGACGGCTTGCGTACGTTAGCCGTTCCGCTGCTCGCGTATCACCTGACGCATTCCGCCCTTTCGACCGGGGCTGCGTTCATCTGCGAAGTTGCGCCCTTCTCGCTCTTTTCGTTGGTCGGCGGATCGCTCGCCGATCGCGTCGACCGGCGCAAACTGATGATCGTTTGCGACGCCATCCGGTTTGCCGTCATGGCGTTCTTCGCAATCGCCTACTGGCTGCATTTTCTCAACCTGGCCATGATCTACGGCGGCCTGGTCGTGATCTCGATTTGCGCGGCCGCATTCTTGGGCGGCCAATCCTCGAGCATTCCGTACTTGTTGGGCAGAGAGCGCTCGACCGAAGCGATCGCGGTTCTCATCGCTTCCGAAAACGCCTCGAACCTCGTCACACCGGTAATTGGCGGTGCACTCTTCGCATTTTTCGGACCGCTGCCGGCCCTCATCGTTAACGCGCTCACATACTTGGCATCGCAAATATCGCTGGCGCGCATTCCGTCGCTCGGACCCGATGCGGCGCAGGGCATTCCGTCGGCGCGTCATCTCGCCGATGACGTCGCACTCGGCTTCGGCCAACTATGGAGCGATCTCGGCATGCGCGCGCAAGCGCTGGCGGCGTTCTCGTTCAACTTCTTCGGCTTCGGCTGCTACGCGATTCTCATTCCGTTTCTCAAGAAAGGCTTCGGAGCAAGCGATCAAATCGTCGGCATCTTCTTCGGCATATCGGCGGCCGGCGCGGTCATCGGAGCCGGGCTGGCATCGCGCTGGGCGACCCGCTGGCCGTTCGGACGCGCGCTCACGGTCGCATACGTCCTCGATGCGTTCGCGTTTCTGCCCGTCGTACTGGTAAGCAATGTCTGGCTGGTCGCGGTCTTCTGGGCGACCTCCAACACCATCGCCAACTTCGAAATCGCGCAGATCATCGGATTCCGGCTGCGCGTAACGCCCGAGCACATGGTCGGACGCGTCATGGGCGCCGTACGGCTCTTCGTGCTCTCGGGGATGGCGCCCGGCGTGTTGATTTTCGGCTGGATCGCGGATACGCGCAGCCCGCTCGCCGCAATGTGGATTGCCTGCATCGGTTACATCGTCGTGGCGATCGCGGCGCTGCTCACTCCCGCAATCCGCAACGAAACCCGCTGACGGTTGCGTTTCACCAAGAGAACAATGCTTCAACGACGCTGCCGACGCGTACCCATCGTGCTCGCCCTCCTCGTAATCGCCGCGTCCCCCCAACGCGTCGACGCACGGATCACCGTTCGTATGCTCGCGCTTCCGCCGCGCGCGATCATCGATGTGACGGGCGCGCGAGCGTTGATGGCCGTTTCGCGCGACGGAACGATTGCAGCAACCGTCATCGTCAACGGTTATCGCACGCGTCCGGTTGTCTGGAACGCCGCGAACCGCGCGCGCGCACTCACGCAATCGGGAAGTATCGTGAGCTTCGATCGTGCCGGTGGTCTGTTGCTCGACGCGGGCCGGCCGCTCCGCGCAAACGGAACGAATCTGCGTGCGGTAGATCTTTCCGCGTGCGAGGCGTTTCCACACGACTCGATCGGACCCGTGCTCGCCGGCGAACTCGAAAACGGTGCGCTGATCGCCAGCATGCGTTCGCCGGCGATCGTCGACCTCGACGACACGAGCGGCCAAAACGCGCCGGTCGCCCTCTACATGCGCAGTGGACGCTGCCTAAACCTCGGCAACGGCATCGCCGTGGGAACGGCAGGCATGTTTGCGGTCGGATACACCGCGTTCATCAACAACGTCCCGGCACCATCGAACGTGGTTTCCAGTCGCGAACAATTCACGGCGATGCGCTGGCACGAGCGCGAACGTCAGCCGCTGGGTTCCGGCGTGGCGCTAGCGATCAACGCCGCCGGTGCGGCCGTCGGAGCTGACGTTCCTACCGGTCGCGGTACGTACGACGCCGTGCCGCATGCGAAGTTTTGGTCGGCTCCGGGTGCGGTCGTCGAGCTTGCGCCGAACGCGCAAGCCAGCGTCGCGTACGCGATTGACGCCGACAATCGCATCGCCGGCATGCTGGAAGAGAGCGGACGTCACTATGCCTTCATTTGGAAAAACCGCACGCTGATGCGGCTCGACGACGTCGTGGCCTCTCCGGGCTGGCGTTTCGAGTGTGCGTACGCCTTCACGCCCACGGGCGGTGTCGTCGGCATCGGAACCTACCGCGGACGAGCGGCAGCGTACGATCTCGAAGGGCTTACGTTGTAGTTAGATGGCGTTCACCGCGTCGCACGACACCGTGCCGGTGGACGCACTTGCCATCGTAAACTCGATCGAGGGGTACTGTTGCTTCTTCGGCCGTAGCGGTGCTTTCACGAAGAACAGGTTGTTCGACTCGCCGGTCGTTCCGGAGTTGGCCGGGCACGTCGGTTTGGTCGTAAGGTCGTCGTCCGCCTGTAAATCCACGGTGATCTTCGATCCCGAATTGAAGTCTGCGGTAGAGCCGCCGGCATTCCCAATGACGTTGAACTCCGAACCCATCCAGTGCTGAGAAAGATCGGTGATCGCGTCGCTCTGAACTTTCATACCGTACTCGGTGCCGGCTACTGAAAGGAACACGCTATCACCGCTCGATGCCGCCGTGCCGGTTTCGATAACTTGGCCGAGTTCGGTGATCGAAACATTGGGAACGTTCACTGAAGACGGGCTGTTCTGCACGCATCCGAGCCCTCTCAGGTACTGCCAACCCTTACCGGGCGGGCAGCCGTTGAAGCCGGGTCCTCTGGCAACCAGCCAATCTTGGATGAAAAGCGATCCGTCGCTGGCGCCCGGCGGATTTTCGTAGACGAACTGTTCCCAGCCCTCGCAGTCCGGAATGCTGCCGCATGCGGTTGTCGTAAAGAAGTACGAGTTCAACTGCAACGTGTAGCTGTTCAGACCGTCGACGCCCCCGCCGACCGTCTGCACGCTGGTTACGCCTTTTACTTTCGGAAACGCGCCAATCGACGTAGAGATGAGATTCGGGCTCGTATCCGCAGTATAGTCGTGGCCGTTACCGACCAGATTCTCCAACATCCGGCGGCGCGAAGCCGAAACCGGATACCAAAGATGCGGCGGAACAGAACAAGCGACGCGATTCCACTGCGTGGATGGATACGTCGCCGTAAAGCAGCCCGCGCCCGGCAACTGGTTCTGAGCGAGCGCACGATGCCAAGAATCCATCGAGCTAGCGGTCCCACTAGGCGCGGCAGTTCCGGCCGATGGTAGCGATTGCGTCGACGTGGAGCATGCCGATAACGCGACGGATAGAGCCGCGATTGAGGCTAGTCGTGGAGCATTCACCGCACGGACCTTTCAACGAACAGATTGCAAAGAGGCGCAACCTTACACTTCCTGTATACCACTACCTTCGGAAGCGTCTCAGCGAGATCGTCGGCGGGGCGGGAACGCGGTGGATTCGAATAGCAAATAGGGGTGATGCTGCAGCGTATCGCGAGCGAACTATTGGTAGTTGCGGCGCTGCTTACTATTGGGATCATTTGCTTCCGAGCCGCGTTGGCGGCGAGTGAAGGAGCCGCCGGCGCCGCCGTCAGGTTTCTTGCGACCTTACTGCTCGCGGCAATTCTCCTTTCGTTTACCCACGTGTATTTCTGGCCCGTAAGCGTCGCGTTGTCACTTGTCGTGGGATTGTTTCAGATCTGTCCCGGCGCACCGGGCCTGGGAGCAGAGTTGCACCGCCTACGGCAGCATCGCATTTTGATACTACCAGTGCTCCTGGTATTCACGTTGCTGGGCGCGCGAGCGGCGCTTGCGGTTGCCTCGCCGCCGTACGACTTTGACAGCGCCCTTTATCACCTTCCGATGGCAATCGAATATTTGCAGGCTCACACCGCCGTACCGGCTCAGATGATGTTTCACCCTGGGAATTCCGAACTGCTCGACTCTATTGGGCTCGGCACCCTGGGAGCCGTTGGGGGCCAAACCTTAACCGAAGCAATCGTCGCAGTCGTGTTGTTCCTGGTCGCTTATGGACTGGCTCGAGAGACAATGGCGACACGATTGGTGAGTCTTCTCGTCGCCTGTTCGGCGATCGCCGTGCCATGGGTCGGGCTCTATCTCTTTACGGCGCAAAACGACATACTCGTCGCCGCGCTCTTGCTCGGATTTGTGGCGCTCTGGCCACGTTCGCCTCGTGAAGATCTCGATCGGATACTACAACGTTCAAGTCTATCGTGATGACGAGGGAGCACTTGGAACCCTATCAACTGGATATGCCGATAAAGTCGGTGTCGTAAGTATTCTTTACCAAGACACCAGCGGCAGGGAACTATTCGCGTGTTCGCTTCAGAGCATCGACACACACTGAAAAACTGACGAACGTCCGAGAGTATATCGACACGCAAGCACTGGCGTGAGCCTCCGAGATGGACGCATGACGGGGCTGGCGAATGTGCAGCAAGCTCGCACCATCCGCGCGTACAAGCTGCGACTTGATGCGCTACGAAGAGGTATGGACGTGAAAGTACAACTTGGCGCGGTCTGGCATTTCAGCGTTGCCGTCAGAGACCCGGAGAAGAGCGCGCAGTTTTGGACCGAGAACTTCGATCTGCATGAAATGTTCCGGTCCGATGAGGCCATCGCGCTGACGAACGACGCAATTATCATCGGGTTCTTCAAAGGCACACCACATCCGGACACGATTGACCACATGTCGTTTTACCTCGACAGTATGCGCGCGCTACACGAAGCGCTCGAGATGCTAAAGAGAAACGGCGTAGAACTGGAAGATCCGGGCGACGAGATCGGCCCCACAGCGCCGGGCTCGCCGCATATGGGCCTGTGGTTTCACGATCCGGACGGGTATCGCTGGGAGCTCTCGGTTCAGAACGGTGCCCGCGAGCGCTAAGGCAACGCTAACGAGGCGATATGTCACTAGAAATGATACCTTTTCACAATTCCTCCTTATGCTAAACGCCACCTCACGTCAGAACCACCAGATTGATGTCTATTGGAGATTCCGGCTGGCTGGTGTCGAGCACCAGGTCATAGACCAAGGCGGTTAGTCGGCGAAGGACGGGGCCACCGGGGCCTCCCGGAAGTTCTGAGCCGGAGGCGTGATCGTCACTGGGCCTTCCCTATGCGCTCCGTCATTTCAAGTATTACGCTGCACAACAGCCCCAAGCATCCCCCAACGATTACAAGCAGAGCGTCCTTGACGCGAGCGGCGCTGGCGTCGTCCCACCGATACACAACAAAGTAAGCGCCGGCGCTGGATGGTTGAATCATGCGCGAGGTGTTGAAGGGATTGAAATCTGGGCCTGTCGGTAGGTGCTCTGAGCCATATAGCACCCTGTAATTGTCTTCAAAAGATATCCCGGGATCGACGCCTACGACTAACGGAACCCAAGGCCCCCAGGTCGAGGCTGGCTCACTCACCCACCCGCGCTCAAAATAGGCTGCGGTATCCCAGTATGCGAATGTTACCGAACGGCGGATGAAGTCTTCGGCTATTGAAAGATCAACGTCACACACGAATACATTACGTAACTTTGGAAGTATCGCGACGGTGTAAACAGAGATCCGATTATCGCCGCCAACGTCAACGTCTCTTGCATCTGCCCTTAAGGTCTCCTTGGGTGCTGTTTCCCAGCACGATGCGTTGTTACTAATGAACAGCATCACCTTAAAAGGCGTCCGTAATCGCTCCTTATTATCGGGTCCAAATAAGTGAGGCTGGAAAACCAACGTGCCTCTCCGCGAAGGCAGTGAGGGCATCGTTGCTAGACCGACGACAACATAGCGGACGGACCAGCGTTTATGAAGCCCAATACCTTGTAAGCCAATGCTGATAACACTATTTGGCTTGTAGTCGGCCGTCAAGTAGTAGATCCCCACGACCGTTGCCAGAAACGATAAACCAATGAGCGCATAATATAGTTTCTTCTGCAAACTCATGAAAACCGAACCTTTGGCCGACAACCGAGAGAGGAGAGAGGCATTGGTGCGACCATCTTCGTAGACCGGAGCTGTTATACCAGCACTTGGTTCACCCTGCGTTCTTACAGTGCCAATGCGACGATTTGCGAGGAGCAGCGGCGCGCGACCGGATTCATCGCTCTGGTGGGACCCGGGCCACCAGGCGATTCGCGGGAACCGGGCCCGTGGAGCAATTGGAAGTTTGAAGCCTCTATGTAGTATCGCCGCCGACCGATCGCGGACCGAGGACCAAGGGCGGAGGCGGAAGTTTCAGGCGCCTTATGTAGTGTCCCTCCGCGAAATCTACGGTTCCAATCAAGCACTGAATCGCGATCGTGTGCGACTTCGGCAAAATTGCCGACACTAAAGCCCGCTACTTTGGGTACGTCATTTCTTTCGGAATGACGATGCGGTCGTACTGTTCTTCGCTAACGTGACCGAGTTTGAGCGCTGCCTCCTTGAGCGAACTCTTGTGATGGTGAGCGTGTTTGGCGATTTCGGCGGCCTTATCGTAACCGATGTGCGGCGCGAGCGCGGTGACGACCATCAATGATTGATCGAGATAGCGCTTGATTTGCTCTTCGTTGGCTTGCAGCCCCTCGACCGCGTGCTCGCGGAACATCGTGCACGCGTCGCGCAAGAGCGTGGTCGAATGCAGAAAGTTGTAGATCATCACGGGGTTGAAGACGTTGAGTTCGAAGTTGCCCTGAGATGCGCCGAACGAAATCGCCAAGTCGTTTCCGAAGACTTGCACGCACACCATCGTCATCGCCTCGGATTGCGTCGGATTCACCTTTCCGGGCATAATCGAACTGCCCGGTTCGTTTTCGGGTAGAATCAGTTCGCCGATGCCGGCGCGCGGCCCGGATGCCAACCAGCGAATGTCGTTTGCGATTTTCATTAACGCAGCCGCCAGCATCTTCAGCGCGCCGGAGGCAAAGACGAAATCGTCGTGCGACGCGAGCGCCGTAAATTTGTTCGGATGGGAGCGAAACGGCAAACCCGTCAGTTCGGCGATTTTTTTCGCCGTGCGTTCGCCGAATTCCGGATGCGCGTTGAGTCCCGTTCCGACTGCCGTGCCGCCGATCGCCAGATCGTACAAATGTTCGAGCGCTTCTTTGCAAGCCGTCAGCGCGCGGTCGAGTTGCGTCACGTAACCTGAGAACTCTTGACCCAGCGTCAACGGCGTCGCATCCTGCAGGTGCGTGCGGCCGACCTTGACGATGTGCTCCCACTCCTTTGCCTTGACCGCCAAGGCATCACGCAACGCTTTAGCCGCCGGCAGCATCGCGGACATTCCCTGAGCCGCCGCCACGTGCATGGCCGTGGGAAACGTATCGTTCGACGATTGCGACATGTTGACGTGATCGTTGGGATGCACGGGCTTCTTCGAGCCCATCGTGCCGCCGGCGATCTCGATCGCGCGGTTGGAGATCACTTCGTTGACGTTCATGTTGGTCTGCGTGCCGGATCCGGTTTGCCAAACGCGCAGCGGAAAATGCGCGTCGAGCCGCCCGGCAACGATCTCGTCGGCAGCCTTCACGATCAGTTCGGCGCGTTCGGCGTCGAGTTTGCCGAGATCGCGATTCACCAGCGCCGCCGCCTTCTTCAGCGTCGCCATCGCGTAGATGACTTGTCGCGGCATTACGTCGCGCGGCCACGCCCCGTCGCCAATGTCGAAGTGAACGAGCGAGCGCGCGGATTGCGCGCCATAATATTTCTCTGCCGGCACCTCGATCGTGCCCATCGAATCGCTTTCGAGTCGCATGACTCCATCTTCTACCGCCGGCGCCATTCTCTGCCTCGACCTAGGTCGGAGGTGCCGCAGCACCGCGGGCCGCATCCCCGTAAGGTGCTGACGATTCGCAGCGCGTCGTCCGCCGACGTGGACGCCGTCGCCCCGCTCTTTGACGCGTACCGAGAGTTCTTCACGAAAAAACCCGACCTCGACGTCTCCCGCGAGTTTCTTGCGCAACGTCTGGCGCGCCGCGAGTCGGTCGTGCTCGCCGCCTTCGATGGGCCGGCTGCGGCCGGCTTTCTGCAACTCTATCCACTCTTTTCGTCGTGGTACGCACAACGCCAGTGGTTTCTGAGCGATCTCTACGTGGACGCGGCGCGGCGCGAACGCGGCATCGGCAAGCGACTCGTCGAGGCGGCAATCGACTTTGCCGATACAACGCAGGCGCGCGCGATCCTCGTCGAGTTGCCGTTCTCCGAACCGCACCTCATGCGCTTTTACTCCCAACTCGGTTTCGAAAAAGACGCGGTGTTCGAACTCTACCGCCGAGCCGTATCGTGAACGGCGCGATGCGCTGCGCTCGAACGCGTCGCGTTCTCGCGGCGGCGTTTACGCTTACGCTATCGGCCTGTGCGTCGCCCGGAAACGGGGTGTCGGCAATATCTTACGCGTCGGCACACCGGGCGCGGGCGGCCACTTGCAATCACTCGATCTCGTGCATCAAGCATGTCGTGGTCGTCATTCAGGAAAATCGCAGCCTCGACAACATTTTCGGCGACCCGAGCGCTCACGTCACCGGCTTGCAGCGCCATACCAGCGGAATTGCAAACTGTCCGGGCGTCCTCGTCAAGGCGAAAATTAGACTGAAGCCGGTCGATCTCGAACATCCGCAGGACGTCAACCACAGTTGGGCCTCCTCGCTCAAGTCATTCGACGCCGGAAAGATGGACGGGTTTTGCTACGACGCGTTCTACTACGACTCACCGTCGTTGCCGTACGCCTACGTTCCCGATACGCCGACCGAAGCCGGACCGTACTGGGATATGGCAAGCAAATACATCGTCGCCGACCAAATGTTTCCCACCGAGTTCGGTGCCAGTTTCACCGCGCACCTGATGCTGATCGCGGGAAACGACGACCTCACCCCCGGGAACAATGCGCTCGTCGACTTTCCATCGTCGTCACCCTGGGGCTGCGACGCGCCGGCAAGCACGGTCAGCCCGTTCATTCACTACAACGGCGGCACGCAACGGCTCTACATCAGTAACGGTCCGTTTCCGTGTCTTACGCAGTTCAAGACGATGGCCGATACGCTCGACGCCGCCGGTGTTTCCTGGAAATACTACGCGCCGTGCGTGACGCCGATAAAGCACTGCGACCTCGGCGGCCAACTCTGGTCCTCCTTCGATGCGATCCAGAACGTGCGCAAGGGCAGCGACTGGGCGAAGGTCGTGTCACCCCCGTGGACGGTGCTCGACGACGCGCGTAACTGTACGCTCAAGTCGTGTACGTTCCCGAGCGTCGCATGGGTCGTACCGGACGTTCGCGCGTCCGACCACGCCGAGAGTCCGCCGAATAACGATAACAAAGGTCCGTCGTGGGTCGCGAGCATCGTCAACACGATTCACCACAACGCCAATCTGTGGTCGAGTACGGCGATCGTTGTGGTATGGGACGACTACGGTGGCTGGTCCGATCTAGCCGTTCCGCCTCAGTCCCCGGCGTTTGGCGGAACGTTTCAACAAGGCGACTTTCGGGGTTTGGGAATTCGCGTGCCGTGCATCATCATTTCGCCGTTTACCTACGGGCGAACGACGCACGTGATCCATACCCAATACGAGTTCGGCAGCATCTTGAAATTCATCGAAGAGATTTACAACCTGCCGGCGCTGGGCTCGCTGGCCGACGGTTACACCGACGGCCGCGCCAATAGCATCCGCGACGCGTTCAATTTTTCGCTTGACCCGACGCGCGGCTCGGACATTTCGGCCCCGTACGGCGCGTCGTATTTCCGTGGCGCCGCACAGTCGGGCGTTGCGCCCGACGACTACTGACGGACCGCTAACGAGGCCCGCGCGCCGCGGCGCGAAATCCGGATACGGTGTCGCCGACGGCGCGCGTGTCGACGATTTCGTAGATCGTCAGCGGATAGCGGGCGTCGAACCGCCGCTTGTTACAGCGCGGACAACTGGCCGGTTTGGCGGGTCGCCGCTTGCGCAGTGCCTCGAACGCGCACTGCTCGCAACGCAGAATGTAGCGGCGGCTGGATTCGCGCAGCGGCCGCACGTTGCCAAGTTCGTGATAAATGGACGTGAGCCCGCATTCGCGCAACTTCTTTTTAAACCGCGGCCCATGGCCGGCATCGCGATAGCGCGCGAAACACCAGGCATGAATCATTTCGTGCAACAGCGTCTCGACGAGTGCGTCAGGATATTTGCGGAAATGTTTGGGTGAGAGTTCGATCGTCATCGGACGGTCGCCGTAACTGATGCGTCCGGTCGAGTTCGAAAAACGTTCGTTATAGCGGATGCGGCAGTCCGGAACTTCGCCGTTGAAGAACTCGTAGTTCAAGCGCGCGAACAGGAGTTGTAAATCGGGCTCGCTGGGAATGGTCGTCATGGCGCAAGGGTCGCATTCGCCGCGCGTCCAACCGCCTCTTTCGTGCGTTCGTCCTCCTCGCGTGGCTTGCCGCCGCACATCGCTCTGCCGCTCTTCGCCGTCATCGCCGCCATTTTTTTAGCGACGATGACCTATTTGGTGCTGCAAGGCTTCGGCGTTACCGGTTCGGTGTTCGGCAAGGCAACCGGCGCACCGCCGGCGTCGACGAGCGACCGCACGCAGCAAGGCTCGCAAGAACGCGTCGAAGGCGGCCCACCGCCCGCGGTGGTCGAGCAGTTGCGCACGTTGCGGCACCGCATCGCGGCGCATCCCGACGACGACGTTGCCATCACGCAACTCGCGGACATGTACTTAGCCGCCAATCGCTTTTCCGATGCGATTCCGCTCTATCGCCGCGCTCTGACCGTCAACCCGCACAACGTCGCTGCCGCCGCCGGTCTCTCGGAAGCGCAGGACGGCGTGCGACAATCGGGCGCACCGTGAAGATCTACATCTCGTGCGACATGGAAGGCACCGCGGGCGTCTGCGCGTGGCAGCAGTGCGATCCGTCCGACGACTCCGAGTATCCGATCTACCGCCGGTATATGACGCGCGAAGTACGCGCGGCTATCGAGGGGGCGCGCGCCGGCGGCGTGCGCGACGTTCTCGTCAACGACTCGCATTGGGACATGCGCAATCTGCTGTGGGACGAACTGCCAGGTGACGACCGACTGCGCGTCATTTCCGGCACGCGCAAGCCGTGGTCGATGGGCCAGGGGCTCGACGGAGGCTTCGCCGCCGCATTCTTCACCGGCTATCACGCCAGGGCAGGCGAGATTGCAACCCTGTCCCACACGTTTAGCCCCGAAACCCTGTACGACGTGCGCGTGAACGGCACGCAGTGCGGCGAGGGGCTGCTCATGGCGGCCCTGGCGGGAAGTTACGGCGTGCCGCTGGTCCTGGTCACCGGCGATCGTCAAACGGTAGACGAGGTGGTTGCCGCGATGCCGTGGTGCGTCGGCGTTGCGGTCAAAGATGCGGTCGGATTTTCAGCGGTGAACTCGCTGACGCCGCTTGCCGCGCAAGACGCCATTCGCTCCGCCGCGCGCGAAGCAGTCGCGCGAATTCCGCAGGCGCAGCCGTTTATCTTCGCTGCACCATTCGAACTGTCGATTGAAACGGTGCACGTCGAACAGGCCGATTTCATCGAACTCATGCCGGGCTTTACGCGCGCCGGTGGACGCACGGTGCGATTCACGGCGCAGACCTATCCGGAAATGATGCGCGCCTTCGTCGCCGCAACGCGGATCGGTTCGGCGGCCAATACCGGATGAAACTCTACGTTTCGTGCGATATGGAAGGCATCGCCGGCGTCTGCGCGTGGCCGCAAGTGGACGCGCGCGCGCCGCATCCGGAATACGCGATTTATCGTTCCTATTACACGCGCGAAGTCGCCGCCTCGATCGAGGGTGCGCGCGCGGCCGGTGCCGGCGCGGTCGTCGTCAACGATTCGCACGGACCGATGCGCAACTTGCTCTTCGACGAACTTCCGAGCGACCTGCGCGTCGTCTTCGGCAACCGCAAGCCGTTTTCAATGGTCCAGGAGATCGACGCCTCGTTCGGCGGTGCGTTCTTCGTCGGCTATCACGGCGGCGCGGGCGAGGCCGACGCGGTGCTCGGCCACACCTACACGCCATCGGTCGTCTACGACGTCCGCGTCAACGGCGTTCGCTGCAGTGAGGCGATCTTCAACGCCGGACTGCTCGGATATTTCGGCGTGCCGCTGCTGCTCGTTACGGGCGATCGCACGACCGTCCAGGGCGTGCGCTCCGTCATGCCCTGGGTACGCGGCGTCATCGTCAAGGAATCCATCGGCACGTTCGCTGCGGCCTCGATGCCGCCCGAAGCGGCGCGGCGCGCAATTGCCGAGGGCGCGCGCGAGGCGATCCGTAACGCAGCGCAAGCCCAACCGTATCGCTTTGAACCGCCCATCGAACTGGCCGTAGATTTGGTCAAGACCGAACAGGCGGATCTGGTCGAGACGATTCCCGGCTTTACGCGCACGGGTGCGCGCAGCGTGCGTTTCGTGCACGAAGCGTTTCCGACGATCTTCAAAGCCTTCGTCGCGATCTGGCGACTCGGCGGCATCGCGTGAAGCGCTTCGCGCTGCTGGCGGCGCTTACGTTGGCGCTGGCGGCTACGCCCGCTTCTCGCACGCCGCTGCCTCACGGTTTCGTCTATCTCGCCGACGTAGCGCCGACGATCGTGCAAGACATCCGCTACGCCGGCGCGCACAATCTCGTCGGCCGTCCGCTGCCCGGATATGTCGCACCGCTTTGCATCGTCACGGTCGAGGCGGCCCGCGCACTGGCCAAAGCGCAGGCGGAACTTACCGATAACGGCTTAACTCTGCGCGTGTACGACTGCTATCAACCCAAGCGCGCGACGAATGCACTGCTCGCGTGGAGTCACGATCCCCGCGATCAACGCCTGAAGGACGAATACTATCCGCGCGTCGCGAAATCCGAGCTCGTCGCACAAGGATATCTGCTCGCATCACCGCCGAACGCGCGCGGCAGCGCGGTTGCGCTCACCGTCGAGCGGCTTGGCTTGGCCTCACCGCTGCCGTGGGTACCGGGTCAGCACTCTTGTATCGCACCGTTTGTCGAGCGCTACCACGACGGATCGATCGATATGGGAACCAACTTTGGCTGCATGGATCCGTTCTCGCACACGTCGCAGAATCTGGGCGCAATCGCCAATACCCATCGCGCGATGCTCGTCGATCTCATGACCAAGTACGGATTCAAACCGTTTGGCGCGTTATGGTGGAACTTCGTGCTGGCGTCGGAGCCGTTTCCGAAAACGACCTTCGACTTCCCAATTATCGCGAAACCCTAGCGGGACGCGGCTCCCGCCGGCTGCGGCGCCCCGATCGCTAAAGCAATCGTAATGACGTCGCGCTCGTCCAGCGACAGCGTGCTCATCGCTTTTTCGTAAAGTTCGATCGCTTCGGCGCTCTTGCTCGAGGCGGCGCGCTCCTCGCGCAGACGCTTGACCTCGTCGGTAACCCGGTGTGCGAGTTCGCTGGTCGGCTCGATGCCGGCGCGCTCTAGATGCGCGCGGTATTTTTTCAGCGTCTGGTCCACCAGCGCGACCCCCGAGTGCTTGCCGAAGATGAAACTCGTTTCTGCGCCGACGACGTCGGCCGGCACGGCTTCGTACATTCGATGGTCGATGAGGATCGCATGCGTGTGAATGCCGGATTCGTGCGCGAAGACTTTCGCGCCGACGATCGGCTCGTGCTGTTGCATCGGAATGCCGCTCATCCGCTCCATAAAACGCGCCAGTTCGCGCAGTTTGTTGTACTTGAAGCCGGGAATTTCGACGCCGTAGAGCATGCGCATGGCAACGACGTACTCGTGGAGCTTGACGTTGCCTGCGCGCTCGCCGTAGCCGTTGGCTGTGACTGAAATAACTTTGAAGCCGCACGAGGTCGCGGTGATGGCGTTGATCGTCCCGAGGCCGTAGTCGTTGTGCAGGTGCGCGACGATCGGCAGTCCCGGCGGCAGCGCAGCCACGATGCGCGAGCAGTACCAGCGCGTCGCTTCGGGCGTGAGCGTTCCGACCGTGTCGGGCCACGCTGGGCGCGCACCGCCCGCCGTAATGCCGGCCTTGAAATACTCGATGAAGTACTCGACATCGCCGCGGCTGCCGTCCTCGGCTCCGAATTCAATACGTTCGACGCCGCGCTCGCGCGCGTGGCGAATCGCATCGCACTGCAGGCGGATATTCGCATCCCGATAGAACTGTAGCGGCAGGTCGAGCCATTCGCTCTCGTCGTGCTTTTCGAATCGCAGCAGCGTCTTGCCGATCTTGTATTTCAGGTGCAGATCGCTGCCGCTGGTAAAAATGAAGAACGTCACTTCGTTGGGATTGATGCCGGCATCGAGCAGCGTCTTCACCGTGATGTCGATGTCGTTACGATTGCTGCGGCACATCACGACGATCTCGACGTCGCCGAGTTCGCTGCGCCGCTTCGCCTCCATAACGAGTTGCAGCGTGCGACGGTCGCCTTCCGAGGCGGCCGGAAAACCGACGCTCATGATGTGCACGCCGATGTCGGCCAGCGCTCGCGCGATCTCCAGTTTCTGCGGCGGCGTGTAACAAACGCCGGGCATCTGCTCGCCGTCGCGCAACGTCTCGTCGTAGATGCGAATCTGCGAAGCATCCGGAAAACTGACGCTCCGCGTAAACTGTTTTGGGTCGGCGATCAGCCGTTCGATCGGTTCGCGCAGTTCCATGCGTTACGGCTTCTCCGCCCGCCGCCGTGTCACCCTGAACGGCCCGGCATGTCATCCTGAGCGGAGCTTTGTGTCATCCTGAGCGGAGCGCAGCGCAGTCGAAGGACGCTCGACGCGCAGTTCGGCGATGTCGCGCGGAAAAAGCAGTTCGAGCGTCCAGTCGAATGCAACGCGCAAGCGCCGGTCGAGCCCGGGCAACCGCAGCAAGTAGTACGTCCGCCAAAGGAACCACGCCGGAAAACCGGTGAGGACGCGATTTCCGGGTAGCTGGGCGACCGCACGGCGTCCCCCGAGCGCAGCCATCATGCCGAGCGTGCGGTAGTGAAACGGCGTCGCCGGCAACCCTCGCAGGTCGGAAGCGATATTGGCGGCGAGATGCGGACCTTCGCGAATTGCGTGCTGGGCCGTCATCGGGTAGACTCCGCCGTCGCCGTCGGGAATCGCGGCGCAGTCGCCGATCGCCCAAACGCCGCGCGCGGCGGCGACGCGCATGTCGGGCTCGGTCACGATGTTACCGCGTTTGGTTTTCGGAAGCGGCAGATCGGCAACCGTCGGTGATGGAGCGACGCCGGCGCTCCAAATCACCGTCTCGCTCTCGATGCGCTTGCCGCTTTGCAACGCTATTCCACGCTCGTCGACGCTCGTTACGCCGTCGCCGGTTATGACCTCGACGCCGCGGCGCTCCAGGATGCGCCGCGAATATGTACCCATCTGCGGGGGCAGCCCCGCCAGCAGCGTCGGGCCGCCTTCGACCAATACCATGCGCACGTCGCTCAGCGACAGCCGCCGATAGAAATGCAATACGCTGCGAAAGAGCTCGTGAATCTCGCCCGCCGTCTCGACCCCGGTAAATCCACCGCCGACGACGACCACAGTCAGCAGCCTTCGCCGATGGGCGCGATCGTCGAGGGTATCGGCAAGTTCCAGCAACCATACGAGACGGTTGCGCAGCGCGTCGGCATCTTCGAGCGTCTTGAGCGCCCACGAGTGTTCGGCAACGCCGGGGATGCCAAACGTCGACGTATGAGAGCCCAAGGCCAGCACCAGCTGATCGTACGCAATGGTACCGGTTAAGCCGGTCAGCACGTGCCGGTATGCGACGGTGCGACGTTCGACGTCGATCGCACCGACCTCGCACAAAAGAAACTGCGTGCGCCGCAGCTGCGCGCGTATCGGCGTAACGACGTGACGCACTTCGAGTTCGCCCGAGGTAACTTCGGGAAGCATCGGCGTGAACAACGTGTAGTTGTTGCGCGACAGCAGCACGATCTCGGCTTCGTCTGCGCGCAGCCGGTGCTCGAGTGATTGCGCGACCGACGTTCCGGCGAAACCACCGCCGACGATTGCGATTACGGGCCGTTCGACAGGCACGAGTAAGTCCGGCGGTTGAAGAGGACGCGGTGGATTACCTTCCGCCTCCGCACCACGACGAGCCCGAACCGCAGCCGGTACGCCGCCCGGCCGGCGCGCTCGCAACTGCGGGCGCCGCGATTCTCGCGTTCGTCGTGAAATTCAAATTCGCGCTTCTGCTCGGTTTGAAACTGCTGGCGCCGAGTTGGACGTTTCTCGTGTCGCTGTGGCTTTACGTCGCATTTTTTGGTTGGCGTTTGGCCATCGTCGTAATGCTGGTGCTGCTCGCGCACGAGTTGGGACATTACGCGGCTTTCCGCGCGTATGGATTACCGGTACGCCTGCCGGCATTCGTTCCGTTTCTCGGCGCCTTCACCGCCGGCACGCCGCCCGACAATCTTGAGCACGACGCCAACATCGCGTTGGCCGGTCCGCTGACGGGCATGGGTCTAGCGGCCGTTTGTCTGGCCGTCGGCCTTGCCTATCACGATCGCTTTTGGTTTGCCTGCGCCGATCTATCGGCGTTCCTTAATCTCTTCAACTTAATCCCGATGCCGCCGTTCGACGGCGGACGCATCATCGCGGCCGTGTGGCCGCCGCTATGGTTCGGTGGGTTCGTGCTATTCGTTGCGTTTGCCGTCGCGTTCCACATTCCGATTCTCTTTGTCGCGATTGTCGGCTTGCTGGGACTGCCGTCGTTCCTCGCATCTTGGCGCGGGAAGCGCGATCCGCGCGCCGCGTCCATGACGTTCGCTGCGCGGGTGCGCGTCAGCGGATGGTATCTGGCAACGCTGCTCGGACTCTTATTTGTACTGGCGCGCGCCCACGCCGGGCTCACGCCGGAAAGCGGCGCGACGATCTGGTGACGTCGCGGCGATGGCTGACCGCGCTGGCGTTTGCGTTATTCGTGGCGGCGATCGCATTTTTTCGCCCCGTGCCGACACCGGGTCCGTTAATGCGGGACTTCGAGGCATATTGGGGCGCCGGAGCGGCGTTGAACGCAGGCGTGAATCCTTTCGATCGCACGATTTGGAATTTCGAGCGCACGGTTCCCGGCGCCGACGCGACGCGCGACGAAGTGCTGCCGTTCGTCGGGCCGCCGTTTACACTGCCGCTATGGGGGTTATTCGCGCGGCTAACCTATTCGGCTGCGGCGCGGATCTGGCTGTCCGCGCTGGCCGTTTGTGTCCTCACGTTAGCGGTAATAGTAGCGCGAGCCGGCCGCGCGTCGTCGTTGCCGACGTTTGCCGCGGCGCTGGCGCTCGCGGTTACTTTCGGCCCGGTCACGAGCGACATCGCTCTCGGGCAAGTGGCGCTGTTCGCGTTTACGTGTGCCGCGGTCGTAACCGTCGTTGCGCCGTTGCCGTGGCGTACCGCCGCATCGTTGTTCGCGTTTGCGCAACCGAACGTAGCGTTCGGTCTGCTCTCACAACTCGGCCGCAACCGGACGACCGTTGCGATGACGATTGCGGCCGCGGCGGCATACGCGATCGGTACCGCAGCCTACGGTTGGCGCTGGCCGATCGTCTATGCGACCGCGTTGGCGGCACACGCCGGAGCGGAGCGTCTCAGCCTCATTCAAATGACGCCCGGCGCAATCGCATACGGCGCCGGGCTCTCGGCGAGTGCGGCGTCGGTAGTTGCGCTGCTTACCGCGCTTCCGGCGTTGGCGGCAGCATTCGTCATCGCGCGCGCCATCGCCGACCCATTTGCGCGGTTCGCCGCCGTCGCGGCGCTGGCACCGTTTGTCTCGACGTTCTTTCACGAACACGACTTCGTCGTCGCATACGCCGCCGCGGGATGGTGTGCCGCACGCGCGCGCGGCAGCGTTCGCTCCGTCGCATTGGCGGCCACGCTGCTGGTAGCGGTTGACTGGCTGGGCCTGGCTCAACGCCCGACCGGATTGCTGCAGAGCGCGCTGCTCGCCGCAGCGGCTGCGTGCGCGTTCCAAGCGCTCGGCGACGGCAACGAGATGCGCGCCAATCTCGGCGCACTTGCTGCGATCGCCGGAGTTTTTGCAATCGCTGCGTGGCTTGCGTTGACGCATCCCGCGCCCGTCTGGCCGGATACGCTTGGAAATTTTCACGCCGCCGCCGGTGAATCGATTGCTACGCTATGGTATGCCGAGCAGCAGCGCGCGGGCTTGCTGACGCCGAATTCGGTATGGGCGTTCTTGCGCTTGCTCCCGCTAACCGGTTGCGCCCTGCTCGCTTCTTCAGTGTACGCCGCAACTATCACGAAGCGCGACACGGATTAGTGAAACTCCGATTTATTCCAAATCTAGGAGACGAGGCCCGAAGTTTACTACGGTAAATGAGGGCCGCGTCGACAACGAGTTGGGATAAATCGGGATTTCACTAGATGTCGACGTCCATCATGTTGTCAAACGGCGTTATATTGTTGGGATGGAAATTCTTGAGGTCCTGATTGTACGCGATAATGTCTTCGCGTAACGACGTCACGACCGAGGGAACGTCCTTGACGAACTCCTGCTGAACCACCAGCACGTCTTGGTTCCGCTGAGCCTGATCGAAGTGCGTGAAGAGCGCATCCATTGCAGCCTGCGCGCGCCGGTTGCACCACCGCACGTCGTTCTGCCCGTTCGGTGGAATGCTTTGGCAGCCGTATTCGTTTGAGTAGTCGCCGATCGCGTCGTTGAGCCAAGCGAAGAACACGAGGTCCCACTTCCCGCCGTAGATAATTCCGCCGTCTTGCAGGGGAGCGAACATCTGCGGCGCTTGATACCGGCGCACGTTGAGCGCGACGCCGATTTGCTTGTACCAATCGCGAATCAACTCGATCTGCTCGTCCACGTCGGCGGTTCCCGCCGACGTCGCGAGATCGAGGTTGAGGCTGACACCGTTTTTGCTGCGAACGCCGTCGGCGCCACGCACCCAGCCGTCCTTGTCGAGCAACGCGTTGGCCGCGGCGATGTCGAATTTGGTGGGTGGAATGGATTTTATCGAGTAGGGCGCCGCGAGCGGCGTCGTAACGTCGGACACGGTGCCGACGTTGTGCCCAATCTTTGCAATAATCTCCGGGCGGTTGAGCGCGAGCCGCAGCGCCTGCCGCACGACCGGGTCGCGCAACGCCGGGCGCTGCGTGTTGAAATCCATGTGATTGAAATAGTAGCTGCTGCGGCGGCTGATCGTATAGCCCGTTACACCCTGCACGCGCGAAAGGTAATTGCCGGGTATCAAATACCACATGTCCAGCTCGTGCGCTTGCAACTGCGAAAGCACGGTGTTGCGGTCGGGAACGATCTTGTAGACGATCTTCTGCAGTTTGGGCGCGCCGCGGAAATAGAGCGGATTGGCCACCATCACCACTTGGGTTGCGCGGTCCCAGCGCTCGTACTTGAACGGCCCGATGCCGACCGGCAGCGAGTTATACGCGACGTTGTTGATATTGGGATACTTGGCCAGCAGGTGCTTCGGAAGGATGCACGGATTGGCACCTGCCGTCGAAAAGAATGTCTCGATGAAAGGTGAGTAAGGCTTGCGCATGTGATAGATGACGGTGTACTTGTCGGGTTCATCGATCTTCGCAATCTGATCCCAACCCGATCTTCCGACTTCGTTATTGGCCGGATTGTTGACGACGTTGGTGCTAAAGACGACGTCGTCGGCGTTGAACGGCGCGCCATCCGACCACTTCACGCCTTTGCGCAGGTGAAAGGTGATGGTCAGGCCGTCGCCGCTGATGCCGCCGTTGGTTTTCGTCGGCACTTCCGTGGCGAGTTCGGGATACGGATTGTTGTGTTCGTCCCATTTGATCAGCCACGCCATCGTCAGCGACGACAGCAGCCCGATCGCGGCAAACTGACCCAGATGCGGGTTGAGGGTGTTGATATCGCCCGCATCTGAAAACGTCAGCACGTGCGGCACCGTCCAAGTGTTGGCGCGCCCGGCTTCGGCGGTACCGCCCTGCTTGGTGCAGCCGCCAAGCAGCAACGCCGCGACACTCAGCGCGGCCAACGAGCGCGAAACGGACTTGCTCATGCGTTCTCCCTCCGACGAAGTGCACCCGAAAGCAACGAAATTAGATCGAGTAGTTCCAGGGATCCCAAAACGCCGATATCACCGGCGATGGATCGAATCCTTTGAGGTCGTTGTTGTAGACGTACGGTACGCGCGCGAAGTAGGTGATGATCGTCGGAACGTCGAGCGCTAACTGCTGTTGCACGATCGCATAATCGCGTTTACGCCGCGCTTGATCCACGGTATTGAGCGCGTCAGCCATCGCAGCGGTGGCTTTAGCATTCTCCCACATCATCGCATTCTGACCTTTCGGCGCGAGGTTGTTGCCGGAATAGATGGCGTTGTCATCGGGATCGGCGGCGCCGATCCAGCTAAAGACCGCCGCATCGTAATGGCCGCCTTGCAAAATGCCCTCTGACGAATTGTCGAAGAATTGACTGGTCGGATAATTCTTTACGTCGACCTGCACGCCGACGTCGTGCCACGCACCCTGCAGAAACGTCTGCACCTCTTTGCCCAAATTCGACTCGGTTTGAGTGCTCAGCGTAAACTCCAAACGCTGTCCGTTTTTCACGCGAATTCCGTCTGGCCCGACTTTCCAGCCGTCGGCGTCGAGCAGTGCTTTGGCCTTAACCGGATCGAACGGATAGTGCGCGATGTCGTTGGTATATGCCCACGACAGTTTGGGGTGTTGATCGGTTTCGGCCGGAATACCCGATCCATGCGCAAGTTTTTCGATGATCTCTTGTCGGTTCGTTGCGTACGCCAGTGCTCTACGCACCTGGACGTCGCTCACGATCGGATGGCGCAGATTAAAGTCGACGTGCGACCACTGAAACGAATCAACGCGAATCGCCGTTAGGCCGTTCTTCGGATCGGCAGCGATCGATTGGTACTCGGGCCACTTCAATCCCGAGCCAAGCGCGAGCATGTCGAGCTCGTGCGCCTGGAGCTCCGCGACGACGGTATTCTCGTCGGCGACGATTTTGTATATGACCGTATTGAGCTTGGGTTTGCCCAAATAAAAGTCCGGATTGGCTTCCATCCGAACTTCTTGGCCGCGCTGCCACGATACGACCTTGAACGGTCCGCTCCCGACGGGTAGCGCGTTATAGGGAGCGGTGTTGAACGAGCCTTTGTCGTCGTTGTACTTTGCCAGCAAGTGCTCCGGTAGAATCGGCGAGTTTCCGTTCACGCTCCACAGCTGCTGCAAGAAGGGGGCGTAGAGGCGCTTCATGTGGATGACGGCGACGTAGGGATTCGAGCAATCGATGCTGCCGATATCCTTGTAGCCGTCGGTCGTGATGACGTTATTGTGCGGATTCATCACGACTTGCCACGTGAAGCGCAGGTCCTGACACGTCAGTGCGACGCCGTCCTGCCACTTGATATTGTGCCGCAGTTTGTATTTGAGCGTGCGACCGTCTTTACTCACGTCGCCGTTGGCGATCGTCGGGACTTCGATCAGCGCGTCGGGAAACGGACGCGCGTGGCTGTCGTAGCGAATCGTCCACGAGTAGATGAACATCGACAGATCGAGCGTAGGTGAGGCCGAATTCAGCGAGGGGTTGAGATTCTTGGGATCCGCATACTCCGAAAAACGCAAAACGCCCGGCTGCGTCCATGAATGGCGCTCTCCGGGTGCTCCACCGGCGGTGCCGCTCTTCGTGCAACCGGCGAAAATGAATGCGATCGCCAAAACGAGTGGCGCGAAAGCAACGACGTTCTTGTTCAGCGTGATGCTCCTTCCTCGCCGGGTTCGGCGAGCATCGAGTCGGGGTCGACGCCTCGGCTGCGGCAGAAATCGCGATAGGCGTCAGGCGCGATCTCAGAAGGTTTGATTTCGCTCCGGCCGCCCCAGAAAACGTTCGTGTACGTGAACTCGATGCCCGCTTCGCGCAGGTGCGCGTCGATTGCCGCTTTGTGCGCCAAGACGGCCGGTTTTTCGGTGCCGTGGGCAACGGCCATGATGTTGACGTGGTGAAATTCGGGGCCGCCTTCGCGCCAATACGCGTGCGTAATTACGTAGTGCCGCGCGACTTCGCAACCCGCGTCCATCTCGCTACCCGGCGACACGGCCCAGTGAAAGAGCGCGTTGTAGCGCGTGACGCGCTCGTTGTTGGCCGTCGGCTTGACGTGCTCGAGAAACGTCGAGAAGCGACCGATGACGCCTTGACGATTCAAATCGGCGGCGACCGCCACGAACTCTTCGCCATCCACGCCGGCTTCAGCCGCGCGTGCGCGCCACAAGTCGCGAACGATCTCCTCCGGCGCAAACTCGCGTTTGAGCGCGCTCAACACGCGCCACTGCGCCGGCGATAACGCGACGTACTCGGTGTGTTGCAATTGGCCGCGTTCCGGCGAACGCGCGCCCGGTTCGAGCCCGCGGCGCCGCACGTGTCCCACCCCGAGGGTGAACAGCATCTTCGCCGGCATCAAACGGAAGCGCTCGGCGCCGGTTTCACGCGCAAGCAACTCGGCGTGTTTGCGCAACGAGTACCCCTGCGGCACCTTGAGCGTCGTCCACAACCGGTACGTGCTGCCGGGCGATGCGGCGTCGGTGGAACGAATCACGACGTGTCCGGAAAACGGATCGCTCCGGAACATAAAGTCGAATGCGTCGTCGAGGCGGTCTTCGCCGACTTGCCACGCGCATAGCGCACCGCGCGCCAAATTCGTAGACATCACCGTCTGACGCACGCGCCGAATCGTCCCTGCGCGCAGCATTGCGACGACGCGCTCGATGACGACGTTGGCGTCAACGCCGCTGCGCCGCGCGATTTCTCCGAACGGGTCGGCCTGGAATCCGGCCAACCGGTCCTCGGAAATCGCGAGTATTGCAGAGTTGACCGGGTCTGAAACCGCTGCGGGGATTGAGGCCGTACCGTGAGACGCCATCAGGCGTTATGATTTAGCCCCGGCGGCCCCCTATAACTGCAAGTCGCTCAAACCGGTCGCGTAGAGATAGTTCTGCTCGGCGTTTTGCACGCTGTAAATGGCCGAGATTTGCGCCGATTGCGCCGTTGCAAGGTTCGCTTCGGCAGTTACCACGCTGATGATCGTCGTCGCGCCGACCTTGTACTGCGCTTGCGTCGCGTCCAGCGAGACCTTTGCGGCATTCAATTCGGCGTTGGCTTGGACGAGCGCAGCGCGCGCGGAAATGAGATTGGCCAGCGCCGAACGCACGTCGGACTCGACTTGCAGATGGCTTTGATTAAATGCGGCCACCGCTTGATCGAGCGTTGCGGCTGCGACCGCAACGTTGTAGTTGGTTTGACCTTGATCGTAGATCGGGATCGCCAGGTTCAAGCCGATCGACTTAACGTTCTGGAAACTGTTGGTGATCGGCCCGAACGAACGGGTAAGGTTGTCGCCGGCTGCGGCGGTCAGAACCGGAAAGCGCGCGAGTTTGGCATAGCGCACGCCTTCTTTATCCGACTCGACGGTATATCCGGCGGCCAGGTAATCGGGGCGTAGAATGAACGCGCGCGTCAGCGATTGCTGGTAGGTCGGATTGGTAGCATTCGCTTGCTGCGGGACCGGTTTCGGCACGACCTCTGCGTCCGCATCGAGTCCGAGCGTTGTCGCAAACGTTGCCTGCGCTGCAATCGCTTGACCTTGCGCGGTGACCAGATTACCGCGAGCCTGGGCCGTCTGAAATTGCGCGCCGGCGAGGTCCGATCGGGCGGCGGCGCCGTTGCGAATCTGAGCGGCTACCGACTGTTCGTTGACTTCGAACTCTTTGACGAGTTCCGCGTCGGCGACAACCGTGGCATTGGCCTGGAGAACGCCGTTATACGCCGTCGCCACGTTGAGCGCGAGTGTCTGGAGGTTGCGCAACAACGTTTCGCGACCCGCGTAGTCGGCCGATTTCGCCGAGTGGATCGCGGCAATCACGCGGCCGCCGTCGTAGATCAGCTGCGTCACCGTAATGCCGGCCGATTCCGTAGCCGTCTTACCGCTGCCGGTTACGCCGGACGTCACCGGCGTGGCGGTGGCAAACGACGCAGCGTTGTTGAGGTTCACGGCGCCGTTCTGGTACCCGTCACCGATGGTTCCGTTGGCGCTGACACCGGGAAACAGCGCTTGCTTCTCGGACGTGTATTTCGCGTGAATGATGGCCCATTGTGCGTTCTCTTGCACGAAAACGGGCGAAAGCGCGACCGCAATCTTCGTTGCTTGTTGCAGCGAAACGTTCGTAGGAACGCCATTTTTAGGATGCAATTGCGCGACGTCGGGTGCCGGCGTTCCGTACGCCGGGTACGGAATCGGCGTGACGCCCGGCGTACGGA
>Ga0207416_1001923_pt1 | contig 24711 bp, 24 predicted proteins | sample PaiPotPPM11metaG_FD_184107 | JGI IMG/M metagenome (GOLD analysis project Ga0207416, IMG submission 184107) | Iron sulfur acid spring bacterial and archeal communities from Banff, Canada, to study Microbial Dark Matter (Phase II) - Paint Pots PPM... ... | reverse complement strand
TTGCGCTTCCACATCATCGCTCTCTGGAGGCGCACGCTGTGGCGGCGCAGCCAGAAGGATCGAACCGGGTGGCTGCGGATCAAACGGTTGGCGAATGACATCCTGCCCAAACCGCGAATCCTTCATCTATGGCCCGACCGCCGCTTCGCCGTCAAACACCCAAGGTGGGAGCCGTATGCCTTAATCGGGCACGTACGGTTCTGTGCGGGGGGCGCTCAGCAATGAGCGTCCCTACCGCGATTCAACCCACCCTGCAAATCAAAACACCCGATCGCCCATGACGACGTAGCGCCGCAACAGGCGGCGCTCCTTGTCGGAGAAATCGGTGCGCGCGTGCAGCGTGCAGCGATTGTCCCACAGCACGAGGTCGCCGACGCGCCATCGGTGCGCGTAGATGAACTCGTCCTGCTCGATATGATCGAACAGTTTGTCGAGCAGTGCGCCGCCTTCGTCTTCGCCCATGCCTTCGACGGTGAAGGTCATCAGCCGATTGACGTAGAGCGCCTTGCGCTTGGTGTCCGGATGGGTGCGCACGATCGGCTGCACGTAGTGGGGGTGCTCGGTAAAATCGACCTTCGATCCGTTTACCGCGCGCGTCGTCGAGTCGTAGAGATAGGCGTTGAGCGCCTTGCGTCCTTCGACACGCGCCTTCAGTTCCGCGGGCAGCGTCTCGTAGGCCTTGTACATATTGATAAACAAAGTGTCGCCGCCCTGCGCAGGCACCTCGATGGCGTAGAGGAATGTGCCGGTCGCCGGCTTCTCCAGGTAGCACTGATCGGAATGAAAATGCATTTCGCCGTCGGGCAACGAGCCGATCAGCTTGCCGTTTTCGCGAATGTTCGAAACCAGCATCGTCACTTGCGGATACTTGGTGTGGCCGGCTTCGTTGATTGCCTCGGACGGCCGGGTGCGTTTCTGCAAGGTCCCGAAATGCCGCGCGAAACGGATCTGGTCGTCCTCGGAGAGCGACTGGTCGCGGAACACGATGACGAGATGCCGATGCCAGGCATCGACGATTTCGCCGACCGTCGCCGCGGACAAGTCCTGGCGCAGATCCACGCCGGCGATTTCGGCGCCCAGCGCGGGCGACAACGGCTTGACCGCAAGCGTCATGAGGCAACCTCCTTCTCCGGCGGCTGGCGCACCACCAGCACCGAACAAGCGGCGTAGCGGACGACATGGCCGGCATTCGAGCCGAGAAAATAGGTGCGCAGGCCAGTGCGATGCGAACTCATGACGATGAGGTCGGCCTTCATTGCGTTTGCCTCATCGAGAATTTCGCGATCGACGTTGCCCTGCCGCACGATCGTGGCGATGCGCTCGGGGGGCAGCCCGGTTTCCCCGGCGACGATCGCCATCGCTTCCTCGGCGGCGGCGCGCTGTTGCGTCTCGAAGTCGGGCGGCACGTATTCGGCAAGCATGACCGGAGTCACCGGCAGCACGTTGACGAGACGGATGGCGCCGTTTCCCTCTTTCGCCATCGTCAGCGCGGTGGCGATCGCCGGCTTGGCGAGCTCCACGTCGGCGAGATCGATCGGCACCAGGATGCGGCGGTACATGGCTGTCATTCCGTCGCCGCGGCGATCAGGCGCGGGCTGACGAAGCGCTCCAGCCGGCCGGTATGCGCATGCAGGCGCGACCAGTCGTCGAGGGCGAGATCGACGACGACCAGGCCCGACGTCGGCAGTTTCTCGGTCACGCGTTCGCGCGCCTCCACGCCGCCCGATGCAATCAATTGCACCGCGAGATCATGAATGCCCGGATTATGGCCGACGACGAGGAGCGCGCGCGCGCCCCGCGTCTCGGCGAGGAGACCCATAAGTTTTTCCGGATCGGCGTTGTAGATACGCTCGTCGTTCACGCTCCTCGGCGGCTTGGGGAAGCAACCGGCCAGCAGTTGCCAGGTTTCCTGAGCGCGCGTCGCCGGCGACACCAAAGCGAGGTCGGGGACGAGTCCGTGGCGCGCCATATAGGCGCCGATGGCCGGCACGTCGGCACGGCCGCGTTTGGTGAGCTTGCGGTCGCGGTCGCGCTCGCCGGGCTCGGCGCGCTCGGTCTTGGCATGGCGCAACAGCATGAGACGGCGCATCGCGGCAATGTCGCTTTCTTCCTCGCACGAGTCTAGCATGTGCGGGCTTAAGCTGCGCGGAACAACATGGCGATGACCGAAGCCGATACGGCAGCCTATGGCCGAAGCTGGTACGCCGCGACCATGGTGCAGGCGCCGCCGCGGCCGCCGCTTAACTCCGACCTCGACGTCGACGTGTGCGTGATCGGTGGCGGGCTCGCGGGTCTGACCGCCGCGCGCGAAGTGGCGCGCAGCGGCTGGTCGGTCGTTGTCTTGGAGGCCGGCCGCCTTGCCGGCGGCGCCTCGGGCCGCAACACCGGCTTTGTGCTGCCGGGGTTTGCCGCCGAGCCCGACAAGCTCATTGCCCGCGTCGGTTTCGAGCGCACCAAGGACCTTTGGTCGCTGTCGCAGGCCGGGCTCGATTACGTGCGCAACGCCGTCGCCGCCGAGGGCGCCAGCGGTATCGATCCGCAAGACGGCTGGCTTTATATCTCCAAGACCGGCAACGGCGACGAGTTTTTACGCTACTCCGCGTTGCTCGGCGAATTGGGCTGCGAGGCCGAGTACTGGCCGACCGAGCGGGTGCGCGCCTTCCTGCGCAGCGAGCGTTACTTTCACGCCGTTCATTACCTGCGGGCGTTCACCGTCCACCCGCTCAACTATGCGCTTGCGCTCGCCGCCGCCGCCGAACGCGACGGCGCGCGCATTTTTGAAAATACGCCGGCGCTGTCGATCGATCCCACGGGCGTGCGCAAGCGCATCGTCTCGCCGGCGGCGCGGCTGCGCGCCGGCCAGGTCGTGCTTGCCGGCAATGTGCAGATCAAGGGGCTGATGCCGCGCCTTGCGGCAACGCTCGTGCCGATCACCACCTACGTGATCGCCACCGCGCCGCTCGGATCGCGACTTGCGGAGGTCGTCGCCTATCGCGGCGCGGTCAGCGACACCGATCTCGCCGACAATCACTATCGCATCGTCGGCGGCGACCGGCTGATGTGGTCGGGCCGTGCGACGGTGTGGCCGCGCAATGCGTGCCGCTACCGGCGTGCGCTCGCCGCCGACATCGCAAAGACCTATCCGCAGCTCGGCCAAGTCGAGGTCGATTACGCCTGGGCGGGCACTTTGGGCAACACGGTGCACCGCATGCCGCAGATCGGCGAGCTCGGTCCGGGCGTGTGGCTGGCGAGCGGCTTCGGCGGCCATGGCCTCAATACCACCGCCATGGCCGGCAACCTCATCGCCCGCGCGGTGGTCGACGGCGATCAAACCTGGCGGCAATTCACGCCGTTCGAACTCATTTGGGCTGGCGGACTTTTTGGCCGCGCCGCGGTGCAGATGCGGGTTTGGATCAAACGGCGGCTCGACGCCATCGCCGAACGCCGCGTGCACGCTCGCGATGTGGCGGATCGCGGCGCGCGCGATGCCGAATCTTTTTTTCTGGAGGCGGAACGAGCGCAAGACTTCACCGCGGACGGCGACGCGCGTGCACGGAACACGGCAGCGCAACAGGCCCCGGTCCAGGAGGGACCCAAGACCGCTCCCAAATCCATTGTGCCGCCGGTTTCCGGCATGGACGAAATGCCCGATCCGGAGGCGTCGCCACCGGCCTCGCCGAACCTGTCGAAGCGCAAAAGACGGCGCGAGCGAGCCAAAGGGTGAACGCGGCTGTGCTGCCGAACGCGCCCGACGGCAGTTGCGGCGGAAAAAAGCCCGCTCGCCAGGAAGCTTCCGATTGGTTTGATGCTCGCGGCGACGAACAAATCGGCAACAATTGGTATTTTAAATCCTCTCACCGGGGCTCCTTGCTTTCGTCCTCGGATCGTTTGGTCTTATGATGCAACTTGGCTCCGCGGCATGAAGACGGGGCGGGGGTGGAGTAGCCATGGGATTAGCCGGTCGGCGCGTTATCATCGCGGCGTTCGTTGCAGTCGCACCCGGTGTCGCCGTGGCGGCCGATTTGCCGTCTGCAGCGCCGGCAACGCCTCCCAGTGCGCCGAACATCTACACGCCGGCGGCTGCGGACTGGATCGTCACGGTGGGCGTCGAAGGCCGGATGATTCCGGCTTGGCCAGGCGCCCCCCTCAGCGAGGTTGGCTTTACCGGCTTCCCGCTTTTCAGCATTCGCAAGGCGGGAACGCCGCCGGAGTTTTTTGGGCCGCGCGACAGTTTAGGCTTCAGCATCATCGATCTCGGCCAGTTCAAGCTCGGTCCCGCCGTCAAGCTCATTTGGCAGCGCAAAGCCTCGGATTATGCCGCGCTCAATGGCTTGGGAGATGTCGGCTATGCGATACAAGCCGGCGGCTTTGCCGAATTCTGGCCGATGCCATGGCTGCGGCTGCGCGGCGAGGTTCGCCAGGGTTTTGGCGGCGAAACTGGGGTCACCGGCGACATGTTCTTGGATGCCGTCGTTGCGATGGGACAATTCACGTTCTCCGGCGGACCGCGGCTGACGCTGCAATCGGCCGCTGCGGTGTCGCCGTATTTCAGCATCAATGCGGCGCAGTCCGCTGCCTCCGGCGTTTCATTCTTTCCACCGTTGGCCGTCTACAGTGCGACCGGCGGTCTCTATTCTTATGGCGCGGGCGCGCAGGTGCGGTACTTCTGGAGCCCGCAATGGGCGACCCACGCGCTGGTGGAGTACGAACGGCTCACCGGCTCGGTCGCCGATTCGCCGCTGGTGACCCAGCGGGGTTCGCCGAACCAATTCACCTTCGGCCTGGGCGCCACCTATTCCTTCACCATGCGCCCATTGTGGTGAGTGAACCGTCATTGCGAGCGCAGCGAAGCAATCTGGTTTGTTGTGGGCGAAATCGCCTGCGAGCGTGCAGCGGCTTGCGCAGAATGCATTGCGATTTCGCCCACGCGGAACGGCCGAACCGCGTGGGCATTGCGCCTTCTGCTTTCGAAGAACATGAGCGGTTCGAGCGAGCGCAATGCCCACCCTACAATTTACCGCCCCTCGCGCCTTGCCATGAATGCCAGCCGCTCGAACAGGTGCACGTCCTGTTCGTTTTTTAACAGCGCGCCGTGCAACGGCGGAATCAGCCGCTTGGGGTCGCGCTCGCGCAAGGTCTCAGGAGAAACGTCCTCGACCATGAGGAGCTTGAGCCAGTCGAGCAACTCGGAGGTCGAAGGTTTCTTTTTCACGCCGGGCACGTCGCGGATTTCGTAAAACAGCTTCAGCGCCTCCGCCACCAGCCGCTGTTTGATGCCGGGAAAGTGCACCTCGACAATGGCGCGCATCGTGTCGTGGTCGGGAAAGCGGATGTAATGGAAAAAACAGCGGCGCAGGAACGCGTCCGGCAATTCCTTTTCATTGTTGGAGGTGATGACCACGATCGGCCGGCGCCTCGCATGCACCGTTTCGCCGGTCTCGTAGACGTAAAACTCCATGCGATCGAGCTCTTGCAGGAGATCGTTGGGGAATTCGATGTCCGCCTTGTCGATTTCGTCGATCAGCAGCACCGGCCGTTCGTCGGCGGCGAACGCGTCCCACAGCTTGCCGCGTTTGATGTAGTTGCGGATGTCCTTGACCCGCGCGTCGCCCAATTGGCTGTCGCGCAATCGCGTGACTGCATCGTATTCGTAAAGACCCTGCAGCGCCTTGGTGGTCGATTTGATGTGCCACTCGATGAGCGGGGCGCCGAGCGCCTTGGCGATCTCGATCGCCAGCACGGTCTTGCCGGTGCCGGGCTCGCCCTTGACCAAGAGCGGCCGCTCCAGCGCGATCGCGGCATTGACCGCAACCTTCAGATCGTCGGTGGCCACATAGGCGCCGGTGCCTTCGAAGCGCATGAAATTTTCCAATCCGGTTTTGCGGGAAATTAAAACACGCCGAACTTGCCGCTCACAAGCCGTCATCGCCGGCGCCATTGCGGCGTCACGGCTCGATCGCCGGCAATTTCTGCCGGGAACCGGCAGATCCGTACCAGGCAAGATCGCCGTTCCCACAAGATCGCCGTTCCCAACTGTAACCCCTTGAAACAACTGCCATGGAAGCCATGGCACGGAGCTTGCTGCGGGGCGGCCCGGGATAGGGCCGCCCGTCGCGTCTCAGTGCTTATCGAGTTGGAGATCATGTCATGGGTCGCTTCGATGCGTTGGCCACCGCAGTGGCTGGTCTGCAGGCGCAGTCGTATGCGTTGCAAAACATTTCCGGCAACATCGCCAATTCGCAGACCACTGGATACAAGGAAACCGGCGCAAGCTTCGCGGATTTGGTCTCCGCCGCTGCCCCGCGACAGCAGACCGCAGGCGGAGTTATCTCGGCGTCGGTCGCCACGAACAATGTGCAGGGATCGATCCAGAGCGCATCGGTCTCGACCGACACGGCCATCAACGGCAACCGCTTTTTCGTCGTCCAGCAGCCAACGGGCTTCATCGACAACAAGCCCAACTTCAGCGGCGTCAACAACTTCACGCGCGCCGGCCGGGGGGCCGCCTTTTTTGAGCGCCACTGCGCCGTGTCCGCTGGGTCCTCATCGGCAAATTCGAAGGACAACTGCTTAGGCTTCCCGATTGGAGGATGGAGCCTATTAAGCTTCGGTCATCGCAGGCGTGGCGGCACCGACAGCGGGCTGCAGTTGACGCTCCGGTGATTTGCCCTGTTTCGTTGTGCAAAAAGCGCTATAACTCCACATCTTCTGGGGGTTTATGGGCTTCGGTCTGCACCCCACGGAAATGCCGCGGTCCAAGGGACGGGCCGATCCGCCTCGCGTTTGAAGCGACGCTGCCTGTCGAAAGCTGCGAAGTCCGGCTGCGAGCCCTTGACGCAAATAACCCGGTCGCCGCGCGGACCAATGAAATTAAATTCGCCCTCCTCAAAGAGAGCTTAGTGCAACAGGATCGGGCGTTCCATACACTTTGCTTTGGAATGCCACGGGGACGTAGAAACCCTCGGAAGTATATTTGTTGATCTTATTCCTCAAAGTGCGGATTGAAATGCGGAGAACGTTGGCGGCCCGTGTGCGATTGCCCAAGCAGCGCTGTAATGTCTCCAGAATTAAGGCGCGCTCCACGTCGGCGAGGCTGCGCCCGACGAGAGCATCCAGCTTCAAGACGTTGTACCGCATGTTGTAATGATCTCGAAGCGGTCGACGATAAACACTATCTGCACGATACGAAAAATATAGTTAACAAAATGCTAAACCCGCTTTTGGGATTTCAGACCGATATTGGGATTCCGGTACCTGGGGGAGGCCAGCCCGTTTGCGCTAGTTGCCTCTCGATCGAAACAGAGTTGCCTCGAATCACGCCGCCCGATGTTCGGCCGGCCGTAACAGCGAACCATGCGGGTCGGCAGGCAACTGCGACATTCCGCAAACGGGGAAGGTTCTGTTTCGACCGAGCGACTTGGCGTGATAAAGTGCTGCGTCGGCTGCGCTTACCAAGTCACCCCGGTCAAGTTGAGGCGTGGGCGTGAGACTCGCAACACCGACGCTCACTGTTACCCTGCCCACCGGCAATTGCAAGCCTTCGATGTTGCTGCGTATCCGCTCCGCAATTAGAAAGGCATCTTGTTGCGAAGTTTCAGGCAACAGAACAGCAAATTCTTCGCCGCCGTAGCGTGCGCTGCAATCACTAGCCCTGCGAACATTCTTTGCAATGCAGGACGCAATCTCGATGAGAACCTTATCGCCGGCCTGATGTCCAAAACTGTCATTGTGTGATTTGAAGTGGTCTGCGTCAATCATCAGAAGCGATAAGGAAGTGCCATGCCGCATCGACCGATGCCACTCCGATTTCAGAACTTCGGCAAACCGTCGTCTATTCCAGAGGCCTGTTAACGCGTCGGTCGTAGCTAAGCCGGCTAATTTTATTTCAAGCACTGACCGCTTCCTCAATTCGAAGGTGAGCCAAATCGTCAGGAATATCGTCAAGATCCCGACGGCCAGCATTGACAAACCAATCCTCAATGCTTCCGTGCGCCAACCTTTGTAGATCTTGCTCAGTGGCCGTCCGATGCTCACTACCAATGGATCATTTTTCGCTGATCGCCAGACATACAACCGCTTGACGCCATCGATTGCAGCCGCCGTCTCGAACCACCCCGACGTCCCCGTCTGGGATTGCGCAATTACCTCGGCGTGACCAAGCTTTCGGCCAATGTCTTCAATATTGAACGGGCTGCGCATTAGCACGATGCCGTCCCTCCGCGTAAGCGTCAGAGACGCGTCGTAATTAAGATTCAATCGTTCAAACAGATCGTGGAAATAGCTCAGCCGGATAGTGCCCGCCACAACACCGCCGAACGAACCGTCAGGATTAGATAGCCTTCGGCTGAGGAAAACGACGTATTCACCATTGAGCAGAGCCGGGCGGCTGACGAATAGACCGATTTGGCTGTGCGCCTTGTGGACCGCAAAGTACTCTTCTTGAGAAGCATTTTCGGGCGCGGGCTCGAGCACCGCCGAATCCATTATCACCTCTCCGGCCTGATTGAGAACTTTGATAGCCCCAAACTGCTTTGCAGTGGGGGCGCGGTCAAAAAGAATTACGTGTTGAAGAAGTTTGCCGACTTGATTAATGTTTGGGAGCTCCATGTTGTTCACGAGAGTTTTGAGCGACAGGTCGTAAAGCTCCAAATTGCGAGTGACATCGGCTTCAATTGTCAAAACCAAATTGTCGTCTGCCTGACGGGCCATTTCCCAATCACCGCGTCGAATCTCGAAAAGTACACTCCAGCAAATAACCGATAGGGCCGTGACAACCACAGCCGACAAGAACATCAGCAATTTTGCTGTTCTTGGCAACGGCTCATGAGTTGGCATGCTCGGGCAATTTGTAAGGTTCATGCAGTATCCCCATCCCCTTGCATCATGCAACTAGAAGGTTTTTGGGGACTTACTCGACGCCCACAGAATAGTGTTTTAGTTAACGGAATGATCGGCAATCTAGGATGAAGCCGCATTTCGCAGTTGACCCACCGATTTACGCAACGCCCGCGCCGATTCAGATATAGGCATCAGCACCTTGTCCTGGATCGAGCGAGACGGCGATGGCAAACCCAGCAGGTGAATCAAACGACGAGGTTCTCAAGCTCGATTTCGACCGTCGCTTAATGCTCCAGTTTCGCGGCTCCGTGGTCACGTCCGATGCGGGATTGCCGGCGTATTGCGAGCCTGACGACGCACGGGGGTTGACCGCGATGGCAGGCGAGGCGCTCGCAGATGCGCGAACCGGCGGAACGGCCGTCATGTGCTGGTCGGATTGTTGCGGCAGTCAGTTGTTTGGTCGTCTCGCGGGCTGCGAGGACATGAACGATGCCGAGCGCCTACGTCACCTCGGCCTTCTTTCCGGCACGCTCGATCGGGCGACAATGCTGCGGCTCAAATCCGTGGCCGCCGATCTTAAGGAAGGCTCTGGCGACGAGCGGCTCGACTCGGTCCTGGCCGAGATCGACCTGCGGGTCGAGGTCGAACTGGCCAAGGCCGGTATTTCCTGAATTTCTCCGTCAATTCACCGTTATCCTGAGGTGCCCGCGCGCTGCGCGGGCCTCGAAGGGTCACGGGGGAGCAGGCGAAGCCCGATTTTGTGCTATCCGGCTCCATCAATCCATATTGTCACTGTCATGGACCCTCGATATATAGGCCAACCTTGCGGGGAGGTCCCCGCGCCAGTTGCGTGCGCGGAGTGAGGTCGATGCAGTCGGCGAAGTGCAAAAACGGTCGGTTCGACGACAAGTCGCATAAGAACGGGAACGGCAAGAGTGCTCCGTCCCAGGAGCGGTTTTATCGTCCGACCGACCGAGAGCCGTTCATGAACGAGCGCCAGCGCCAGTATTTCCGCATCAAGCTGCTGGAATGGCGGGAGGATATCCTCAAGGAGGCCAAGGAGACGCTGCAGCATCTCCAGGACGAGAGCCGGAATCATCCCGATTTAGCCGACCGCGCGTCTTCGGAAACCGACCGCGCCCTCGAACTGCGCGCCCGCGACCGCCAGCGCAAGCTCATCGCCAAGATCGACGCCGCGCTCGCCCGCATCGAAGACGGCACCTACGGTTATTGCGAGGAAACCGGCGAACCGATCTCGATCAAGCGCCTCGAAGCCCGCCCGATCGCCACTTTGTCGATCGAAGCCCAGGAGCGCCACGAGCGCCGCGAGCGGGTTTATCGCGAGGAGTGAGCTTCAATCCGCCGCCGCGATACCGTGCGGTGCTGGCCAAATCGAAGGGCGATTTCGTCCGCCCTACTCAATACGACTTCGGCAACCCCAAGACCCGCTCCGCGATGAAGCAGAGAATGAGCTCGCGCGAGACCGGGGCGAGGCGCGGGATCATGCTTTCGCGAAAATAGCGCTCGACGTGATATTCCTTGGCGTAACCGTAGCCGCCGTGGGTCATCAATGCGGTCTGGCAGGCTTTGAAGCCGGCCTCGGCGCCGAGGTACTTTGCGGCGTTGGCGGCGGGTCCGCAGGGCTCGCCGTTGTCGTATTGCCAGGCCGCCTTGAACGCCATGAGGCTTGCCGCTTCCAGCTCCATCCAGCATTGCGCGAGCGGATGCTGGATCGCTTGGTTTTGTCCGATCGGCCGATCGAACACGATGCGTTCCTTCGCGTACGTTGTCGCTTTACGCAGCGCGGCGCGGCCAAGCCCGATCGCCTCGGCGCCGACCAGAATGCGCTCGGGATTCATGCCGTGCAGGATGTATTTAAAGCCGCTTCCTTCCTCGCCGATCCGATCCTCAACCGGCACCTCAAGTCCGTCGATGAACATCTGGTTGGAATCCACCGCGCTCCTTCCCATTTTCTCGATCTCGCGTATTTCGACGAAGCGGCGATCGAGTGCGGTATAGAACAGGCTTAAGCCCTCGGTCGGCTTGCGCCCCTCTTCGAGCGGCGCGGTGCGGGCGAGGATCAGCATTTTGTCGGCGACTTGCGCCGTGGAGATCCAGATTTTCGCACCGTTGATGACGTAACGTGCGCCGCGGCGTTCGGCGCGCGTCTGCAGCTTGGTCGTTTGCAAGCCGGCATTCGGCTCGGTCACTGCGAAACAGGCTTTCTCCTTGCCCGCGGCGATTGGCGGCAGCAGGCGGCTTTTCTGCTCGTCGGTGCCGTAGACCACGACGGGATTGAGGCCGAAAATATTCATGTGAACTGCGGAAGCCCCGGAAAAGCCGGCGCCCGATGCCGCGATCGTCTCCATCATGATCGCGGCTTCGGTGATGCCGAGGCCCGAGCCGCCATAGGCTTGCGGAATGCAGATGCCGAGCCAGCCGCCGGCCGCGATCGCGCGGCGGAAATCTTCGGGAAATTTGCCGTCGCGGTCGCGCGCGAGCCAATAATCGTCGCCAAAGCGCGCGCAGATTTTCTCGACGGCGTCGCGCAATGAAAGTTGAAACTCGGATAGGGCGAATTCGATGGCGGTCACTCCAAGCCTTAAGCCTTTGTTTACCACGTTTAGTTACCGCTCGTTAACAATTGAGTTCCGGAACGCGGCGTAGCCCGGATTGCGCAAAGCGCAATCCGGGCTGGTGGCGACAGCCCACATGCCTGCCGAAGATGAAGGGCCAGCCGACGACGCCGTGAGGCGGAGGAAAGGGCGGTACTCTTGGCTGCTGATTGCGGGGGAAAGAATTAAACAAAGCCCCGGCGCGAATGCGTCGCGAGAACGATTTGCGTTGCTCGGTAGGAGGAGCAGGCTATGCCGCCAGCGCCTTCAGCGCCGCTTTCGGATCGCGATCAATGATCCGTAAGAGCGCTCGCATGGCGCCGTCGAGGTTCCGGCGTCCTTGTTCGTAGGCTTCCATGGTCCGCGCCGGAATCCCGAACACGCGCTCAAACTCCTTGGTCGACGAGGCGACTTTCAAGCGGATGGCCTTTATCTGAGCGGGCGTCATGGCGCCGCCGGGCAGTTCATGCGCCGCCAACTGAATTTCGCCGCGTAGATGTTTGGCCATCTCTGCAAAGGCCTCAACGAGATCATCGCCGACGCGTGAACCCTTGGCGTGCAAGGTCTTGACGCGCAAGTCCTTGGCGGACGATCGGCCGTGCGGCAGTCTATCGACGACCGGATTCTTTCTTTCCAACGCAGTAAGCGGCCTGCGGCGATTTACGCGTGCTTTGTTTGATATCGCCATTGCTAGCTTCCAGGTCTCTTGATGCTTTCAAGCGCCATCAGAATACGGTTACGCTGCTCGGGGGACAGATCATCACGCTCGCTCTTGGGGTAAGCAGCCATCATATAGAAACGGTCCGTGCCAAGCGCCACATAATAGATCACACGGCCGCCGCCCCGCTTACCCATCCCCGGTCGCTGTATCCTCGCCTTGCGGACTCCCTTCAGCCCGCGGATCATCGGTTGGTTCGGATTGGCGACAATCCGGGCTTCGATGTCGGCCATGCCGGCCTCGTCGATACCCATATCGCGCATCCCGCGCAGGTAGGGCGTTAATCGGAAGACCGGCATATCCACTCATACTACATTGTAGTACATACGTCAAGGTATGATCCGAATTACGATGCTACCCGTTCTCCCAACTCAGCCTACGCGGCCGCTGCAAATTGAACTATAATCTCTTCCGCGCATCGCCCGATGCCCCGGCCGGAACGCAGCGCGCCGGTGCCGATGAGCGAATGGAGGCCGACAATGTTCCTGCACAATTTCTGGTACGTCGCCGCGAGCGATACGGAAATCGGGCGTAAGCCGCTTGCCCGCATGATCCTGGGCGAGCCGATCGTGCTCTTCCGCACCGAAGCGGGGGCGCCGGTGGCGTTCGAGGACCGTTGTGCGCACCGGCATCTGCCGTTGTCGATGGGGAAACTTTTCGGCGACGTGCTGCAATGCCATTATCACGGCCTGCGCTATTCCACCGACGGCCGTTGCGTGCGCATCCCCGGGCAGGAGCATGTTCCGCAAGGCGCCAAGGTGCGGACCTATCCGGTCGTCGAGCGCTTCCACTGGTTATGGATCTGGATGGGCGATGCGGCGCTGGCCGATCCGGCAACGATTACCGATTTTCATTGGTTCGACGATCCGAACTGGGGCGCCAAGAGTTCGTACCTGCACGTCGAGGCCAATTGGCAGCTCGTGGTCGACAATCTGCTCGATCTCACCCATCTCGCCTTCGTGCACGACACCACCATCGGCAATCTGGCGCTGGCCGAGCACGCGAAAGTCAAAGTCGAGCGCGCGCCGAACAACGTGACGGTCACCCGCTGGACCATCGACCAGGAGCCGGCGCCGACCTTCAAGCGAGTCGGCAAATTCACCGGCAACGTCGACCGCTGGCAGATCGTCGATTTCACGCCGCCGGCATTCCTGCGCCTCGACGTCGGCGCGACGCCCACGGGGACGGGCGCGCCGGCCGGCAATCGCGTCGGCGGCATCGCCATGCGCAACCTCAATGCGATCACGCCCGAGACTGAGACGACCTCGCATTATTTCTGGGGCCAGGCGCACGATTTCGACGTCAAAAATCCCGAAACCACCAACAAGATTTTCGAGCAGATCCGCACCGCCTTCCTCGAAGACGTGGCGGTGTTCTCCGCGCAGCAGAAAAACTTGAATATTTTTTCCAACCCGCCGCAGGTCGACATCGCCGCCGATGCCGGCGTTATCGCCGCCCGCCGCATCTTGAGCCGGCTCTACGATGAGGAGCAGGCGGCCGGGCAGGTTGCCGCGGCGGGGTGAGCGGCTTCATCCGCACCCGCGCAGCGTCATTGCGAGGCGCGGTAGCGACGAGGAGCATTCCAGTCTTCGTCTCAGGACTGGATTGCGGATTCGATCTCCGCGGAACCAACGCCGAATGCCGCACAGACGGCGCCGCGACCGCCGTCCACCGCGCCTTCGGCCGCCGTCGGACGAACCGCTCTCCGCTTGCTTGCCGGCCATTTTGCGCTCGTGCACACTCCGCGCCATCCGATGTGGAGTGGTGAAGAAGCATGACCGCGATTGTTGAAGCCAGCGCACGAAAAGAAATCGAGCTTGCCAAAATCCGTACCGACGTGGTCGGCAGCCTGCTGCGGCCGGCCGCCTTGAAAGAGGCGCGGACGCGCTTCGACGACGGCGCGATCGCGGCGGATGCACTGCGCGCGATCGAGGACGAGGCGGTGCGCGAGGCCGTACGGCTGCAGGAAAGCGCAGGCCTCGACGTCTTGACCGACGGTGAAATGCGCCGGCTGAATTTTCAGGACAGTTTCGGCGGCTCGGTCGAAGGCTACGATGCGAGCCGCTCGACGCTGAAAGTGTACGAGCGGCGCGTCGAAGGCGCGGCGCCGGGCCGGCGCTGGGATATCCGCCAGATGCACGATGTCGGCACCGCCGTCTCGCATCGGCGTCCGGCGAAGAGCCGGCTGAAGCTCGCGCGCAATCTCCCGCTCGAGGAATACCGCTTCGTCGGCAGTGTCGCGAAAAAACCGGCGAAGGTGTCGCTGATCGGGCCGGACCGCATTTCGCAGCGCTTCGCCTATGAAAGCTCGACCGCAATCTATCGCGACATGGACGATTTCCTGTCCGATGTCGTCGCCATCGAGCGGCAGATCGTGGCGAGCCTGGTCGATGCCGGCTGCCGCTACGTGCAGATCGACGCGCCGGGCTTTACCGCCTATGTCGATCCGCCGTCGCTGCAACAGATGCGCGCGCGCGGCGAAGACCCGGAGCAGAATTTTGCGCGCTCTCTGAAGGCCGAGGCGGCGGCGATCGCGAATTTCCCCAGCGTAACCTTCGGCATCCATCTCTGCCGCGGCAATCAGCGCAGCATGTGGCACCGCGAAGGCGCCTACGACGGCATCGCCGAACGGCTGTTCAACGAACTGCCGCACGACCGCTTCCTGCTCGAATACGACACCGAGCGCGCCGGCTCGTTCGAGCCGCTGCGTTTCGTGCCGAAGGGCAGGGTGGTCGTGCTCGGTCTCGTCAGCACGAAAGGACCGGAGCTGGAAGGCGTCGATGCGCTCAAGCGGCGTATCGAGGCGGCAAGCAAATTTCTCCCGCTCGACCAGCTCGCCATCTCGCCGCAATGCGGCTTTGCGTCCGACGTGGTCGGCAATCTGCTTAGTCCCGACGATCAGAAGCGCAAGCTCGAGCGGGTAGTGGAGACGGCAAGGGCGGTGTGGGGATAGCAGACGACAGAGGACGAACGGCGGAGGAACAGAGCAAGCGAAATGACGACCGAATTGGGCGGCGCCGTCGCCGTGCCGAGCGCGGTGCGCGGCGTCGCCGAAACCAGAAGTGCCGTTACTGCGTCCGCCACCGTTTTCTACCGGACGCGGCAGCCTCAATGTGTTTGCATCGGGTTGTTTGCATCAGTTTTTGGCTGTCGGGCGGCCGAGGAGGCTCGCCATTTCCTGTTCGAGGCTGTCGTAGAGCGCCTTGCCGGGATTCGGCGGCTTGGCGTCCGCGCGCAGCGGCTTGGTATCGACCGTCCGCGCCCCGCGTGGAGGCGGGGAGGGCGGTGAAGGCGGCGGAGGCGCCGGCGCGGCGCGCGGCTCGCGCGCGTCGCCCCTGTCGGCTTTCGCGTTCGGCTTGCGCAAAGCGGCTTCGAGCCGGTGCGCCATTTCGGCGAGACTTTGATCGGCCGCCGCTGCGGGCTCCGCGCCGGCCGGTTGGGTTGCCGAGACGCGAGGTTCGGGGCGCGGCTCCGGACGTGGTTCTTGGCGCATATCTTGACGCATATCTTGACGCATATCTTGACGCATATCTTGGCGCATCTCTTGGCGCGGTTCAGCTGGGTTCGACCGCGCGCCGGCCTGCGGGCGGCTGCGTGGCGGCGTAACCGGCTTGGTCGAAAGTTCGTCGGCGAGCGCGGCGAGCGTGTCGCGATGCGCGCGCGGCTGAGCTTCGGCGTGCGGCTGCAGCGGAAAAGCCGCAGGCTCCTCCGCCGCGAATTCGCCCCGTGGCGCCCGCGGCCCGCTTGCGTGTGCCGCCGGTTCGGGCTGCAGCGTCCACAACCCATTTGCGGCGCTATCCGGCAACGGAATGGCGCGCGGCAGCGTGTCCGCGGCGGCGGTCGCACGAGCGACCGAAACCTCGCGCGGCGCCGCGGTGGCGCGCACGATGTTGGATTCGACGACGACGTCGGTCGGGCCGCCGATCATCACCAGGTGCTCGACATTGTCGCGGCGCACCAGGATGAGGCGCCGGCGTCCATCGACGCTGGCGTAATCGATCACCGCGAGACGCGGCTGCCGGCCGCGCATTCCCACCCCACCGAACCGGCCGCTCCCAAACCGCCGCACCGCCCATGCTGTCGCGCCGATCAGCCCGAGCACGATGACGAACGCGAGAAAGAACTGAACCGGAAAGGGCATTCCACCAAAGAAACCCATGAGTCCCCCTCAGTGCGGTGGGCCATTGGCAAGCCAATGGTTAACGACGCCGGTAACATTCGCCGCCGCGAATACTAACAAAGAATTAAAGGCTGTGGGCGTTTTTACCCCCCAGCGCGGCGGCACAAGGATTCTTATGGTAAACGGCGGATTGATGGCAAAACGGGCCGCGGAACCCATTTGACCGGCCATTAACCATACGCTCGGCAAGGTCTGCCCAGTTGTCGAGGACGAACGCTGCGTCGCTAAAGGCGCCGATCAGTTGGCGCGCCGCATCCGCGAAATCGCGCAGGCGCACGACATCCCGATCATCGAGAGCCCGCCGCTCGCCCGCGCGCTGCATGGAACGGTCGAGATCGACCGGGAAATCCCGCCCGAACATTACCGTGCGGTCGCCGAAATCATTGGCTATGCGATGCGGCTGCGGCGCGTTGTGCGAGGCCGAACTAAAGCATGGTGCGGAAAAAGCCTGCCCCAGACACGGTCTGGGGCGGAAGCCGATTTTCCGAAAAGATCGCGCTCCATTAGAATCCAAGAGCGCCAATCGATTCTATGTGACGCGATTGGGCTCTAAGTCCGATCGATTTTGCCGATCGGTGCCAAGCCCTTGCGCGAGCCGGTTGCAAGAGGCACTGAGGGCGGAGCATGACGGAAGAGGCCATAATGACCGACGGCTTCGGCGATCAACCCAGCGGTTCCGTTGCCCCGCGGCCGGCGATCGACCGCAGCGGCGGCACCGGGCGCGTCGGCAGCGTCACTTTGGTGCTGCTGGTCGCAGGCTTTCTGATCGGCGGCGCCACCGGCATCGCGCTGCTCGGTCGCGGCAATGCCGAGCCGTACATTCTTTTCTTCCTGGCGGTGCTCGCCATGATCGGCGTATTCGGCCTTTTTGCGCTCGCCGCCGGCATCCTGCGGCTTTCCGCGGCGCAGACCGGCAATCCGCTCATCAAAGCCGTTGTCGACGGCGCCTTCGACGGCATCGTCGTTACCGACGGCGACGGGCGCGTAATCTACGCCAATGCCGCCTATCTCGATCTTATCGGCGCGGCGGATGCGCACGACGCGCGGCCGGTCGAGCGCGTGTTCATCGGCGATGCCGACGCATCCGAGGCCATCTACCGGTTGCTCAAGGCCGGGCGCGAAGGCAAGCGCCTGCAGGAAGAGGTGCGCATCGCCTCCGCTCACGGCCGGCCGGCGCGCTGGCTGCGGATGAAAGTCCGTCCGCTGGGCATCGGCAAGCGCCCCGGCGGCCTCACCGTCTGGTCGCTCAGCGACGTGACGCGAGACCGCGAGCGGCAGGAAAATGTCTTTCAGGAATTGCAGCACGCCATCGACTACCTCGATCACGCTCCGGCCGGCTTCTTTTCGGCCGACGCCAAGGGCGACATCGTTTATCTCAACGCCACGCTCGCCAATTGGCTCGACCAGGACCTCGCCCAGGTCGGCTCGGGCGGCTTAAAACTCGCCGACCTGGTTTCCGGGGACGGCGCTGCCTTGCTGACGACATTGCGGGCGGCTCCCGGCGAGGTGAAGACCGACGTGGTGGACATCGATCTTAAGACCCGCTCGGGCCGCACGCTGCCGGTCCGCCTCTTTCACAAGGTCGCGTTCGGCCCGGACGGGTCTCCCGGCGCCTCGCGCACGCTGGTGCTCAATCGTGCGCGCGACGACGGCACCGAGCCGCAACGCGCCGCGCAAGTGCGCTTCATGCGATTTTTCCATCATACCCCGATGGCGATCGCCACCATCGACCGCGACGGCGGCATTGTGCGCACGAACGGCCTGTTCGCGCGGCTGTTTCAGGGCATGCTCGGCAGCGACGGCCGCAATCGTTCGATCCGCGCCATCGTTGCCGAGCGTGACTGGCCGGCGCTGGAAGCCGCGATCGGCCAGGCCGCGCAGGGCAGGGGAGACATCCCGCCGGTCGATGCGACGCTGGCCGGCGAAGCCGAGCGCTTCGGCCGCTTCTATGTCACCGCGGTCGGCGAACAGGAGCGCGACCAGGAAGCGGCCATCGTTTACGCGCTCGAGACCACCGAACAGCGCGCGCTGGAGAACAAACTCGTTCAGCAGCAGAAGATGGAGTTGATCGGCCAGCTCGCCGGCGGCATGGCGCATGATTTCAACAACATGCTCAACGCCATCATATTGGCGAACGACTTCTTGCTCAACGCGCACAAGCCGACCGATCCGTCGTTCAACGACATCATGGAGATCAGGCAAAGCGCCAACCGCGCGGCAAGCCTGGTGCGGCATCTGTTGGCTTTTTCGCGCAAGCAGACACTGCGCCCGCAGGTGCTCGACCTCGGCGAGGTGCTCGGCGATCTCAACGTGGTGCTGCGCCGGCTCCTTGGCGAGAAGATCGCGTTGAAGGTGACGCACGGCCGCGACTTGTGGCCGGTGAAGGCGGATCTTTTGCAATTCGAGCAGGTGATCACCAATTTGGCGATCAACGCCCACGACGCCATGCCCGACGGCGGCCGGCTCGAGTTGAGCAGCATGAACGTCAGCGCGCAGGAGTGCGAGCGCTTCCACGCCAAGGGTATGCCGGCCGCCGACTACGTGCTCGTCGAGGTCGCCGACACCGGTACCGGCATCCCCGAGGCGATCCGCGACAAGATCTTTGTGCCGTTCTTCACCACCAAGGAGGTGGGCAAAGGCACCGGGCTTGGCCTTTCCACGGTTTATGGAATCGTCAAGCAAACCGGCGGTTTCGTTTATTTCGACAGCGTCGAGGGCAAGGGAACGACGTTCCGCATCTTCCTGCCGCGCTACGTGGCGAGCGCGCAGGAGACCGCGGCGGCGGCCGGCGCCGAAGCGCCGGCGATCGCCGGCGCGCTCGACGCCGCGGAGCGCGTGCACCGCGCGGCGAGCGCCGATCTCACCGGCGAAGGCACGATTCTCTTGGTCGAGGACGAGGAGGGGTTGCGCGCGCTCAACGCGCGCGGCCTCGCTTCGCGCGGCTACACCGTGTTGCAAGCCGGCAATGGAGTCGAGGCGATCGACGTCTTGGAAAAATCCGACGGCAAGGTCGATCTCGTGGTCTCGGACGTGGTCATGCCGGAAATGGACGGACCGACGCTGCTGCGCGAACTGCGCAGCCGGGATCCGGGCCTGAAAATCATCTTCGTGTCCGGCTACGCCGAGGACGCATTTCAAAAACATCTGCCCGCCGACGGCCAATTCGCCTTCCTGCCCAAGCCGTTCACGCTCAAGCAGCTCGTCGCCGCCGTGAAGGAGACGATGGCGGCCTGAAGACGCAACGGCGCATCTTTGTGGAAATTAATTTTACGACGGCCGTGACGCCGAGCAGATTTATGCTTGGCGCCAGGATGCAGCTTCGCTCACGTCAATGCCGCGGTGCGACACGCGCGCGCGCGGCGCTTTGCGGCAGTTTTCGCCGCTTCTTCATCGCATACGAATGAGTTCGCGGCAGCGATGCGGTGGTTCGCTGCGGCATGCGGCGGCCCGACTTTAAGAAGTCATGTTTAATAAGTCATGCGGAGGCGACATACCAGCCGTGCCATCCGTCCGTTGGATTCAAACCGTTGGGAGAGTCGCGGCGCTGACGGCGGCTCTGCTGATCGGAGCAGACGATGCCGATGTGCGGCTGGCGGACGCGTTGAGCCTCGGCTCCGGCGCCGGCGGCTCCGGCGCCTTCTTCTTGCTGGTTTCCGCGGCCGCCGCCGAGACAGTCGTCACGCGCCACGCTCCGGCGATCGCGCAAGCCGGCCCGCAGGCCTATCCGGGCGGCTCGCTCACCGAATTGTTCAACCGCGGCGGGCTGCTTGGCGGATTTGCCGCCGGCTTTCTCGGCTCCGGTCTCCTTGGGCTTTTGTTCGGCCGCGGGCTGTTCGCCGGGCTCGGCGGCGTTCCTTCCTATCTGGGATTGCTCTTTCAGCTTGCGCTTCTGGCGATGCTGTGCCGGCTGATCTGGACGCGCTGGCGTGGCGGCGACGCGGCCGGCGTCGCCGCTCTGTCGCCGCGGCAATTGGCCGATCCCTATTTGCGCTCGCGTGACGACCTGCACGCCGGCGTCGATTCGTCCACAGGCGCGGACGACGCGATCGAGACAGATACCAAGCCGGTCGCTCGCCCCTCCGAGGTCGCGCATACCGGCAAGCGCGAATGAGCGGAGAGCCCGGTCCCGTATAAACTGCGCGTCATCCTCGCAAGGATGCCAATACGCTTATTGCCGCGGCGTATCGCTATCGCACGCGTGCGGCGCCGCCGATGAACCCCAATGGGTAAAATCCGGCACATCGCATTTGGAACAGGCGCCCAGCGCCAAGGCGAAGCCAAGCAGCAGCAGAAGCCGGACCACGCCGGACCTGCCTCCGGCCATCGGCACGATACTCGGTACTGATTTTCGCATGATCCGTCTCGCCGCGTTCTGCAGGATAGCGTGCTCGGCGGCCAACCGCCAATTGCGGGCGGGCGGCGTGCGCCGGTCATAACCAGGGTATCGCGGCATAATTTCGTTTATCTTACCGCGGCGCGACCCGGCCGCCTTCTCTCCCCCTCGCGTAGAGGGGCGACAAGGAACGACGGCGTCGGGCGCGGAGGAGACAATCATGGACATCCATCCCTGTGGTTCTATGCCGTCGCGGCGTGGCGCGGCGGACAGCTTTACCGGCATCGTCTGGCAAGACCCGATCATCGAGGCGCCCGCGCCGGCGCGCGTGCGCTCGGGCATCGTGCGTTTCGAGCCCGGCGCGCGCACGGCTTGGCACACGCATCCCTTGGGCCAGACATTATGCATCCTCTCCGGCATCGGCCGGGTGCAGACCTGGGGCGGCCCGGCGCGCGAGGTGCGCGCAGGCGACGTGGTCTGGATTCCGCCCAACGAGAAGCACTGGCACGGCGCCGCCCCGAACATGCTGATGGTCCACATCGCCATGCAGGAAGCGCTCGACGGCAAGCACGTCACCTGGATGGAGAAGGTCGGCGACGAGCAATACAAGGCGGCGGCGAGCTGAAGCCATGCGCTACGAACTCTATTACTGGCCGACCATCCAGGGCCGCGGCGAATTCGTCCGCCTGGCGCTGGAAGAAGCCGGTGCCGATTACGTCGACGTGGCGCGCCGGGGCGGCAAGCGCGGCGTGCCGGCGATGATGAAGCTGCTGGAAAGCAAACGGCTCGCGCGGCCGCCCTATGCGCCGCCGTTTCTCAAGGCCGGCAAGGACATCATCGCGCAGACGGCGCTTATTTTGTTTTTTCTCGGTCCGCGGCTCAATCTGGCGCCGCGCGACGAGGCGGGGCGATTGTGGGCGCATCAGTTGCAGCTCACCATTACCGATCTCGTCGTGCACATTCACGACACCCATCATCCGGTCTCCGGCTGGCTCTATTACGAGGAGCAGCGGCCGGCGGCGAAACGGCGCACGGCGGATTTCTGGCGCTATCGCGTGCCCAAATTTTTGGGCTATTTCGAGCGCGTGCTGCGGCGAAACGGCGGAAAGTACATGGTCGGGCGGCGGCTGAGCTACGTCGACCTGTCGCTGTTCCAGATCGTCGAGGGTTTGCGCTACGCCTTCCCCAAGCGCATGAAGCGCTTCGAGAAAAAAGTGCCGCTCTTGATCGCGCTGCACGGCCGCGTGGCCAGGCGCCCGCGCATTGCGGCGTATCTTTCCTCGGAACGGCGCATCCCGTTTAGCCAGTGGGGCATTTATCGGTATTTCAAGGAGCTGGACGGCTGAGGTCAGCCGCTCTGGCTGTTATGCTTATGGCTGCCGAGCCGCCAGTGTCGCAAACTGTTGCGGCCAAACCGGTCGGTGCTTGCCGAGCGGGACGGGTGGCCGCACGGGCGCGGCGGCATTGCGCCATTTCGAGCCCACGCCAGCGACTGCCGCAGTTCCCCTGAAGCTGACATTACATTGCGCTGCAATATTTGAAATCTTGGGCCGGCGGAAGTCTCGCCAACCTTCGAGAGCGCTGTGGAGGGGGTCACAGACCGCCATAGGTGTTCACTTCAACATTACCCAATCGGGCTGCACCAGCGGAAATGCGATTAGGCCTATTACCGCAGTCGCGGCGATCAGCAGCGGATTGCTCACCTTCCAGCGAAACAGGATCGCCAGCGAAGCGGCGCCAATGAGCGAGGTCAGCCAATCGCCGATTGCGATGCGGCCGAGCAGGATACATGCGCCGAGAATGGTGCCGATCGCGGCGCCGTAAGCACCCTTTACGAATCCCTGCACGTTCGGGTGCTTGCCGTGGCGCGCGAGGACGGGCGCCGCGACCAGCACGAAGATGAAGGAGGGTAGGAAAATTCCGACGGTCGCGACAAGCGAGCCCCAGAATCCCGCGACGAGATAACCGACAAATGTCGCGGTGATCACGACCGGCCCGGGGCTGATCATCCCGACAGCGACCGCAATCAGAAACTGACGTTCGTCAAGCCAGCCGTATTGCTGGACGAGACCCTGTTGCAGAAACGGTACGATCACCAGCCCGCTGCCAAATGTCAGGGATCCTGCTTTCAGGAAAAACAGCAGCAGTTTACCTAGGGTCGAGGCGGAAGCGACCGTCGCTGACTGCGCCAAGATCGGCGCTGCTGCGATTTGGAATATCGCAGGTGGCGGCCTGCGGAAGATATTTCCGTAGTAGGCGATGCCGATGATGCCGGAGCCGATGAATAGAAGGGCGACCTCGGCTTGCAGGATCACGGTGACGACGAGACAGACCGCCGCGATCACCCATTGCAGGGTGTCCTCCATGCCGAGCTTGGCGAGTCGGTAGCAGGAATGCAGGATCAGGGCGATGACGGCCGGGCTCACCCCATAGAAAATCGCTGTTACCGGCCTTAAGTCGCCGAGGTAAACGTAGAGCGCGCCCAGGCCGGCGACGATTACGAAATTCGGAAGGATGAAAGCCCATCCACCCGCCCAAGCACCCCAGAATCCGCCGCGCAAATATGAAACGTAGATGCCGACTTGGATCGCGAGCGGCCCGGGCATCGATTGGCAGATGGCGATTGCCTCGCGCATCTGCTCCTTGGTCAGCCAGCCGCGATCGCCGACGAGTTCCTTCTCCATCTGGCCGACTAGCGCCACCGGCCCCCCGAAGCCGAGCAGGCCGAGCCGCAAGAAGTAAGAAACCAGTTCGCCGACTCGCCCTTTTGTCGGAGTAGTCATGCGATGGCCTTTGCCGGCCAATTGTGGGTTTCCTCCTGCAGGCTTCGACACCACGTGTAGAGCGCGTCATAGACGACCAAGCCGTGCTTCAGCATTTCGTAGTCGTCGGGGAAGTTGGCGGAAAGGCCGAGCGAGATCGAAAACAGGCCGGCGCATTGCGGCGCGAGGTCGTGCCGCGACGTGTCGGCGCCGCGCACGATCGTCGCGAGACGATCGAGCGCAGGAGCCCTTATGTCGTAGATGCGCAGGATGGTGTCGAACGAACAGCGCTCGCCCTCATGGGTGAATTCGACGCCGTCGATGTCGTAAGGCGTCCCGCCGGTCTCCGTCGCGACGGCGAGAACCCGGTTGGTCGGGGCGTAAATGAATTCCGCATTCGGATCGATGAAACGTCGGATCAACCAAGGACAGGCAATGCGATCGATCTTGGGATGCTCGCGCGTTACCCACTTGCCTGGCGTCGTTCCAATTTTTCGACGCGTCGGCAATCCTTGTGCGGTCCAGCCGGCGATGCCGCCATCGAGGTATACGGCATCAATGCCCGCCGCGACCAGGGCAGCGGCCGCCCCTTGGCTCACCTCATGCCCTTGGACGCAATAGACGACGACCTGGCGCCCGAACGGCAGGTCCTTCCGCCACTGTTCGATTTCATCCGAGGGGTGATGGCTGGCGTTGACGATCAGCGTCTCGGCCTTGGCAAAATCGGCCGGCCGACGAACATCAATTACGGCCGGCGCTGCTGCGGTGCCGACACGCGAATACAAATCGTGTGGAGAAATTGAGGGCCGCTTTCCATCCATGCGCAATCTCCTCGACGCGTCGAGTGTTGCGCAGAGCTTGGACGGAAGCCGTCTAACGGGGAGCCTGCGTTTCCCCAGGGACTAAAGCGTAAGTCGATCCGAAAAATTATGCAAGGGCGCTGCGGCGAGGGTGTCGAAGGCGGAGCGCTGACGAAGGGGAGCGTCCTGTCTGAAGATAAGGGGTTTGCCAACCTCGCTTCAAACAGGAGCATCCCCATGACCGACGAGGCAATGAGCCCGTTGCGCCGGCGCATGATCGAAGACATGACGATCCGCCGATCGCTACCGAATCTCCAAATTGCGCTAACCGACGCGGGTGGACTGCACCCCTCGGCTGAGACACGGCTAATTGGGTGACAAGGCGGTTTCAGGTTTTGGTTGGCGGTTGCGGGTTTGGCTGAGTTCGGCTTCGAACTCGACCGGCGGTTTGTAGCCGAGCGCCGA
>Ga0207416_1001922_pt1 | contig 24723 bp, 18 predicted proteins | sample PaiPotPPM11metaG_FD_184107 | JGI IMG/M metagenome (GOLD analysis project Ga0207416, IMG submission 184107) | Iron sulfur acid spring bacterial and archeal communities from Banff, Canada, to study Microbial Dark Matter (Phase II) - Paint Pots PPM... ... | reverse complement strand
CGAAGTAAACTTTCTAAATTAGTACATGCTCTTTTTCTGTGAAGAGATGAATGAGAGTATCCGGGCGGCCTTTTTCATAACATTATAGGAGGTTATGAACATGGTAATTTTGCTCGTCATACTGGCGGTATTGTTTCTCATATCGCTCTTTTACCGGCCTTTCGGTACGGGCTATTATTCGTATTCTCCAGCCGGTATATTGATCGTGATTCTGATAGTGCTGCTGGTACTGTACCTGCTCGGCGTCATATAGGAGGCGGATAAGGAGGGCAACGAAGAGACCCAGGACGGCGCCCGTCCTGGGTCTCTTCGTCTGCTTGCGACACCCACCGGTTGGTAGGTGTCAGGTACACATTTACGCCTTCATCAGCCTGCGCAGAACGGCCAACAGAATGCCGCCGTTCTCGTAGTAGGTTACGTCGATGGGGCTATCGAGGCGGGCGATGGTCTGGAAGGAAAAGGTCGAGCCGTCCTCGCGGGTAACTTTTACGGTAACTTCCTGGTGAGGCTTCAAGCCTTTTTCGATGCCGACGATGTCGTAGACTTCGCGGCCAGTCAGGCCGAGCGATTCTTTATTTTCGCCCGGTTTGAACTGCAAGGGCAGGATGCCCATGCCCACCAGGTTGCTGCGGTGAATGCGCTCGAAGCTCTCGGCAAGCGCCGCACGCACGCCCAGCAGCAAGGGCCCCTTCGCCGCCCAGTCGCGCGAACTGCCGGAGCCGTATTCTTTGCCGGCGATGATCAGCAGCGGCACGCCCTCTTGCTGGTAGCGCATCGATGCCTCGTAGATCGTCGTCTGCTCGCCGTCCGGCAGGTGGACGGTGTAGTAGCCCTCTTTATCGTCCGCCAGGTGGTTGTGCAGGCGGATGTTTCCGAACGTGCCGCGCATCATCACCTCGTGGTTGCCGCGCCGCGCCCCATAGGTATTGAAATCGCGCCGCTGCACGCCCTTCGAGAGCAGGTAGCGACCGGCGGGACTATCGGTGGAGAAACTGCCCGCGGGCGAGATGTGGTCGGTCGTGATCGAATCGTCCAGCAGCGCCAGCACGCGCGCATTGTGGATATCCTGCTGCGGTTCCGGTTCGACGGACATATCGAGGAAAAACGGCGGCTCCTGGATGTACGTCGATTCGGAATCCCAGGCATAGAGTTCGTCGGAGGTATTGGACAGCGCGCGCCAGTGTTCGTCGCCTTCGAAGACCGAAGCGTAATTCTTGCTGAATACTTTCGGCGTGACCGCCTGCGACACCACTGCTTTTACCTCTACCTGCGTCGGCCAGAGGTCGCGCAGGTAGACAGCTTCGCCGTTGCTATCCGTGCCGATGGGCTCGCTGGTCAGATCGATATCGACAGTTCCGGCCAGCGCGTAGGCCACGACGAGCGGTGGCGAGGCCAGGAAGCTGGCGCGCACCTGCGGGTGGATGCGGCCCTCGAAGTTGCGGTTGCCGCTCAGCACCGCCGCGACGACGAGATCGTTGTCCTGCACCGCCTCGGCCACCGGCTCGGCCAGGGGGCCGCTATTACCAATACAGGTGGTACAACCAAAGCCGACGAGGTGGAAGCGCAGCGCCTCCAGGTAGGACAGCAGCTCGGCGCTCTCCAGGTAGTCCATCACCGCCCGCGAGCCGGGGGCGAGGCTGGTCTTGACCGCCGGGCTGACCGAGAGGCCGCGCTCCACGGCATGTTTCGCCAGCAGGCCGGCCGCTATCATCACCGACGGGTTCGAGGTGTTGGTACAACTGGTAATCGCGGCAATGGCGACCGAGCCGTCCGTGATATGCGCCTGCGCCTGACCCATCGTGACGACGACATCGTGGACGTGATCGCCATGCTCTTTCACGATCACCGGATCGGGATCGGCTCTGCCGCCCTCGTTGCCCAGGCGGATCAGCGAGTCTTCCAATCCCCCGTTGACTTTTTGGAACTTGTCGGGGAAGACAGCGCGGAAGGTCTTGCCAAGCTGGCTCATGGGAACGCGATCTTGGGGGCGTTTGGGACCGGCCAGGCTGGGTTCGATGGTACCCAGGTCGAGTTCCAGCACATCGTCGAAGAGCGGCTCCGGCACGTCGTCCGTGCGGAAAAGCCCCTGGGATTTGGTATAGCGCTCGACGAGTTCGACGCGGTCGGCGCTGCGCCCGGTGTCGCGCAGGTAGTGCAGCGTCTCGGCATCAACGGGGAAAAGCGTGGCCGTCGCGCCGAACTCCGGCGACATGTTGGAGATGGTAGCGCGGTCGGCAATGGGCAACTGGCTGAGGCCAGGGCCGCAGAACTCCACGAATTTTGCCACGACACCGCGCTTGCGCAGCATTTGCGTGACGGTCAGCACGAGGTCGGTGGCAGTTGAGCCGCCGGGCAGCGCGCCCGTAAGGCGCACGCCGATTACCTCTGGCGCGAGCAGGTAGAGCGGTTGGCCGAGCAAGACGGCCTCGGCCTCGATGCCGCCGACGCCCCAACCCAGCACGCCCAGGCCGTTGATCATGGTCGTGTGTGAGTCAGTGCCGACGAGCGTATCAGGGAAAGCGACGGTTGTTCCATCTTCATCTTTCGTCAACACCACGGTGGCGAGATATTCCAGGTTCACCTGGTGGCAGATGCCGGTTCCCGGCGGCACAACGCGGAAATTGTTGAAGGCTTGTTGCGCCCAGCGCAGTAACGAGTAGCGTTCGCTATTGCGTTCATACTCGCGCTCCACATTGCGGCCAAAAGAGAGCGTCGAGCCAAACGAGTCCACCTGGACGGAATGGTCGATAACCAGGTCTGCGGGTACGAGCGGATTGATCTTCTGCGGGTCGCCCTTCATGCGCGCGACGGCGGAGCGCATCGCCGCCAGGTCGGCCACGGCAGGGACGCCCGTAAAGTCTTGCAGCAGAACGCGCCCTGGTAAAAACGGGTACTCGAAGTCGGAATGCCCGGCCTGTCCCGGCTGCCAATGTGCCAGTGAGAGAACTTCTTCCTCCGTCACCAGCTCGCCGCCCGCGTGCCGCAGCAGATTCTCCAACACAATTTTGACGGTGAACGGCAGTTTTTCCAGCCCCTGCACGCCCTGTTTGCGCAAAGCGTCCAACCGGTAATAGCTGACATCTCCTTGCGCGCTGCGCAGGGTCGCGCGCGCGTCGAATATATTTTTGCGGGTTGTCATAATTTCCATCCTCGAAAATGTAATGAACCATCTTTGGTTCTATCCCATTATATGCGATAGAGCCGTGGCGGCGCAATTCATTGCGCCAGTCAGCGACATGCACCAGGGTCAATCCTGGCGCAATGAATTGTGCCGCCACATTGCCGGTTCATGATCATCGTGCAGGATCACCATCCTCCGGACGCAGCATATGTATTCATTATTGCGATTACAATCGTGCATTACAGTATTGACAAAATAGGACTGACTTCGTTACAGTAAGTACAGCAAAAGAATGGCGCTGGCGCGCCATTCTTATTAAGCAACGATAGAGGAAGTAGAGGGGAGCAAAGCGCCCATGGGGATGTTGTGTTTAGATACCGAAGGTTGCCACTTTCAAAACCGCGATAAAGCGAGGTTCTGCGCCCAGTGTGGTATCCCATTGCCGGGAACATTAGTCCAGGGGCGCTACGAAATTCAGATATTGGTGAGTAAGGATCAGAAGACGGTAACGCTGCAAGCGGTTGACCGGCATGGCGGATGGCCAGTCACCGTGCGCGCCCTGTTGCCCAAAAAAGCTGGCGCGGCTGAGCGTGAGAGCTTCCTGCAAGATGCCGAACTTGCCGCCTCATTCTCCGATCATATGCAGGACCCCGGCAGTATTCGCGTTACCGATTACGGTCAGGATGGGCCACTTACATTTCTGGTGAAATCAGAGTACGTGCCAGGGGCAAACGCCGACGGTCATCAATCCGCCAGGCCGCGCATGACGGTGCGAGTAGAGGACAATCTCGTTGTACCGCGCTCGCCCTCGTCATCGCCCGCCGGCAGGGCGTCGGACTCAAGGTTTGACGACGAAGACGAATTGCAGACACAACTGCGGATGGCCGTTCCACTGCCGCCTATGCCGCCACTGCCCGCCAACACGGCTGGCGCTCAGCCGCGATTCAGCAAACCCGCGCCCACGCCTGTGCTGCGCAATTGGCTGGCCGAGGCGAATCAGGCCTACGAAGCAGCCAGGTATAAAGATGCCCTGGCCGCCTATGAGATCGCTACACAGCAAAATGTCGTCTCCGTCGAGGCGTGGAGCGGCAAGGGCGCGACTTTGCTGCACCTGGGCCAGCCAGAAGAGGCGCTGCTGGCCTACGATCACGCCCTCTCCCTGCAGCCAAACGATCCTGATCTGTGGAATTCGCGCGCCAGCGTCCTGCATGAACTGCATCGCTATGACGAGGAGATGTACTGCTACGACCAGGCGTTGGCCAGCAATCCCAACTATGCCTTCGCCTGGAGCGGGCGCGGCATGACGCTGGCCGAGATGGGACGAGCCGAAGAGGCAATTCAAGCATTTGACCGCGCCTTGCTGCTCGATCCCAGGCAAAGCGTAATCTGGCAGGCCATGGGTGATACGCTGTACAGCATTCAACGCTACGAGGAGGCATTGATTGCCGTTGAGCGAGCATTAGCCCTGGACGCGGACAACGCGGCGCTGTGGGATACGAAGGGCAATATCTTGCGACGCCTGAAGAAGACGGGAGACGCCCTGCAACTCCACGAACAGGCAACGAACCTCGACCCTAACAATGCCACGGCCTGGTTCGATAAAGCTAACGATCTGCGCGACCTGCGCCGTTTCGCGGAGGCGTTGGCTGTCTACGATCATACTCTAGCTCTTGATCCATCTCTGGCGGGCGCGTGGTATAATCGAGGAAACGTTCTGGCCGCTTTACATATGTATGAAGACGCCCTCGAATCCTATGATCACGCACTTGAGTACGACGAGGGATTGATTTCCGCCTGGTATAATAAGGGCAGTCTGTTGCACGAATTGGGACGGCACGAGCAGGCTAACAACGCTTTTGACCGGGCGCTGGCGGTTGATATGCATTATACCGCCGCCTGGAATAACAAGGGTCTCGCGCTCTTCGCCCTGGGCCGCCTGGATGAGGCGCTGGCCGCGCTGGAGCAGGCGACATCCTTTGCCCCGGACGAGCCAGATGCCTGGTATAATAAGGCCGTGGCACTGGAAAAGTTGGGCCGGATCCAGGAAGCCCGTTCGTGCCAGGAATGGGCGCACAAGCTGGAACAACAGGAGATGCTGGAACAACAGGAGAAGTAGGAACAACAGGAGAAGTAGGAATAACAGGAGAAGTAGCATGACACCCACAAGGGGTGTCACTACATGTTATCTCGCCGGGCCGCAAAATGTAGCGACACCCTTTGTGGGTGTCGGGTACGGGTTTCGTACCCGGCTGGAGTACCTGCGAGGGAGGAAGTATCACTTTGAAACGCTGCGCCGATCAGGTTGACTGCGGCTACGAGAATCGGGACAGCGATCTATTTTGTCGGGCATGTGCTTTACCATTGTTGAACACGGCGCTGGCTGGTCGCTACAGAATTCATGGGTTGTTGAGCAAGGGAGGTTACGCGGCAGTCTTTCACGGCATGGATCTCAATCTCTCGCGTCGCATCGCGATCAAAGTCCTTTTGCCAAGCAAAACGACGACGAGCGAGCATGAGCATTTTTTGCGTGAAGCCCGTATCGCCGCGACGCTGGATCACCCGAATATCGTCCCCGTCCTGGATTATGGCACGGATGGCCCATGCGTTTTCCTGGTGATGCCGCTCTACACCGCGGGGTCGCTGCGCACCCGGCTGGCCGAGGCCAGCGGACCGCTGCCCGCGCCGGAAACCATCGCCAATTTCCACCAGCTTGCCAATGCTCTCCACTATGCCCATACGCGCCCGCGTCCGGTGATCCATCGCGACATCAAGCCGGAAAATATCCTGCTGCACCAGGAAGACAGCCGCCTCGTCCTCACCGACTTCGGCATTGCCCGCGCCCTGGAACCTGGCGCGCGCGTCGGCAAAACCATCACTGTGCGCGGCACTGTCGGCTACATGGCCCCCGAACAGACCAGCGGCATCGTCGATCCGCGCAGCGACCAGTTCGGCTGCGCCGTCGTTCTCTACGAAATGCTCACCGGCTATCACCCACTCGATCCGCCCAATCGCGGCATCACGCCGCCCGCGAAGCTGAACCCTGATCTGCCCGCTGCCATGAATACGGTCGTCTTGCGCGCGCTGGCGACGCGCCCAGAAGAGCGTTTCGCCGATATGCTGGCATTCCAGCAAGCCTTCGATCTCGCCTGCCGTCCGACCGCGAAGCTGCGAGTTACGCCGACCGGCGTCAATCCTCCCGCTCCCGCCAGCACAGGGAAAACGCCGATCGTGCGCGGCAAATCCAATCCCGCCTTGCCGGCAGTCTCCGTGTCCGGACGCAATGAAACGCCGCCGCCCGAAAACCAGGCCGGGGCGCAAGAACGTCTCAGCACAAGCAGCGTAGATGAGAAATGCCAGGAAGCGGACAAACTGCGCAAGCAACAAAAATACCAGCAGGCCCTCCAGGCATATGAAGAGGCGCTGCGCATGGATCCGCAAAACTTCTATGCCTGGAACGGCAAAGGCACGGTCTTATATAACCAGGGTCACTATAAGAAGGCGCTCGAAGCCTACAGCCGCGCCACCGAGATCGATCCGGACAATTCCGTCGTCTGGGTCAGCGCCGGCCTCGTTCTGCATCGTATGCAGCGTTACCAGCAGGCGCTGGTGCATTTCGAGCGCGCCCTGACCATCGATCCGCAATATATAGCAGCCTGGAATGGCCGGGGCGACGCTCAGCTCGATATGAACATGCCCGAAGAGGCCATTGCTTCCTATGAACAGGCGCTGGCCTACGACTCCGGCAGCTTCCAGGCGTGGAACGGCCTGGGCAACGCCTATTCCAGCCTGCGCGACTACCAGGGCGCGGTCGATGCCTACGCTCGCGCCTTGCACATCAACCCGCGCAATCCCGTCGCCTGGTGCAATAAGGCCGAGGCGCTGGTTCACCTCGGCCATACCCGCGCCGCCCTCGACGCCCTCAACGAGGCTACCGAAATGGATCGCGGCTACGCGCGCGGCTGGGAACTGAAAGCGGAAGTCTACGAACTGCTGGGCAACGCTCAAGAGGCCCAGAAATCCCGCCGCCGCGCCAAACCCTGGGGATCGGTGAACTAGGCTCTTCCCTTTATCCGTAGGGGCAGCGGCTTGTCCCTGCCTGTTGTCTGGTTTCCTACGATGGTGATACGGGCAGGGACAAGCCGCTGCCCCTACGGAATTCGATCAACCTTCCTCGGAATGATGCGGATTCATATGTGCCAGTCACGAAGGGAGCCGTTACGTTGGTTGGAACACTACGTAGCCATCGACAGTGGTCCGCCGATAGCGCTGGTGCGACTGCGCCATGCGCTGGTCGAGGATTGCAACCTGTGGCGCATTTGTCCCAAACACAAAGGCTGCGGTGGGCGCCTGCTGCACCAGGGTGACGTAAGGGGTATAGCGATTCTGTCCCGGCTGAAGCTCATCATTCACGACGCTGCAGATGATGCGCTCGTCGCTCAGAAATGCCAGGCGGTCACACGTCCAGTAATCCGTGTAGATGCGCGTCACCTTGAGGCGCAGCAAATCATCGATCAAGCGGTATTGCTGCTGAGTTACCGCCATAGTAACTGACGACTGCTGAAAAGATATGATCGTACCCAACAAAAATATGCCAACGACGCAAAGTAAGGCCGCGGCGCTGAAGATAGCGGCAGCGCCGGTGAGCAATGAGTTTTTTGTGAGGCGCACAGAACGCCAGAGGGGCCAGAGTACCGCGGGCAGCGCTGCCTCAAGCCCTACAAGATAACGAACTGAGGTAGCTGGTACAAGGGCGGGTGCGGAGCTAATCAAAAAAGCCAGCACGGTGAGGCCCGCGCTTCCCAACAACATCAGGCGCGCGGCATAGCGCCGAGTCTCCATTCTTCGGGGGGAAAGTCCGTAGGGGCGTGGGCTTGCCCCGCCCAACACCGGTAAGGGTCGTGTGTATGGCTCGCCAGGGCGGGGCAAGCCCACGCCCCTACGGATTGCGGCCAGCATACGCGCTTCTCTTATGGCAAAGATGGTAAGGACCGTAGCCACCAGCCACAAGAGCAGGAAAGCTATGCCCCAGAGTCCTTGTGGAAGCATACATGAGGAGATCTGCGTTCTCCATGCTCCGGGTGCGGAATTGATCGAACAGATGGGAGAAGCTCCGGTCGCCATTGGGATGCTGATGAGGACTGTTCCACGGAGCTGATCCCAAAAGGTGTAGGCAATCTTTGTGGCTGTGCCGCCTGAAGTGAAGGCATGCAAGATGGCTCCAGGCAAGTTTTGTGACGGATGAAATATATCGAAGATGATCGCCGGGGAAAGGCCGGTAAGCAGCCCCAGGCAGCCCGCCAGTATGGTGGATAGGCGGAGTTCTTTGTGGCAATACAGCAGCAGAAAGAGCAAGGCCATCGCGGCGAAGGGCGCGATAAGGATATGGCTCCAGAGGCCAAGGCCAATGACAAGGCCGAGACAACCGTACCAGATGATGCGCCCTTTGCGTACCGAAGAGCCATCGTTAGATTCGCCTTTGTAGGACAGAACAAGGTAAGATGCAAGCAAGAGCGCAAGAGTGCCGAAGAGCAAAGTGTCAAGAGCGCCTCCCACAGCTATAAGTTGGCGTGTAAATAGTTCTGGTGAACCTAAACAGAGCAGAGATGTTGACACGAGCGCGAATCTTTTCGTATAAAGTAAGCTGATCAGGAGATAGAGAGCAAGCTGAAAGGCGGCGAAGAGTAGCACTAAGCCCAGGCGCAGCGTGAACAGGGACGGCCCAAAAATGGAAAAGAGGACTGCGCCGACATATGCCTCTAATGCTCCCATATAATTTTGTCCATAAAAGAAGGCAGGATGCGCGCCGTGATAGGCAATATGCAAAGCCATCAGTCCCATCGTTCCTTCATCGCTGTTGGTCAGAGGAAAGCTCCGGCTAACCAGGATCATGCGCAGGATAGCTGACAGGACAATCATACAGCCCATGAGCAATCCATAGGGACCTATTTTGAAATATTTGCCAATCCCATATCTCTTCATCTATCCTCGTCCTGATCCAAGCGTTCCAGACGCTGCCGGTAGCGTTCGCGCAGCGGCTCGGACATGGCGCGGCCGGAGCCGCCGTGGCGCAGCAAAGTGATCTCGGCCATAACCGCCAGGGCGATCTCTTCGGGGGTCGCGCCGCCCAGGTCGAGGCCAATGGGCGCGCGCACGCGCAACAATTTTTCGGCTGGCACGCCTTCGTCGTGCAGCAGTTTGAAGACGGCCCAGACGCGGCGCTGGCTGCCGATCATGCCGATGTAGGCGGCGGGGGAATCGATGATGGCGCGCAAGCCCTGCACGTCGTGGACATGAGCGCGCGTCACCAGCACGATCGCTGTGCGCGGCGTGATGGGATAGTCCCGCAGCGTGGCCTCGATATCGCCAACGAGCAGGCGTTGGGCGTCGGGGAAACGCTCGCGGTTGGCGAATGACGCGCGGTCATCGGTCACGCTGACGGAGTAGCCCATCAGGCGGGCGAGCGCGGCCAGGGGTACGGCGATGTGGCCAGCGCCCGCGATTAGCAGAACGGGCGGCGGCAAAAACGGCTCGACGAAGACCTCGGCCCACGCATTGTCCGGGCCGCTGATCTTCTCGACGCGCGGCTTACCGGCGCTGATAGCCAGTCGCGCCGCCTGGACAAGCTGCGCGTGCAGCTCAGGCGCGGCCCCCGGCAGCGCAAGCATACCAGGCGCGCCGCCATCTTCGCGGACGAGCATGTTTTGACCAATCTGCGCCCGCCACTGCTGGCTGGCAGAGATTATCGTCAGCAGCACACTGGCATGTTCGCTTTCCAGGGCATCGCAGATAGCCTGCGCGGACCGCTGCATCGACGGCTGATCCGGCTGCGGCGCAGTATACCAGGGCTGAATGAAGACATCGAACGTGCCGCCGCACACACCCTGGCTCTCCAGGGCGATCTCCTCGGTGAGATCGACCTGCACGGTCGCTGGTCGCCCCGTATCGATCACATTCAACGCGCTGCGCCACACCTCGGCCTCGCCGCAGCCGCCGCCAACCGTCCCGCTGATCGTGCCGCCGCGGTGAACCAGCATCTTCGCCCCCACCTCGCGCGGCACCGATCCTTTGCGTTTGACAATGGTTGCCATCGCCACCGTTTCGTCTTGTTCGAGGTCACGAATGAGTTGTTGCCATAGGTCGCGCACAGTTTTAGCCTTCCAGGTCGCCACTAGAGTGATTGATAGTTCCTATCATTGTACTATATCAGGCTTTTCCGTGCAGTGAGGAATTGTTCCATTGAGCGGGAGAAAGATACGCAGATACGTAAGCACAATACGTAATGCATACGATATCCCTCAGAGGAAGAGAAGCTATACTTCCTATAGCGAACGCAAGATTGATGGTAAAGGAGCGTCGCACACGAGGCAGGCTGCGGCAGCCTAACTTTCTCAAGGAGGAAAGCACATGAATAAGGATAATCAGGTATCAACATCCACGCAAGAAGCAGAACAGGACTCTCAATGGATCGGCGAGCGCCGCCAGGTCTCAGGCGCGCCCTATATGCTGCCGGACGCCGATCAAGAGATTGATCGTCTCGATCTGCAACACTACATGTTACGCTACGTACTCAAAGGGAATTATCTCGCGCCCATCGCGGAACCTGCACGCATACTGGATGTCGGCTGCGGAACCGGGCGCTGGTTGGCTGAAATGGCCCAGGAGTTCCCGCGCGCCGAAGCCACCGGCATTGATCTCACGCCTCCAGAAATGGGAAGCGCCATGTTCCCACCTAACTGCCAGTTCCAGCAAGCCAACACCCTGAACGGTCTGCCGTTCGAGGATAATTCTTTCGACTTTGTCCACCAGCGCCTCCTGCTTTTCGCGATTCCCGCGGCGCGCTGGCCCCAACTCATCCAGGAACTTGTCCGCGTCACGCGCGTTCAAGGCTGGATTGAACTCACCGAAGTCGATCCGCTGTTTCAGCACATAGGGCCGGCCACGGAGCGCGTGCTGGACCTGGTCGTCCGCGCCATGCAGCAGCTCGGTATGGACCCGGCAATCGGACACCACATCGGCCCTCATTTACAGGCGGCGGGCCTGGCACACGTCGAGACCAGTACGCGGCTCATCCCGTGCGGCAAATGGGCAGGAAGGCTCGGAAGCATAGCATTAGCGGATGTGATGGCAATAGCTCAAGCGTTGAAACCGGTGGTCGCAGCGCAAAAGCAAACGACGCTGGAAGAGTATGACAGTCTGATGGCACAGATGGAAGAAGAAGTTGAGCAGTATCACACGACATTCAATTTCCATTTCGCCTACGGCCAGCGGTAGGGCCGCAATTCATTGCGCCCACGGGGCGGGAAGAAAAACCCGTGGAGCGCAATGAAGTTAGATGATATCGGCGAAAACCTCGCGCGCCTGGCAGTGAAAACCTGGAAGATAGGGTGACTGCAAGGTATCATTTTCGTATACGACGCTGGCCTGCTTGAGGACTGTCTCTTCGCGGCGGTATACCTCGATCTGCCTTGTTCGCCAGTTGGCGATCCAATATTCCAGCGCTCCCCGGCGTGAATAGAGTTTCAGTTTGGTTTCACGGTCCCGGCGTTCGTTGATATCTCCTGGTGAGAGAACTTCCACTACTAATTCGGGCGCGGAATGCAATTTACCGTCCGGTTCAAGGGCAGTTGCCAGACGCTCATGGCTAATCCAGACCACATCCGGCACAACATCATCATCGTCGGCAAAAATGATGCCTGGAGTAAAATTAGCTATGCCAAGATGAGTTCGAGTACCCCACTCTTTCAGTAGATTGGCAATATTGAGGCAAACAATCTGGTGATTGAAATGCGGCTGTTTCGACACGTATAACTCCCCCTCGATAATTTCGTATCGCTTGCCATTGTCCGGCATGGTTTCCAGGTCTCGTGATGTCCACTTGTAGGTTGTCATGGTTCCACCTGCTGGCTCTCTTATCAATGCATATCCTCTTTCGCTCAGATTATAGATTCATTATACCTTACAGGCGTCCAATTTTCACAGGCGTTCCGGGCGCGTCACCGTGCGTTCGTCCTGCACATTGCCCGTGTTAAGCGTCGATTTCGGCTCCAGCAAGAGTACCTGCGCTTCCTCTTCCGCGATAGGCAAATGTTCAACGCCTTTGGGAATGATGGCAAACTCGCCCTCGTGCAGCAAGATGTCGCGGTCGCGCAGTTTGATCAGCAGCGTGCCTTTCACCACCAGGAACAATTCATCCTCGGTCTCGTGCTGATGCCAGACGAACTCGCCCTTGAGTTTGACGATCTTGACGTAGGAGTCGTTGAGTTCGCCGACAATCTTAGGACTCCAATACTCTTGAAAAAGGCCAAACTTCTGCGCCAGGTTGATTGTTTCCATGCTTTGTCTCCTATGGTGTCGTATTTTGCTTAGAATACATCTTCTGGCACTATCTTATCACAGGTGTGCAGGCATGGCAGCAGAGCTTTTCTTCCGGTTAAACATGGTGTATTCTATTCCTGACGGAATGACGCGACCAGAAAGGGAGGCAAAAACATGGCGAGACGGACATCTACAGGCACATGCAACCTGTGTCACAGCACCATGAGTAAAGCGGGTATGACCAAACATCTGGAGACCTGCCTGCAAAAGGCCATCGCTGCCGAGGTTGGCGCTGGCGGACAGCAGAAAATGCGCAAAGTCAAAGTCTACCAACTGCTGGTAGATGGACGAGCTGATCCGGCGTACTGGATGCACCTGCAAGTCACTACCGGCACAACGCTGGAAACGCTCGATAGCTTTCTCCGCGGTATCTGGCTGGAGTGCTGCGGGCATCTCAGCGAATTTGAGATCGGCGGCGAGCGTTACAGAATAGACGCGGGAATGCATGAGCATGACTATTGGGGTATGAGCGGGAAAAGTATGCGCGTTAGACTGGATAAGGTATTCAATCCCGGCCAAACCTGCTCCTACGAGTACGATTTTGGGACAACGACGGAACTGCGACTGAAAGTGATCGCGGAGCGAGAAGTCGCGGCGAAGGTAAAAGCCATTCAGGTGCTAGCCAGGAACGAGCCGCCGCCGATCTTGTGTGGGGTCTGCGGACAACCAGCGACGCAGGTATGCTCTCAGTGCGCCTACGAATCCACAGGCTGGCTGTGCGACGCCTGCGCGCAAAAACACGAATGCGGCGAGGAGATGCTGCTGCCGGTGGTGAATTCTCCACGCACGGGGATGTGCGGCTATACGGGTGCTGATCCGGCGTACAGCGCGTGGTAGGACATCAAAGAGAGAGCGAGAGTGAGCCATGATGCCGAAAACGATTCAAACCATGGCACAGGCTTACCAACAGATCTGTGCAGGAGAAGACCCCTGGACGGCTCTTGGAAACTTTACGAACGCATGGTATGACTATGCCAGGGGCATCCGTGCCGCCTTAGTCAGTGAACCGCTGGGAAAGCCGGACCGGGACACGGAGCATACCCGCCATTGGGGCGCTTTTTGCGCAGCCTCTGTTGAATTCCTTTGCGACCGCTATGATGCACTTTGCCCGCAATGGGTACACGAACCGGACTACATGCTCTCAAGCCCATGGTACGGAGACAACATCATCAACCTCGCCGACACAGTCGTACTAGAGCATCGCATGAAAACGAGCCCAGCTCTCTTTGCTCGGCGGAATGTCTTTTGCGGCAACCGCCTTTATCAGAATAAATATGAAATGAGCGCCTGGGCGCAAGAAGCAAGAGCCAGAGGAATGACCAATCCAGGAGAAATTTTCCGTTATGCTCGTCAGAAAGAAATCAGCATCCACGGGGGTTAATAGTTGAGGTTTACAAACCTTTGACGGTACATTCCGCGCTGAGATGAACGCTTACCTTGCGACGAAGGGGATAAGCAGACCGGCCCTGCTTGTTAGCTGAAGAATCAGAGGAAGGTACTCGCTAAAAGGATTTTCAGCAAGTTCGCCTCGGAAGTCTCCACCGCTTGTTTGCTATGAGGCCCGTCTAGAACCGGTTTTCTGCGTATTGAGAGCGGGAGACACTAATTTCACTTCTCATACAGCATCTGGATATGTTTTGAATCCCTCTTCTTGTTCAGCTAGAGTACTAGCTAAATTTTCTGATGTACAAAAGGCCGGAACGTCAGATTCCAGTGGAAGCGGTGTGGGTTGGGATAGATGCCAGTAGCATAGCGCACCCGCAAGCGGTCACCTCTGCGGATCGAAGCGCGCAGCCGGTGCATAATCTGCCCCAGTGCGACAAGGCAGTGACCGCTGGCTGGCAGTTCTCGACGGTGGTCGCCTTGCCGCAGACTCCCAGCAGTTGGATCTACCTTCTGGCTCAGCAGCGCGTGAAGATGGACACGACGCCTGCCCAGGTGGCTTTGGCCCAGATGCAAGCCGTGATGACGTGGTTACCACAGAACACCATCCGCATGCTGGAGCGGGGATACGACTCGCTCTGGTTCTGGTGTCAATGCAGCGCCTTGCAAGGGAAAGGCACGTTGATCCGTCTGACACGATGAAACGACGCGTAGCGACCTCGATGGGCATTGGGAAGGCAAAGATGCCAAAGACCGCCCCGTGGCGATTTCCTGGTGGCAATCGCTGCATGTCAAGGCGGCACGGTGACTGGACATAACGGTCATCCGCGTGGTGCGCCCTCACGCGACCAACCAGGAGCAGGACCCGCACGTGAGTTGGTTCGTCTGGATTGGCGACCAACAGGCAGACCTCGCGTCCCTTGGCTTGCGATATTTCCGTCGCTTTAGCCAGGAACATGGCTATCGTTTTGACAACCAGTCGTTGCTAAGGGAGCAACCTCGGGTACGTACCTCTGAGCAGTTTAAGCGCTGGAGTCTCCTGGTCGCTAGCCCACAATCTGCTGATCCAGGCTCGCGATGGCGTAGCCGCCGAGCTTCGTCCCTGGGAAAACCAGTAGCGCCCGATGACCTCGCGGAAAATCGCCGGGTAGGGCGAAAGGAGTGAAGATCAGCAAGGCCAAGCGCTTTGCTGTCGTCAAAAAGCACCCACAACTGCCAAAACTCGTCCCAAAGTGATGGTCTTGCTCCCATGTTCATCGTTTCTGGCTCTTTTCAGCGAACTCCTCCCAGAACTCTGAGAGGTGGCCGTTAGTCTAAGCAAGAAAAAGCCATAAAGGAATTTAAAACTCTTCTGAAGATATTTGCATTTATGAATTTGTAATGTTAATATGTACCCGTAGTCAGTTGTCCATTATCTCTTTAGAATGTTGAAGTAGAGTAAGAAACTAAGCAAATATTAGTGCTAATATTAGGGATTAGTAAAACCGTAACTTTACAAGAGGAGGTTTTATGGCGGAACTACGCATTGCAGCCGTCCAACTAGACTACCAACCCGTTACACGAAATATTGGAGCTGGTTGGCGATTAGACGAACCTCTCTCTCCTTTAAATCCTCTTGCAGAACCCGATCAACCCAAATCTCTTCTTAGCAACCTTAGGAATGAACACCCATATTGCAGGGATGTTTGTGAAAAGTTAATGCAGGAATCTAGGTTAACTTATACTAATAACTTAACAGAGAAACTGCGCGAGATATTGACTTTTTGTTTTAGAAATGCCGTGGATATAGTCGTATTTCCTGAATACTCTATTCCTGTTGATTCTTTAGCAGCGTTAAGATCGTTTTCTAACCGAATGGCCATAGTAGCGGGTATTGGCTATTTACAACGACAAGATATTGAAACGTTAAAGAATTTAGGTATCGAAACACAAGGTACTGCAAAGGCAAATAATGCCGTAGTAATAATGTCTCCCAGTAAGAACTTTCTTGTTGCAAAGAAAAATCCCTCCGAAACTGAGTATATCCAGTCTGGTTCCGGACCAGTTTCTGAGAAATTGGATCTGCGTAAGGGCTCTTTCACCATAGGTGTGGCTATTTGTCTTGATTTTATTCGTGAGAGAGGAATTATTAATCAGCAAAATCCGGATATGGTTATCATACCGGCATTATCGCAAAATATTGAGGAATTTACTGATGAGACACCTCGTGATTTTATTCGAATATTTGCAAATCACGCACATTTTGGTGGAACCTATGTCGGCGCGCCATTAATAAAAGGTTTGAACTTTGCGAATCGAAGAGGCACAACTCCTTTAGAGAAGGGTGTTGAGGGGATTGTTATTGTAGATTGGGATTATGAACATCCATGGCCTGTGAAACCTACCTCTACAAAATCCCTCGATCACCGACTTTATGCAAGGTCAGCAATAGTTTATAAAGGGCGTGATAGAGAAATTGCTCAGGTAATATCTCGTATGGAAGATATACCAGATCAAGATATTCGCGAGGAAGATATCCTGCAATTTGCCCGTGAAATTCACGGGATGATTGAGAAAACGGGATCAAGATATGATTTACTACGTGAAGCATCCGAAGCGATCACTGAGAAAAGCATGATATTGACTTTGGAAGAGCAAACAGTACTTAGCCGACACCTTGTATTGAGTAGCGACATTTTGGCCTTGCCTGAGTGGAAGTATAGGAGACATATTGCTGTTGTCGAGCAACTTAAACGGATTCAAGAAGATATTCCTGATGTTGTAGCAGTTCCCATTGGGGAATATTGGAGCGAAGCACGTGAGATTGCAAGCAATGTCAGAAGTAATCTTGTGGAAGTGCGTCATAAGGGTGCGTTTGGAAAAGGGGAAGAGGATCCGCATCAAACGCAACTTGTGTTCTATGCCACTCTTGGTGCCTATACTATCGAAGATGCTAAAGGTTCGTTGCCACACCAATTGACTCTGCTTCGAACTATTGCAGATCTACAAGATCCTCGGATAACGCTAAGATATCGATTGAAGTGTCGTCCCGATCCTTTAGGATCAATGCAGGCAACATTTGAAATAATTTGCACCGTACGGAATTATACTCGAGAAGAAGTCGAAAGTCTCCGTGAAGGATTAGGTCAACTCATTCACGTCACCTTTACAGGTGCATATTCAATGCAATATACAACAACGAAGTTTGAATATGAAGAATCGATTATTAACTTTCGCGAGTCTGCTAACTGGTGGGTCGAAATTGCTCGTGAGGCTAATAACGAGGTAAAGTTTACTTCCTTACCAAGAGTAATTGATTGGACCTTAGTAGTTGATTTACTGAGAAGTCTTAGTTTCCCTGCATTTATTGAATTGCAATGCTCATCATTACCTGCAACCACCAATCTGAGGTCCTCAGAATCAGAAACAAAAGATACATTATCCATAGATTTTATTGAAGAGAAAGAAACCCTCGAAATACGGAATTTTGAAGGTATTTTAGCACAACAGCAAGATGACCTTCGGCGCTTATCTATTCGCTTGTTTGTCGGCAGTGACACGCAATTGCCATTAGCAGTTGTTAATGCCATAGGAATTGAGTTTACAGGCTTAGATATATTTGAGATTTTAGAGAAAAGCAAATCACTTGAACTTGATAGTTATGGTGCTAGAGAGAGAATTATTGGCCTAAGTCCAGTGGAAGCAATACGATTGTTTCATCCGCCGTATGGTGAAATGTATCAAACAGCAGGACAAAGAAGACCTAACCTCAACATTATGGTGAATGAGCCTAGCTTCCCTCCTACTGGCATTTTATTAGGAAAAGCCAAAGTTCGACAAGTTCGTTCAGATGAAGAGATTGATGTACGGCTTACGGAAGCCGATCGACTCAGACATGTCTATATAATTGGTAGAACTGGTACAGGTAAGACCAATCTTTTAAAGAAGATGGCGTCTCAAGATGTGCAGATTCCTGGCCGTGGAGTAACTATTATCGATCCTCATGGTGATCTAGTTGATCATGTATTGAGGGAGATACCAGAGGAACGGGTTTCGGAAGTGACATTTATCGACCTAAGCCGTACAGATGCTCTACCTATATTAAATCCGCTCGATCTGGATAGAAGTGATTACAAGACACGTGATCGAGCCATTCAAGAGTTGATACTATTAATGCATTCGCGTGTTTTCCATCAATATACAGGCCCTCGGTTTGACGAGTTAGTACGACTCGCTTTTTTGACAATGTTGGATGAAGGATATCCAGAACCCGCATCTATTGTCGAGGTTCCTCGCTTGTTTACGGATGAAAATTACCAAAGAGCCGCTATTAACTTGCTTAAAAATGAGGAAATTAAGAAGCGATGGAATTTTCAAAGTACCGTGACAAAGAGCCCAGACTATGGTGAGTTAATCCATTGGGTCACATCTAAATTTGATGATATAGCTCAAGACTCTATATTACGTTGTGTATTAGGGGGAAGTAAATCTACTATGAATATTGAGGAAATTGTGCGACAAGCAGGTATTTTACTTGTAAGAATTCCGGAGGCAGTCATTGGGAAGCAGGCAGCTGACTTTATAGGTTCTTTAATGTTAATGCAGCTTAGGATGGCTATTATCCGCCGTAGAGAGTTCGGAAAACTTCAACATTATCATTTTATTTATGTTGATGAGTTTCAGAATTTTGCAAATACCGATTTTCATGCTATTGTAGCTGAAGCCAGGAAGTTTAATATCGGTTTTACTCTGGCAAATCAGAATTTGGAACAGCTTAGAGAATTCAGAAGCTATACAGGTGTTCATGAACAGCGGTTAATCAATGCTATTTTTGGTAATGTTGCAAATCTTATTGTATTTGGAGTTGGCGCTTTTGATGCTCATTTTTTGAGCGATCACTTCAGCCTACGTTCTTCAGATATCTTACGAATAGGACGTTACGAGGCTTTAGCAAAAATCCTGGTAAATGGTTATGACAGTTCGCCCTTTACGATGAGAATAAGCGAGGCTATCAGACTTGAAAGCCCTCGAATTCTGGAGACTATTGAGAAGCGGATGAAAGAAGTTTGCTGGGTTGAACCCGAAAAAGTGTTTAAGGAAATTGCTGAAAGACCTAAGAGGATTATTGAAGAATCAAACAAAGCTCAGCAGCTGAAGAGGCAGACCGATTGGTTAGAGAAAATCGCACCTGTAGATCTATCACAAGAGGAAAGGACTAAGGCGCCCAGCGAATCCCCCAAAAATAATGATGGAGCAAATGAACAGATTGTGAAAGACAAAAGTACTGAGCAACAAGTAAAGGCACGCAAAAGAACTGTGCAATCTCCTCCTGATCGGTTAACACCAAAGATATACGAACCAGCAAAAATATTGCAAGAACCAAATATTGATGTCTCCAACAAATCTCAAGAAATTAATGATGGGGCAGATGAACAGATTGTGAAAGACAAAAAAACTAAAAAACAGATAAACACACGAAGAAGGCAGCCGACAAATGGCTCTTAAATGATGAATTAATTTAATATTAAGGCTGAGAGGATACAGTGAAAGCAAGAGAAGTAGACTCCCAAGAGGTTGAGGTTACAACTGAAGCAAAAACAGCATGGTTTGAGGAAATTATTAGAGAAACAGAGCACTATTTTCAAGGTGAGGTACAGCAGGACCAACGAGCATCTTGGTTCCTCGCAACTAATGGTATTCTGGTTGCAGTAGCAGGAGGACTTGAAGTAACATTTCATGCTAAAGGATATATTTTTGTACAGATTATTTTAGTACTATCCTTAGTATCTTTTATGATTAGTAGTGGTATTTCTATATTAACCATTATGCCATTTTATGGGACTCGAATTTGGTCCGATTTTATAGGGAAGTTTTATCGCCGTAACAAGAATATTAACATTGAACAATTGGTTGAAGAACGTTTTCGTCACGGTAATGATTGGTCAAAAGAGAATTATGAGCGAAGGCTAATGCATCACTATCGAAGTCATTACTTACGTTTCAATCGCAAAGCATACGGTGTTTTATGGTCAGCGATATGGTTAATGATTGGACTTCTCTTGTTTTTAATTGTAGCTATCAGCATTCTTATATAGAAATTGGATAATTAAGTTATTTGTACTTTTAGAACAGCGGATTATCTCTCGCAAACAACCACAATACCTCTACCGCTTCAGGATCGCGCCCATAAACCACTCTTATCGCTGCTAACTCTCACCCAAAGTAAACGTATGCATTCGTATCTCTTCACCATCCTCCATATCTAGCGGCACTCATTCCAAATCATACAGTGCAAAGTTGGCAAAAGCCGTTCACAATCCCGCCCTCGCCAGTTCTTCCTTCAATGCTCGCAGGGCGCGGTTTTGCTCGCGCAATGCTGCTATATAGCTTATCCATGCTTCGTGCTCGCCGAGTTTGTCGTATAGGGTGCGCATGGTGGCGAGATATTTGCAGGCGGCCTGGTAGTTCTGGCGGCCTCGCAGGGCGATCAGACGTTCGGCGTACTGGCGGTATAGCTCAATAGCTTCACGCGGGCGCGTCTCTTCGGCGGCACGCGCGACTTCAATGGCGATGTCTCCGTATCCGTAATAGCCGTAGCCATCATTGTAGGTGTAGCCGTTACGGTCCTTTTTCGCGATTCCCTTGAGCAGTTGCAGGGCTTTGTCGATTTCGCCTTCGCTCAGGGCGATCTGGATCAGGAGCGTGGTTTTCCCGGCTTGTTCCAGGAACGCGAGCAGATCCAGTTGTAGAGTCTCCCAGCGAGCAAGTTGCGTGGCGAGCGCGCGCAGCTCCTGGTAGCGTCTGAGATAGGGCTGCGCGCGGAACATTGTTTTGACGATCTCGAATTCGGCGGTGAGATTGCCCCTGGTCTGATAGTATTTTTGCAGCCATTCCAGGATGTGCAAGGCTGGTTTCTCCTGGATGCGCGCTTTCACCAGGCGCTCGGCCACGGCATCCTGCCCATGCTGAATGAAGAAGTCGGCCAGTTTGAGGAGCGCGTAATCGTCAACCCGTTGTGTTTCACTTGCGGCTTCGTCAACGCGCCCAAGCGTCAGAAGCCGATCAATCAGGTCAGAGGTGCGACCGGTCTCGCGGCAGATGCGCAGGTAGGTTTCGTCGTCGAGGGTATCTTTTTCCAGGTCCAGCAAGAACCCACCATATGCCTTGCGCTGGGAGCCAGCGATCTTCTCCTCTTCGTCGGCCAGGAGATCGCGAATCCGCGCCGCGACGGTCTGTCGTTCCAGTGGCGTCGAGTGCCTCACGAGCTGTTCAGCGGCTTGGTCAGCGAAGCCGAGACTATTGTCGGCATGCAGGTCATGCTGGTAGATGTCGAAAAGCGCGTTGATGATCTTCTCACACGCTACTTCATCAGCCTGGGCATCCTCCAGGCAGTTGCCCAGCGCTGCAATACACTGCTTGACAAGTTCGTCTAATCCTTCCTCTTCGGGATAATACGCTTCTTCTTCGTAATAGTCGTCGTACCTGGTATCCTCATCAAAATAGAGGTGGGATTGCTCGAATATTTCCGTCACCAGGGTTTCATAGATCGTCGCCGCGCCGAGATAGTCTCGTTGTTGTGCCAGCGCATCAGCCGTCTCTTTCACCGCGAGCAGTCCCTCGACAATGCGCGGCAATTCGCGTTGAAAAGCATCGGCTACCTGGCGGCGATAGGAAGCAGGACTCACGGAGAGCAGCCGCTGCGCGGGGCGGATGAGGTAGCCGTCGGGGTGGCGCAGCCAGAACTGGCGCATGTGCCAGGGGTAATCTGCTATGGGGCGAGCGATGTCAGCCTGCGCCTGTTGGGCCTGCTGATAGACGGCATCTATGTTGTCTACCAACAGGACGATCTCGACGCCGCTGCCGCGCTGTCCCGGCGGGAGAAAATGCGCGCGCTCGGATGACCAGTAGGGCGCGTCGTCTGCCGCGAGTTGGATAGTGGTCTCTCCACGCGACAATTCGGCGTAGTCGTTGCTGTCGCGAGCCACGACACGAAAGCCCAGCACGTTCTCAAACCACGCGATGGACTGTGCGAAATCGCTGACGCAAATTTCAACCCAGCTTGTTTTAGCCATACACTTCTCTCTTTACTATCCAGCATAATATTACTTACTGCGATAAGTCTAACCCTCCACAATTGCCATGACCCCCACAAGGGGATCAATACACATTAATACGTCGCAGCCCGTCGAGGCGTGCAAAATGTAGTGACCCCCTTGTGGGGGTCAGGCACAACGTGGGGATCAGGACTATTGCGCCGGGCCGTGGAGAGGATGAGTCTGGAAAAATGACCATATCACCTCTGAAGCTGTGCTGGGATATACGTTCCCTCCGGTATGAATGTTGAACAGTACGGCGGGCCAGCGATGACCTTCGCCAGGAATACGATAACCGATCACGGTCACGTTTCCTTTGCACCCCATCCACTGCTCGCCGATCACGCTGCGAGAGCGGTAGAACGTGAGCGGTCCCTTCGTGCAGCCGTCGCGTGACGCCCATTGTTGCAGCCAGCGGGAAATAGGCGGCTCGTGCTTCAAACGGCTGCCATTATACGGCACAATGGGATCAGCCGTGCCATGAAACTCCATGATCGGTACTGACCGCCGTGGATCGCAGCCGCCGGGCGCGGGCGGATAGGAACCGGACACCGGGGCAAAGGCGGCGATACGGCTGGCAAGTTTACAGGCCAGCAGATTTGTCATGCCGCCGCCATTCGAAAAGCCGGTGGCGTAGATACGCAGCGGATTAATGCACAGCGTCGCTTGTAAATGACCGAGAAGATCGCTCGCGAAAAGAACATCGTTCACCTGTGGCCGTAAGGGCAGTCCTGTCGCCCAGCCTGTGCGCCCGCCAGGGCCGCGCATCCCCTGGGGATACGCCACGATGAAATCTTGCTCGCGCGCCAGGGCGGTGAATGCACTCAGCCGCGCCTGCTGAAAGACGTTGCTTCCGTACCCATGAAAGTTTAAGACGAGCGGGTACTGCGAGGCAGAGTGATAATCTGGCGGAAGGTATAGCAAGTACTGGCGCGTCAGCCCAGCGGAGTTCATAGATTCTAGCGCGCCTGTCCCTGGTCGAAACGGAGCGGGTTTGCCGCAACCCTGACTGTTGATCGGCGTTGCGATGATCGTCTCCCCCGGTGAATGTACTGGAAACACAGCAAGGGAAGAAGGATACGAAACGCAGGCCGCCACGAGCAGCATAAAGAGGAATAGAGCCAGCGCCACGCCTCTATACATAATATTTTTCATACAACATTTACCTTCAACATCTATACGTTCTGAGGAGCGCAAACATCTCAGCGAAGAAAAGTAACTTACGCTGGGAAGAAACGCAGGTGATGCGTTTCTTCCCAGCGTAATGAGAAAGAAAACATAAACTTCTGCTGAACTGTTACGCGGGGTCGAAGACGACGAGATGCTCTTTGCCGGCCTGCTCGGTTTCGACGACGGGAGTCCCGTAGGTGCGGAAGCTCGTGGGCAATGTACCGCCCCAGTAGACGCCGCGGCCCCGGTCGGCTTTACGCCAGATGACCGGCTCCCAATCAGGAGCAAAGATGAGGTAGCCGCTGGAAAAAACCTCGACGCGGTTGCCGCCTGGCTCGTACAGATAGAGGTAAAATGCCTGCGTGATATTGTGTTTGGCCGGGCCAGCCTCGATGAAAATGTCGTTCTCCATGAGAATGTCCGCCGTGCGCAAGATATCCTCGCGCGTGTCTAGCCAGTACGCGATGTGGTGCAGCCGCCCGTGATTCCTGGCAAAGTCGTGGGTATAGGCGATATCGTGAACGAGCGGCGTGACGCTGAGCCACGCGCCCTCTTCGATGCCGTCCACTTCAGGTTGTAGAAGCTCGCGCAGCTTAAAGCCGAGAATTTCTTGCAGGAACAGCCGGTTGGGAGTGACTTCATGGCACATGAGATTGACATGATCGATGCGGCGCACTGCCGCGCCGCGGCAAATATATTTCTGCGGTTGATTGATGAGCCTGGAACGCATCTCCGCGGACGCCTGATACTTTTCCGTTTCGTAGTAAACCTCCATCGCGTGCCCATCCGGGTCGGTGAACTGGTAGGCCGGGCCATGCCCCAGGTCGCCTTCGATCCAGCCTTTCCCGCAGCCCTGGACGTTGAGCGCCTGCACGCGGCGCTGCAACGCCTGCGGACTCACGGCGCGCCAGCCCACGTGGCCCAGGCCCGCCTGCCTGGCTTCGGTAAGCTTGAGCGTATGGCGATCAAAATCTCCCCACGCGCGCAGGTAGACAGACTGCCCCTCGCGTACCGTCTCTTCCATCCCAAGAATCTCTTTGAAGAAATGCAGGCTCTCGTCAGGTTTGGGCGTCAAAATCTCGATATGTCCTAACTGCGCAACATCCTGGATCGGCTCTTGAGGCTCCATCATGAGATACACTCCTCTTGATCGTTGAGTCATGATTCACTGAGATTCACTGGTTCACTGCGGTTTTTTGGCAAGCTCCTGGATGATCTGCGCTCCGAGGTTGGCGGCGGGCAGGCCGCGAAAGAGAAACGCGAGGTTGACGACGGCGCTGAGTTCTTCCCAACTCGCCCCGGCGCGATACGCGGCCCGCGCGTGGAGGTGCGCGGCATCCGAAAGCAGCACGAGCAGCATCCCAAAGAGCATCAGTTGAGATGTCTTTGTGTCAAAGCACTCCGGGTACATCGCGCGCGCGCGTAGCTCTTCCTGCATGGCGAGCAACTCCGGGTCCAGGCGCGCCAGCAGGTCGCTGCGTGCCATGATGCGCGGCGGTACGAAGCCGATCAGTTCTTCATATTTAGCACGCAGCGCCTCCAACTCGGCAGCGTCCATCCGTCGATCGGGAAGCGGGTTTTCCCCTTGTGTATCACCCATAC
>Ga0207416_1001921_pt1 | contig 24734 bp, 26 predicted proteins | sample PaiPotPPM11metaG_FD_184107 | JGI IMG/M metagenome (GOLD analysis project Ga0207416, IMG submission 184107) | Iron sulfur acid spring bacterial and archeal communities from Banff, Canada, to study Microbial Dark Matter (Phase II) - Paint Pots PPM... ... | reverse complement strand
CTCCTGTCATATATGCTACCACTTCATCACTCATATTAATACTAAAAAGTACCTGCTAGGGAGGGAGGGCATACTCACTCACGTATGATCTTTTATCTTTCATATTCCACCGTGAACCAACTCACAGTTAGCGATATGGAAATATAGACCGGATGCCCTGTTGAAAAATTCAAGTCAATTTGGGATCAGATATAAGGAACTCCGAGCGTGACACAAAAGTTGGCCAGGAATTAGAGTTGAGAATCAAATCCTCACTAGACCTTTAGCGATGGTACAGTGATAAAAGTAAATTTCCAACCAACATACTCAGCATAGTGACGAGTGTTAGTTGAAAGTATTAGAGAAACAGAGTAGAAATGTTATTCATGGAGGTGTAGATACATTGCCTGAATTTCCAACATTGGAGAGTAAACTCGTTAGGCTGAGACAACTTCGATATAAGGATATTCCGACAATGCCTCGACTTGTCACGGCGGACGTTGTCCGATACCTTGTACACGTACCTTATCCTTATGAGACGGTAGATGCAAGAAGGTTCATTAACAAAAGTCGCAGAAACTTCCTGTTAGAAAAGGAGATAGACTTTGCTATAGAGCTTATAGACAATGGCAGCCTAGTCGGTGTGATTAGCTTGCAGAAGATCGACAGGGTTAGTAAGAATACTCAAATGGGCTACTGGATTGGAAACAAATATTGGAACATGGGTATCGCGACTGAATCAATAAATCTAGTCATTCATCATGCGTTCCATGTTCTTCGATTACATAAAGTCTATGCGAACGTTCTTTCAACAAATAGAGCTTCGATACGCGTTTTAGAAAAAAATGGTTTGAAAAAGGAGGGAGTACTGAAACATTCCATATATAAAGATGATAAATTCTATGATGTATTATTATATTACAGGCTGAACCGGAGGCTCACCTAGCGCACGTTTGCGCAGCAAGGAGCTTGGAGTCTGTATACCTAAATAGCAGAATACTAGTTTCGCGGACGTGTAATACTAATGTATCCAGTTAATTTCGAAACTGAATATGATTAGAATATCGGTTTTTTCGTGTCAGATCAGCATTTTCGACATTTTGGACCACCACCTTCCGCGCCGATGATTCCAATAAAAATGGCTATATTCAGCGAGAGCCCTACAATAAGACCGTAAAAGTAGAGGAAGGATAAGCTAATCAAGAAGGTTGATCCTACAAACAAAAATTTACGTCCTCACGACTTGTCAATGTATATCCAAATTGAACAGATTAATGAAAGAAGTCACTTCTGCAGTTGTGAGGGAGGTTGAGAACTAACATGACTAGTTTTTAGATCCGAGATAATTTTTTTGTAGTGCCTTCCATCCATTAGCTGTTTCTCCTCTTTGACAGATAACTATCCGTTTAATTATACGTATATACGTATAATTCTTCAGTCTATCGGAACAATTAAGTCCAACTGCAAATGATTTTCTTAATCAATGAGTAAAATCTGTCATAATCAAAGTCACTCACAATCTGCCGATAGGATGAACATATTGTCGGAAATGGAACGCCAATTTGACCATCGTAATGCAAAATATTTCTTGGATCTGCTCACACATACTGATAACGTAATTAGGACAAGAGCGATTTGTATTTTAGCAGATGTAGCAGGCGAAGATGCTGTTGACGATATTAGTAACGTTCTCAGGAGCGATAAAGATCCACTGGTTAGACATGAAGCAGCATTTTCCCTAGGTCAGCTTGGATTTACGAACGCAATAACTGCTCTTTCAGGAGCATTAAGTTCAGACTCAAGTTTCTTTGTGAGGCACGAAGCTGCTATCGCCCTTGGCGTAATAGGTTCTGAAAGTGCGAAGGAAGCAGGCATTGGGCGACGGGAGCGAAGAGGTACGAGAATCCGCGAATATCGCATTAGCGAATATTGACTATATATCAAAGATGAAACGAATTAATAAGTTCAGCAAGATGACCGGAGGATAAATTGGAATGAGAGGCCGAGTCCCTAAACATTTATTTCGTGAGATCCTATCCCGGCCCTATAACTCTGACAACTGGGCAACTGGAGAAGCATGCACTAAGTATGTGATGGAGCACTCTATCAGTATTCTGCTGATATAAATTAAGGGATTTGCTCTTGTTGGCCCGGCCTAACCTAATGTCGTATTCGCCCAGAACGAAGCACATACGAGAGATCTTTCCTATAATTTCCTTAGTTCATTCACTAACGAGATTATGGACGAACTATTCGGTCGAGGCTATGAAAAGGATCTCCTGCCAGAACGTTGATCTTACATGTTCCGATATGGATTTGTTGATTGCTTCTCCAAAGATTTCAGAAGTGTTTGCAAATTTCCAATATGAATATCAGATAAGAGCAATAAGCAAAGATCTCATGAGTTAGCATTGTCACCGTATATGTGTTTTGATATTGTCTAGTACAGTACCGTTGCCTTTCTTTATTGAGGGAATAAGATGTTCGCCTGAGACGTATGTTAAGTCGTTATTTGCTGGAGAACACCGTTTTCACATGCTATTTTTATCTCACGTGCTACTCTCCTTCCCATACTCATAGGTTCATTGAAGATTAAACCAGAATATGGAGAACCGTCCAAGTAGAGATTGGTTCCTGCAACGATTCTTGCCGAAAACTCAAATGTAATAAACTTTCCTTCACGATCATATATTCCTTCTAGACAAAATGGGCCTGTCATTCCGGGAGGTACAAGATGCCTGGCTGCTTCTACGAACCTCTCGCCCATTGCGTAAACTTCACCTAACAAAGACTCTCTCAGGACTATTGGAATATTCCCAACAACGTTGTATGATGGCTCAAGCTCTACTGCTAGCTGTTGCCTGGAAGGGATTCTGCCGATACCATCGACATCCGATTCGTACCTTCGATCTACGCCCATCAATTCAATCTCAGTTGTGATAGGAGAATGGAAGAATTGAAGATAGGCCGGTACGCCGCTGATATATTCCTGAATATACAATTCTTCTTCGCCTTTTATTGCATTGCGCTTAATTAATTTTTCAACTCCTTCGTCAAAACTCTTCTTATCCCAAGCCAAAAAATAGCCGCGACCACCCGCAGCTCCATGCAATTTCACTATGCATAACTCTTCAATATCATCCTTAGACTTCAGGGATCTTGGTATCGCTAATCCTGAGTTCTCCATCAGTTTCTGTTTAAGTTTTCTGTCCGCCTCCCATCTAAAAATCCATTTATTACCAAATATTGGAGTAGAAATCCCTTCGATCTGCTCGCTACTCAAATACGCGATGAATGTGCCGTGAGGAATAATTATAGAATTAGATTGCCTAAGACGTTGCTGGCACGTATCATCCAGAATTTCATCAAAGTTTTCGACTACAAGAATTTCATCGATGAATTTGAATCTCTTGTAAAGATTTAGTCTTTGCCTTTCACAAACAAGCAATGTTTCGAAACCTTCATCCTTGGCACCTTTAAGTACCTGAAGTGAACAATGCGATCCAAGCGTAGCTATTGAATACCCCTCCTTGTCTTCTGTCATCTTCTTCACCAAATGGATGTAAATTAACCTAGAAGAGATTAAAAATACTTACGAAAGGTTCTGGCTCTGTTATCATACTTGACATTGATTCAGAACTGATTTTTTGTTAGTTAGTAAATTCCCCGGGAGAGAGGCCAAGGAGTAATAGCAAGCAAAGAAATGCTACACAACGCAATCAATGGGCCAAACATGATAAAATAAAGATGTTCATGTGCGCGAAGAGTAGTAGAAATTAAGAAACATGGCCACTCAATAGATTGTAATATTCTGTACCAACAAACCTGGGGAGCTCAAGTACCCAACAGAGGAAGTACGGGGTTCGATGAGAAATTGTCAGGCGCTTAAACGAGCGAATTCCTAGTGCTTACTACCAAAGGTGACGAATTCTGCAATCAGTTTTATTACAAAAGCAATTCCGCCCACTGCGGCCATGCCAAGGAGGACTAGACGCAAATGGGTAAAGTAATCATCCTTGCTTGTCTTCTTAGCCAGTTTCATAGTCTGGATCATCTCTACGACCTTGCGTTGCACAAAAGCCAAAAAGATTCATTTGATTTTTACTTTACGTACTATTTGAACTTACCGTCAATCTTACACGCATACGTGAGATTATAATTTCTTGCCTCTGCCTATAAAAATCTGACACTCTTTACCTAGTAAGTGATTGCTGAACCGCATATACAGGATCTTTCTCAGTTCTCTGCATTTCGACGAAGGTCTCGGTGTTTTGAATTCCTTCGATTTTTCCAATGAGCCCAATTATGACATTGTGCAATTCCTCCAACGTACGTGCGTTGACAGCAACAATCATATCAAATCGACCAGTAACTTCAGATAAGGACCTAACCTCTGGGATTTTTAACAATTCAGAATGAATAGGATCTTTAAATTTGGGGTCTCTGTTAATGCCTACAGTTGCTTTAACATTAAAGCCGAGCATCCCCTCATTGACGATAACTGTAAATTTTTGTATGAGATTACGTTTTGAAAGGCGTTTTATTCTGCTATAAAGCACAGATGCATTAACATTAAGCTTTTTACTAAGTTGAGGCACCGAAATACTTGCATCTTTAGTAAGTTCTGATAATATCCTCATATCTAACTCGTCAAATCTTTGCAAATTTTATCCGTTGTATGTTTGGAGAGTATACATTAATAAATGTAATTTCATGGCGGCCCACTAATCTTAATTCAGAAATTTAATACTAATATAATGATTGGACTTCAGAAAAAGTAAAGACAGCAACAATTTTATAATTTACCACAGCGAATCTGAATAGATGTTCGGAAGAGGCCGGATAAAGTCTGGGGACTATGTTTTTGTAGTACATAAGGACCAGAATTATAATAAACTCGTCATCGGTAGAGTCCAATCAGCTAATGGAAAGATAATTCAAGTCCGAGGCACTTACATCCGCCCTACTGGTTTGATCCAGCGCGTCGAATCTGGATATGCAATGGGAAGGCCCACGGAAGTCCTCCAAAATCCTGACCCTAACAATTGCATTTTCATGTTGATCGACAGGGTTGAAACCGGAGACTTCAATGGAGACTTTGACCAAGGCATTAGTAAGGCTGTATGGATAAACGAAAAACGATTCTATGTTCTCGATGGATGGATAAGAGAAAACTTGCCGGATATGTTTGCAGACGTACTAAGAGCTGATACGGAGCAAGAGAGACTGGATGCGCGGACAACACTTTTAGAAAAAATGAATTCGCTATATGAGAAGGATCTAAAGGATCACTTGTATGCGGTGGTCCGAAGTACAAAAATATTGTGAAGTTTTATATTATGGTCATGGATAGAGGATGTTTTGACAATGGAATACGTATATGCTGCCTTACTATTACACAAATTAAAACAAGAGATAACGGAAGATAATATCACGAATGTGGTAAAGTCAACGGGTGTTACCCCCAACGAGATACAGGTCAAAGCCCTTGTGGCGGCCTTAAGCGAGGTAAATATTGATGAAGCCTTAAAGGCGGCGCCAGTCGCATTATCTAGTAGTCCAGCAGCTAGTACTGGACCATCCACTTCAGCACCATCTTCAGCAGAATCTAAGGTAGAGGAGGAAAAGAAGGAGGAAAAGAAGGAGGAGGAGGCGCTAGAGGGACTCTCTGCGTTATTTGGTTGATCCCTTTACTTTGCATTATTTGTTTTGGCAAAGACGACGAACGCATCCATAGCGGATCAACACTAATGAGGCCCCGCGGCTGGATTTGCTGATTAGTATTTTATTGAGGACTGTATCCGCTCTTTTTAACCTGATTTGCAATTATTTGCCCGTTAGCATTTGCCCTAACCAAGACAAATTGGACACTGTCCGGTGACAGATATCCCGAGTCCGTGGCTAACGCTGTTGCATTTTGATATGCTCTTACAAGTAAGTGTGTGATAGTCTCTACAGTTGGATAACTTGTTTCTATCGCCAATGAAACGGCCTCGTGGAGAGATCGGGCCAACTCCTCCCTATATTCAGCAAGGTTGATCTTTAGATCATTTTCCTTCAGGACCAGACCTTCAGCAATGGCGAGACTAATTGAAATTCCTGCCTCAATCGGTTTGATATTGAGCTTGCTCATTAGCGAAGCAAGCTTCTGAGATATAATACTCCCAGACCGCACTACAACAGTATCCTTACCTACCCAGATAGTTCCCTGGTCAATTTTAGTTGACACATTTGCCTCCTTAAACTCTGAAAGAACAGGACCAGGAGAGATTCCTGTGTTCCCCGCGGGAATTATGATGTCTTTAGTAGCAATATCTCCCCCTTTTGCAGGCAAGAAGACCTTATTCTTGTCAAAAATCAAATTCAGCTTGAATGGACTAATATTCGTGAACAGGAGCGCGCACTGGCCTTCCAATTCTTTACTTAAATAGTCTAACCCGGGTCGGTTGTTTAGTTTTTCGAATGCACGCTGCGCGACCCGGTTCTTAATTACTCTAATCTTAATTTCATTTCGAAATTTTTTGCGAATTGTCATAAGCTGTGTAGCACGAACTTTGGACATTTTGGAAAGAGCAATGACATCATATGTCCCCGGTAATTCTTGCAGCTCTTGATACAGTATCCGTTTTTTCTTAGGATAATTTTTCCTTTGCGTGTCCACTTCTACTTGAGAAGCCATTTGACTATTCAGTCCTCTTTTTGTCTTTGTCTTTTTTTATTGGGGCCAATTTCGCCGTCTTACCCATAGTAAACTTTACCATGGTGTTACGTATGTTCTTCTCGCCTTGTGGAAGCTTTTTCTCTACAGCTGCGAGAACAGCACTTGCATTAGCAGTCAATTGACCATCATCTAATTTCTCGTCGCCAATTTTGGCAGATGCGTTAAGCTGATTTTTTGCTCTAATTCGAACCGATTTACGTAAACGATCTGCAATAGCTTCAATAGGAGCACCGTACGGCATTGGGGTAGGCATTTTGCCTTTTGGACCTAGAAACTGCCCAAAAGCGCGGCCGACCGTGGCCATCAATGCTGTGTCTGCCAGAAAAAAGTCATGTTCTTTCACCACTTTCCGCGCTTCTCTCTTATTAGTCCCCAACCTATCTAGTTCTTCTGGCTGTATTACTCTATCCACTTCAGCCTTGCGTGCTCTGGTACCAGTATCACCAGTCCCGACTACACAAATGCTGGCTTGTTTGGTTGGTTTGTGAGGCAAAATCACCACTTCGTTTAGGTTAAACCCTTTTTTAACATCAATATCTTTTAACACGAGTGTTAATTCAACAGACTGGCTGAACTTACGTGTTGTTGCCCCCTCTCGTGCCTGCGTTACGATCAGGCGCAGATCACTGTCGCTTACCATATTAGAGATACGAGCATCGATGGATAATAAGCTACTTAAAATCGTTTAGCAATGGTCCCTTTGTATGGCGTATACTCACACTTTTTAAAGATCGTCTTAACGTATTCATATCCTCCCAAAAAACGGGCCCGGTGGGCTTCGATCCCACGACTTCCGGCTTTCTTCAAGTTTAGAAGGCAGGCGCTCTATCCATGCTGAGCTACGAGCCCTTACGTCTAAGCCTGATTCGTAGTTACAGTTAAAATCGTACTACAAAACAGGCAGCATGGTAAGTTGAAAAGGTAAAACCACCTTTATAAAATGTTTAGCCGTCATTGACCCCAACACATGGCTTCCAAATCTAGCTATTAATAAAATCTATTCGAAATGGATTAGGTAGAGTAATGTATCAAACATCGTCGATAATATAATTTCCCGGTTACGAAAAGGTATAATAACAAGATAACCTCACACAATCATATTGTCACTAATTTGACGTCTTGTGGCAGCCGGTTAAAAGTGAATCATATGGTTATAGAGGATGAAGTTAACAACAATAGAAGTAGTAGTGATCCTATTACAAATACCCAATCGCAAGATAATGTTGATCCCCGCTTTTTGCAGGAACAGATAGCCAGAGTATTCACTATTTGGTCCGATATCAGCAGATTGCCTACAGTTGGGCCCTCCTTCGCTTATTCCCAATATTCGAGATCTGATCTCAAGGAGCTTATTGAGTTTGGGAAAACCCTTCTTGAGTTACAAATCCACTTAAACGAATATTGGGTACAAATCAACAACACCTTTGTACAAGCGTTGGCCAAGTCCTCGGAGAAGGCGCCCAAACAGTACAACTCAAAACAGGATTTTGAAAATTATAGAAAGATTGCGATAGATGTTTTTGAAGATGCATTCACTGGCTTGTTTGATTCTAAGGAATATGCGATCTTGTGCGGTTTGGTGCTAAGCAACCATTATGATTTATTTACGCATTTGCAGAAGCTTGCCGAAAACAATATGAAAGTACTCAACCTACCTACCCGAAGCGAGATGGATGATCTGTCGAAGGATATTCACGATTTGAAAAAGACTGTTCACGATCTGACCCGGAAAATGGAGGCCTTAAAGATAAATGAATCAGGAAACATACCTTCCTAATACATCCGAAAGAACGTTAAAAAGGGGTAGTGAAATCAATGAAAAAATCGATACTAATATAATTTTAAAAGAAATTGGAGACATAACCCGTAAGCTCGAAAAAACTCGAAATGTGCTTCATAATGCAGGTGCCATCGAAGTCGGGAGCACCCCCAATGAAATCATACATGAAGCAAGACTGTACAGACTTCTACATTATCGTCCGATGGTAAGCAAGACAGCAAAGACACCAATTCTGTTTGTATACGCGTTGATAAACAGGTCATATATCCTCGATTTGCAACCTGATAAGAGCTGGATCCGCAACTTGTTAGGCCAAGGATTTGATATCTATCTGATAGACTGGAAAACTCCGGCGCGGGTTGACAAATACGTCTCTTTTGATGATTATGTGAATGAGTACATTGATGATTGTGTAGATTATGTTAGAACAAAAACCTCAGTAAACAAAATAACCTTACACGGATATTGTATGGGTGCTACTATGTCTGCGATTTATAGCACACTACATGAAGATAAAATTAGAAATCTAGCAACAATAGCACCAGTAATCGATTCCAATCAAGATACTACTGTGCTAGGTAATTTTTCTAGACATCTAGAACCAGACAGAATGTTTAATTCCATTGGTAATTTACCCTCCGAGCAGCTTTATGCATTATTTTCGACTTTAAAGCCATTCAAGCAAGGAGTAAACAAGTATTTCAACTTGGTTGAAAACATCGATAATGAGGAGTTCGTTCAGAATTTTCTCCGAGTAGAAAAGTGGCTTTATGACACACCACCTATTGCAGGGGAAACATTTAGGCAATGGATTACTGACATCTATCAAAGAAACCTTCTAGTGGCTAACGAAATGAAGATAGGAAATGAAATTATAGATCTCTCAAAGATAAAAATTCCTCTTCTTAATATTGTTGCTGAAGAAGATCATCTCGTATCACCACAATGCAGTGCGTCGTTAAATGATGCAGTATCAAGTCCTGACAAGAGGTTAATGCGATTTCATACCGGGCATGTAGGACTTATTGCTAGCAGCTACTCTCAGAATAATGTTCTTCCGAAGGTCGGTCAGTGGATTAAGGCACGATCCCAATAGCCCTCTCAATATCCAAATTACAGAAAGTTCCATGAAATAGTAACCGACAGGATGATTGACTACTAGTCACGCAGATTTACAGTTCTATCCAGGTTCGGTGTCCTTTCTTCTATGAATGGGTATTATGATTACTTGAACCAGGTCACCATCCCCAATATTCAATGCTTGCCTTTCAGCTTCAGGGATAGAGATCCTGCCCCCACTCTGCACAGTTGTCTTGAACATCGCATTATAATAAGTCAAACCTTGAAGCGTGGAGAAAAAATTGTGAATTGCATCTTGCTGAACTGCCGAATAACTCTTTACAAAATCTCTTTGTGCTTCGGCGCCTTTTTCAATTGCCTTTTTAAATGCCCCAGCTGATTCATCTCCACCAGCATTATCACTCATTTCAACAAAAGGTTATACTTGCATTTATTTAACATTAATCCCTATTAACTCCCTTTGACAAGGAAGTTTAAGAGAGCCTTATTGAATTCAGCTGGCTTTTCCACATATGGGGTATGTCCACAATCTTTTATTATTACAACCTCACCTTGAGGAACTTTTCTGTAATCTCCCAAGTACTGTATGGGTATCATGTTATCATTATCTCCCCAGATAAGTAACGTTGGCACTGATAATTTCGGTAATCTATCAGACAGATTTGGCGAGTCTCGTATTCCCAACAATGTGGACATGAATGCATACTTGGCATTTGGGAGCCTCATTCGGTTAACAAAGTCTATTACGGTGTCTTCAGTAACAGCACTGGGATCGTAAGCCATGTCCATGAAGGCTCGGAGTGCATTCTCACGGGTCGGATAAAGTGCTGCCATAATATACTGGTCAAGAACATGAGTAGAAGATTGCATTCTTCCAGCAGGGGCAGCCAAAACCAATTTATCTATTCTCCTGCTAAACCTTATCGCGAATTCCATCGCAATCCACCCTCCAAATGATGACCCTACCACGCTCGCAGCCGGAATATTCAAATTATCTAAAAATTTTTGCAAGAATGAAAGAAAGAAATCCATCGTATATTCGACTGTCGGCTTGTCACTGTACCCAAAACCAATAATATCTGGGACAACTACCCTAAAGTGTCTAGACAATCCCGGAACTACAGGCAACCATCTTTCAGCAGAGGCCCCTATTCCGTGCAACAAAAGCGCAACTCTGGGTTTATCTGATACATGCTTCACATTGTCATAGTCGAGATATCTAATGCTAAAACCATCGATACAAGTGATCTTCATGGCACTATCGTGTTCTACCAACCAGATCTACGTCCGAACTTGACTAGTCATACTTACTTATTCTTTTGGATAAATACCTCATGCACGAATATCTTCTGTTTCAGAGCGCATTCATTTCTGAATTAAATGGAGCATTATATCGTCACGAATATTATGTGGTGGTGGATGTCCTTATTTGTGTTTTATTCCACGTTGATCTGTTGTTCTGTATTCCTTGATGACTTCTTGCATCATTCGTTCCATCTCTCATGACGCCCATCAATGTTGAAAACCATGAACTTCGTCGTCGTCCTTTGAATCGTTGGTCAATAGTTGAAAGTGAAGATGACATTTGTGTTATCTATTCCGGCTACGAATACAAACGGATTTCTATCAAAAAGGTTGTCGTGCGCTGCCGTCTTCGTTTCTAAGTTGTCTATCTAATTCTTTAAGCAATGATTTTTGAGTGTCATTCAGCTGGACTGGAACTTTTACATTGATCCTAACCAGCTCATCGCCTTTGCTGTAACTGCCGTAGTGAGGTAACCCTTTACCTTTGAGCTTCAGAATGGTGTTAGGCTGTGTTCCCGGAGGAATTTTTAATTTCTCATTCCCATCTAACGTGGGAGCTCGAACCTCGGTTCCAAGTGCAAGGTCTGTAAAGTTCAGATTAAGGGTGAAAAGCAAATGACCATTTTCCAATCTTTCGAATAGTGGATGTGGTTTGACGTGAATCCTAATCAACAAGTCGCCCGGAGATCCCGTTTCAGACGGCTCGCCCTCGCCACGCATTTGCAAAGTCACTCCATCTTCCACGCCTGCAGGAATTTCTAGCCTTATTTTCTTGTTCTTCCTAACCTTACCAGTTCCATCACATATGTTGCAAGGCTTGTCGATGATTTCGCCTTGACCGCGGCAGGTTTGACACGGCTCCAAAGAGACGAATGTCGAAAACCTATTTTGACTGTAGATGCGCCTTGTTTGCCCTTGGCCATTACATACACTGCATTTTCTAGGTTTGGTTCCAGGCGATGCTCCACTTCCGCCGCAAGTAGTACATCTTTCGAGCTTCGGTAACTCAATCTCGTCCTTTCTGCCCTTTAATACCTCTTCTAGCGTAAGCTCGACATCATAAAGCAAGTCTCTTCCCTTTCTTCGTCCTCCACCAAAGCTAAACCCAAAGCCGGACGGATCATCTGCCGCAGTCCCAAAACCGCCACCACCGGCCCGACCTCCGAATATTTGATCAAAGATGTCTCTGAATCCACCAAATCCCATATCTTTAAAGACCTCATCGAAATTGGCTTCCGAACCACGGAATACCTCTTCGGCCCCAACATGACCATAGGTATCAAATCTTTTTCTCTTTTCCTCATCTGATAAAACAGCATAGGCTTCTGAAATCTCCTTGAACTTTTCTTCTGATCCCGGTGTCTTGTTTCTGTCAGGATGATATTGTAGTGCTAACTTTCTATATGCATTCTTGATGTCATCTTTGCCTGCATTCTTTTGGACACCGAGGGTCTCATAATAATCCCGTTTGCTGCTCATGGTTGGAAGTCCCTAATATCTTTCATCAATCTCAGTAACGAAATGGGGATACTATGACTGAGGTGGAGGTGTCGTGCCTGTAGCACCGCCACTAGTACCAGCGGCCTGATCCGCACCAGAAGTTGATGGCTCTGCTGCAGACGCCTCCGCGGCTGGCCCAGTGGATCCTGGAGTGGCCCCTACTGTTCTGTAAACCTCTGTGCTGACCTCACCAATAATATTTTTCAATTCCTGGGTTTTGGTCTTGATATTATCGATATTGTTGCTCGAAATTGATTCTTTGAGTTCTTGAGCAGCCTTGTTAATTTTATCAGCCTGTTCTGGTTTAATTTTATCCTTTAAATCTTGCTTGACTAGTTTCTCTGCCGCGTAGACCAAATTATCAGCTTCGTTTTTAACTTCGGCCTCTACCCTCTTGTTTTTATCAGCCTCAGCGAATTGCTCGGATTCTTTCTTCAGCTTTTCAATCTCTTCTTTCGATAGTTTGGTATTTGCAGTAATCGTGATCTTTGCCTCTTTGGCTGTAGCCATATCTTTAGCACTGACGTTTAGGATACCGTTCGCATCAATATCGAACGTAACTTCGATCTGCGGTACGCCTCTTGGAGCAGGTGGTATGCCTGAGAGGTTAAACATTCCGAGGGAAACACAATCTGCTGCCATAGCTCTTTCTCCTTGAACAACATGGATTGTGACTGCGGTCTGGTAATCCGCGGCCGTAGTGAATATCTTGCTCTTCTTTGTAGGGATAGTGGTATTACGTTCAATTAAGGGCTCTTTCAAGCCTCCCAGAACTTCGACGCCCAAGGTTAGTGGTGTAACATCTACCAGGAGTATGTCCGTCGCTACGTCTCCTGCGATGATGGCGCCCTGGATAGCCGCTCCCAGCGCAACAGCTTCCATCGGATCTACACCTCGTTCGGCTTCTTTGCCCATCACTGTTGCCACAAATTGTCTCACCATCGGCATCCTCGTGGGCCCACCAATAAGGATAATTTTATCGATATCACCCGGAGCCAATTTTGCATCTTGAAGTGCCTGCAACATTGGCGACTTGCACCGCTCCACTATTGGTCTTAGTAGCTCCTCCAATTTCGATCTACTAAGGTTGAGGACAAGATTCTTTGGCCCTGTTGCGGAGTCATAGGCGAGAAATGGCAAATTGATTTCAGTTGTAACTACATTTGACAATTCGATTTTCGCTTTTTCTGCTGCCTCTCTTATCCTCATCATCGCCGCCTTGTCGTTTCTTATATCCAGACCGGATTGTTTTTTGAATTCCTGCAAAACATAGTCTACAAGGGTATTATCCATATCCGTTCCACCAAGTTGCGTATCTCCCGAGGTGCTTTTAACTTGGAATACTCCCCCTCCCATCTCCATAAGTGTAACATCGAGTGTTCCACCACCGAAGTCAAAGACTAAGATCTTCAGGTCTTTCTGTACTTTGTCTAAGCCGTATGCAAGTGAAGCCGCAGTCGGTTCGTTAATAATCCTTACAACTTGCAATCCTGCTATTTCACCGGCGTCCTTCGTTGCCTGTCTCTGATTGTCGTTAAAGTATGCAGGAGCTGTTATCACTGCTTTATCAACAGTATCCCCCAGAAAAGCCTCGGCATCTCTCTTTATCTTTTGCAATATGAATGAGGATATTTGCTGTGGAGTGTAGTCCTTGCCAAATACGTTGAATTTAAACTCGGTCCCCATCTTTCGTTTAGCTGCAATGACGGTGCCTTCAGGATTTGAAATCATTTGCCGTCTTGCAGGCTCCCCCACGATCAGCTGACCATCGCGGGTAAAGGCAACTACGGAAGGAAAAGCTTTTCCTCCTATAGAGGTCCCTTCAGCTGCCTGTATTATTGTAGGTTTACCACCTATCATTGCTGCAGCTGCAGAGTTACTAGTTCCAAGATCAATTCCTATAATTTTTCCCATTTCTAATTTTCAGTCCCCTTTTCTGCTTTTTCTGTATCATTAACGGTATTTTTAACTATCTTTTTAGAAATTTCGACAAGGCTCGGTCTTAAAACTTTATTGTCTAGCATATACCCTTTACGAATTTCATCTGTGACTGTACTCTCTGGTAAATCGTCATGATATGAGAAACTGATGGCATCATGAACGTTTGGATCAAATGGAGTTTCGAGTGTCTCAATATCTATCACCCCCTCCGACTTGAGCAGATGATCAAGGTTTTTCAAAATTCCCTCTAAGCCTTCAACAACAACGAGTTCGGCTTTACTTTGCTTAGCTATTTCTACAGCCCGTACATAATCATCACGAATATTTAGGAATCTTAGCATAAGTTCTGCTTTACTTTCCTCTATTTTCGAAGCAACTTGTTTGTCCATCTGTTTGCGATAGTTATCAAAATCTGCTACCATGTACTTCAGCTTGTTTAGATTGTTATCCGAAGATTCCTTAGCTTTACGCAATTCCTCCTTGACAAATGATAATTCTTCCTTTGCTGCAACTAGCTCGTCCTTCATTGTGAGGATGTCATCCCGTTCTATTCGTGGATCATTTTGCTGTACCTCCTCGACCTCGTTGAACTCCTCTTCCAAAAACAATCAGCAATTGAAATTCGGAATAACCTAGATAATTACATATCGCTTTGGTAACTGAAGATTTAATACTCGGGACTACGGGATCTAATTTTTATAACTTATCTTATTAATAAGGTCAGGGAGTGTTTAACTGTCCCAATTGAAAAAGAAAAGGTGTGTTTGAGTTGCCTCAAGGCCTAGGATATACCTAAATTTGGAAAAGATGCCACACTAATTCCTAATTCACCTTGGATTTTTCTGATTTTGGTAGCATATTCTGTCATTTTGACGTTGTCACCCTGAACCTTAGCAATTCTATAACCTTTCCACGCTTTTCTAAGTGCTCCCCAACTTTGACCAGTTGAGAAATTGTTTTCGATCTGTTGTGTAGGTGCTTCTGGATGAAGCGACATTATTGCAGTCATATCTTTTGAGATAATAACATATGGGGTACTTAGAACCCATAGTTAGCTTTATCCGCTCTCGAAGTAAAAACACTTGACACAATCGCATTCGTATAAGAATTTCAAAAATTATGTTAGAATTAGATATTATATGCAGATTGTCAATTCTAAATCTAAATTATATTATAGGTGTTCTTTGAAAATGAGCCCTTGCATGCACTTAAATTATTTCATAAAATGAGAATGTGCCGCCATATGGATCGCATTAGTACTACTTAGCCACTTAAGCGAAAGCAGATTATTCTCTTTGTTACCGAACATGGGATAAAGGCTCATAAGAAAAGTGTCAAGCGTTCTGATACAATTATTTGCATATCGATCGAAGTACAAGGACATCGAGATTCGCTATGACGTATCGTTCGGTTTAATCTATGATAATCGTGGCTTAGTTTTATTTACTGGTCTTGATCGAGAGGCTGGAAAAAAAATATAGACACCCAACATAAAAATAATTGGAATGCATGAGAAGAGGGGCAGATGATCCCTACTGAAGCCCCTGATAGATTATTCGGCCGCATTTGGGATTGATATTTTCTTGTTATATATCAGCTCATTTGTTTATTACTTTTTGTGAATACAATGCATAGAAGAGAGAGCGGCCAAACGAGACACAATTTAAAAAGATTCCTCGTTAGTCGGGGATTTTCAAGTAAAACACATGGTGGACATAATTCGCATTGCGAAGAAGCTGAGCGGTATAAGAAGGTAAGTATAACAGATCTTCTATCAAGCATAGTTTGCTTTAATAGAGGATCTTGCACCGCAAGCTTCACACAAGAGAAACCCTAACTTTTTGTTCTTTTCGGTTCGTGTATCAGGACTTCCACACACAGGACATATTACATAATCCTTTACGTACCTATCAATTAGTGCGCCAAATGATGATGGTTCCTTTCGTCCAAGAAATATTACTCGTTCACCTGCGATATAGCCAGCAGAAGCAAGCTCCTTGTTAAGATACAGGAGTAACTTCGGTGGCTCTCTTCGCAAGGCTTTTGGGAACTCCATAAAGTTTCTGAATATCGTACGTTGACCTACCCAGATAATTTGGGGAGTTGGAACTTCCAATCTTGAAGCTGCTTTTCGTGATTCGTTTCCCAGTTTGTCTTGTAGCCGTTTGAGCAAACTTTCATAATCTGACCTTGTTTGGACTGTCACAAATGGAGTTATATTTTCCTGATTTATGTGCGTTATGCGTAATAGAACAGTATTTGATTGTCGATATCGCGTCCAGTCTTATCTATGCGTCTTCTTAGCTCAAGATACTGGTCCACTGCAATATTTTCCCCTCGGCTTCAATGCTTTGATTAGACTAAAATCTGACTGCTCTAATCTTCTTTCTGTTACCTGGATTGCCGTCGAGGAGCAGTCACAGCCAATCCAATTTCTGCCCAGTCTTTGTGCTACGACTAATGTGGTTCCTGAGCCGCAGAAAAAGTCTGCAACAACATCTCTTGCCCTCGAAAATTGTCCTATTATCCTTTCTAATAATTGTTCATGTTTTTCAGTGTCATACCCTGTTGAATAACTGTACGCTTCTATGTCGGTCCAGATATTGTCAAGAATTACATGGGTCTTCGGGGGGATCCAGTATTCTGGATACTTGACGCTCGGGCGTTTGCGAATAAATTCCATACTTTGACTAGTTCGTCTCCAGTATTCCTCGAGGGGGATATCAGCGAATTTGCCTACGTAGACTTTGTAATTTTCTATTGCCAGCAGAGCTCTTGCCTTGGACCACTTCCATTGTCCTCTCTCAGGTACAAAACCAAACAGATCGTATCGCATTGTCGGTCTATTTACGTTACTCCAAAATCCCATCCATTTGGAGTTCCTCTTATTTTTAACAAGCGGGTGATGAAATTTCGTTCCTGCAGATTTCGAATACCAAAGTATTGAATCGTTTGCAACATGCATTCTATCAATTGATTTGAACTGATAGAGAAGATTTTTCCTTCGCCCCCTTTTTATTATGATTTCGTTACGAAAATTTTCATATCCAAAAATTTCATCCATGATTACTTTAACATAATGCAATAGATGCCAATCAAGATGGACAAAGATTGACCCCCTAGCAGAAATTAATTTTTGAATGACCTCAAGTCTTGGGTATATCATATCTAGGTACTCATCGATTTTTCCTCTGAAAACATCTTCAAATGCAGGATTTTCGACATTTTTCATACGATGATAATACTTTTCGCCCCTGCCAAAAGGAGGATCAATGTAAACAAGATCAATTTTTTGCTCAAAGCCATTTTCGAGTAGATAATTCACCGATGTAAGATTGTCAGAGTGGAAGAGCAAGTTCCCGCTTGTAGAATTCTTCAAGATTCTAATAGGTTCTTTGATGCCATTAGTTTTTTTATTTTCATTATCTGATGCCCAACATAGTTTAACTTTAGATTTTTTTTGCAACGGCGAAGGCATGCTGAATTTATTGATTGATGATATTAATCAATATCAATTTAACTCCTTGTAATCACACTATTATGTCGTATTCTTCGGATTCTACCTTAAGTCATCTTGGAATGACACGTTCCTTGGCTGTGGTGTGTTCCCCATTGGTCGGCTGTAGCGACGTGATGGAGACTTCTCATGCAGCATGCTGCCTATTTTTATATTCGTGAATCGTTGCTAATATACAGGGATATGCGAAATAAACAGAAATTAAAATCGATTTCTGTACTTATACCGTTGCAAGAAGTATCAGCCAGTATTTCTCAACTTGATTTTTCACTAGATGGAATCACGACAATTGTCGCAGAGGGTAAATTCTGGAAGAGGATACTCTATGTTAATGGGGAAGAAACGATCAGTGTCTCTGAGGAGATTGGCGATGCTTATCCAAAAGACCCTATCATTACAATTTGTGGATCAACTCACACCGTTTCGAAAATCACAGAGGAATTACAACACTATGCCGGTTTACGAATGTAATGAACATCAATTTGTAGAGAATATTCGGAGACTAATCGAAACTTCGCAAAAATTTCTGGTCAACCGCAGAATAAGTTGGCATGATGATGCAAAATATGGTCCTGCAATTTTGCCTGACGAAGAATTTAATCGCTATGTAATAATTTGCATCAGGAAATCTCTTAGGTCAACAGTGTTCACTAAGGTTCCATTCATTGATGACTTTCATAGGAGGACGTATGACAAAGGTGAAAACGTTCATGGATCAGGTAATCTAATGTTTCCTAGAATGTCAATTCCTTATTATAAAGTAGAATATTCTGTAAATGTATGGGGCGCGACATATTTTTTCACATTCGATGCCTTGTTCGACCCGCATATTGTTATCGAAAAACGCCACGGGAAAAGGCTTAGCGGACTGGTCCACGTTTTAAAGTATAATCCTCCCCCCGATCGACTCTTGACCCTTAAATTACCAACGAACGTGATGGTTTTTGATGTCAAGAATATGATCAGAGTTATAGATAACTCATCATACTTTTGATATTTTATATTATCTCCACAGCTTATCATTATGACTAAATCACCAGTTTGGGCTGAACACATCTCCTGGCTTGACAGAATCTAGGAGTGCCATAGACGATGCTATACACGCTCAACGTCAACCTACGCTAATACAATTGAAACACTTAGGCGATAACCCAGCAAAGAGTCTCAATTAGTTCGGATATATAAACAGGACAATACACCAAACAGGTCTGGGCGGTCTGACATAACAGCCTCGTTCTTGAACTATTGGTGCTACAGCTAGCCAGTGTTTTCGAAAGAATCTTGATCAAGTCAAAGAATGTGTCCGTCAGGACCGACGGTTATTTACAAAATTATATTGATTATATTGGGTTTTCATTTAGTACTAGGGCTAGGAGAGCAGCCCTTAACTCCTTTCCATAGGCAGCTTGTTTGAAATAAATTGCATTTTTTGTATTATCAATAGAATGTGAAATTTCTTGCATTCTAGGCATTGGATGCATTACAGATACGTCTGGCTTTGCTTTGCGAAGGGTATTGCTATCAACAGTATACGTGCCCTTTACTTTTTCATACTCCTGTGGATCTGGGAATCTCTCTTTCTGTATTCGTGTGACATAGAGTACATCAAGTTTAGTCAAAATATTGTCGTCAAGCTCCTCATGTTCAAAAATTTTCGATTCCTTCTTCTCAACATCATATATAGACTCTTTTCGAATGCTCAACGTTGGAGGCGATATTAGGTGAATATTTACATTATAATTTGCGAGGCCGTATAGCAGCGAATAAACTGTCCTTCCATATTTTAAATCGCCAACTATTCCTATTCTGAGGCCATCAATCTTGTTTTTCTCTTTCAGTATGGTATATAGATCAAGCATAGCTTGCGTAGGATGTTCTTCACTTCCGCTGCCGGCATTAATTAGCGGGTTCTTTGATAGCTCTGCGGCGAACCTGCTTGAACCATCTAGCGGATGTCTTAGAACGATAACATCCGAATAAAGATCCATTATTCTGATAGTATCAGCAAGGCTTTCGCCTTTTTCGACCGACGAGGATTTCGAATCAAAAATTCCGATAGAGCTCCCTCCCAACGATGCCATAGCTGCTTCGAAACTCATCCTTGTTCTCGTGCTAGGCTCGTAGAAAATATAACCCAGAGTTCGTCCTTTGCCCAATTCGGCCTTTTCGTTTGGTCTTAGCGCGCTAACTCTATCTGTACAACCGAAAATAAACTCAAGGTCCTGCCTGCTGAAATCTTTGATTGAAACTATGTCTCGATTAAAAAAATGATCACTAGGCATATCCCTTGGCTTCATTCACCCCATAGATAAATAAGTTCAGATAATTAAGATTACAGACCCCAAAATGGTACGGTAAATGACTTGCGTTTTGTTCGCAGCATTTATTTAGGTTCAAATTTGGGTTGATATATTATGTTTTGCTACTAGATTTTTATTTCTACTGGTCATACTTATCGTCGGTATGTGAATCAAATTTGACACAATTTTAGGGGTCGACTTGGTATAAGTCTTTTACTCTAAAGTATTGATAACTGTGTTTTTTCCCGTGTCAGAGTGAAACCAGATAAGTCTACGGCTCGCATCTCGATACCAATATTTCGTTCAACACCCAATTCAGTGTCTCTATGTCGGTCCTGAGAGTATCAGTAATATGCTCTGTTGCGAATCTCGTGCATCTTGTTTCTTGTTTGGCGGATTTTATCCTTTATTCTCTCTTCCGGCACTGAAATCTTTGTTAGAAGAGACGGATAAATGACTTATGGAGCGCTATCATGGGCTAATGGAATTGGGAAACAAGAGTTTCAAGATTTGACGATTTAGACCTTAGGAGAAATAGATTTCATTTTGCAGTCTAAGTTCAATAGGTTCATATTCATTGTTTTACATTGAAAATTCAATACTTGGGAATTTATAGATATGGCGTATATAAAAGCCCTAATCTTGGATTGTTTGCGAAGGCCAATGATAGAATAATAATAGTACCTTTTGGTTTTGCAAAAACTAAAACCGCTAAACTAATGGAATACCTAGGTGTGGAAGAGGAGCTTTATACATCTGTTGCGAACACAAGGCTTATCGGTCCGATGACGGCAATGAATAACAACGGAATTTTGGTTCCCTCTATTGCCACAGATGAAGAAATCTTGGCACTGAAGCAGGCAACCGGTCTTAATGTTGATCGTCTGAATAGCAAATTTACTGCCATTGGAAATTTGATTTCAACCAATGATAATGGAGCATTAGTATCTCCACTATTCAAAGGCGAAGTAGACCAGCAAATTCGAGACGCTTTGGGTGTTCCTGTCCATTCGATGACGGTAGGCGGCTTTATTCAAACAGGTTCTATGGTCGTCGCAACAAACACGGGCGCCGCAGTTCACCCAAAAGCAACAGAAGATGAGATTAAGGTGATTTCCGAGACATTGCAAGTCCAAGTTGAACCTGTTACGGTTAACGGAGGGATCCCGTTTCTATCTTCTGGAATACTGGCGAATTCAAAATCCGTGATTGTAGGAACTTTGACGAGCGGCCCTGAGTTGATTATGCTTAGCAGAATCTTCAAAGCATGAGACAAAATCGATGAATGTGGATAACCTCGTCGTTGCAACAATAGATAAATTGGATAAATAAACAACGAGGAGACAGAACGCTGATAATATTCCGAAAATTAGTGCCGGATTAGCAATCATTCGGGGCTCCCATTGCGCGTTGTCATTATGGGAGTCTGTAACACAATCATTTTTGATACTTCACGTCACAGCCATACTCCGGTTAGATAGCACATGGTAGCCAAGTCAAGCGCTTATTATTAAATGTCCAAAAGTTTATAGATATGTGTGAAGCTGCTTTCTGTACACGATGGCGCAGCAAAGCCCTCCTAATTCTGGAAGGAAGGTATCGCGGCGTGATTTTCTGAAGCTTATGGCCGCTGCAGGTACGGTTATGACTTTCATACCCTTTATAGATTGGGGTAAGTTCTTACCCAATCCTGCTGGGAATATATCTGCAAAGGCCAAACTCGAGCTGCCTGATGGTTCACAGGCCAATATTAAGACTTTTCCAGTTAATCATTCTGAAACTGTAATTTATCCATTAACTAGCGATCAAACATTAAACAAAGAATCCTTCCGACTTTGGCAATTTATACGATTGCCACCGGAGCTGGGGGGGAACAAAAATGATGTGTCAGCATTTAGAATGTATAGTCAGATATGCTTGCATCTTTGGTGTCTATGGAAATACTGGCCTGACCCTGGCAGAAAGCGAGGCGAATGCCCCTGTCACGGTAGTATGTATGATCCTCTTAATGGTAAGGCATTTGCCGGACCAGCATCCCTACAATCGCCGCCCAGTAATGTCCTTCCGATGTTAGATCTAGAAACAGATGGAAATGGAAACATATGGATTTTGCCTCCTATCTGGAGTCCCAATAAAAACGGAGTTGTGGGCTTCGGTCGATTCCTAAAGGTGTAAGAAAATTTGGTTGCCACGATAAGGGATGAAAACAGTTTAGTCACTTTCTTAAAGTGGATTTATGCCGGCATAGATAGAACTATCTTCATGGGGCTCAAGTTTACCTTTCCTGGAAGATTCGTTAGCCCCCTTGGTTTCCTTGGCATGATTACTTTTGTCCTATTCATAATTCTGGGTATTACAGGAGCTTTACTAATGCTTTGGTACGAACCGGAACTTGATAGAGCATGGAATAGCGTGCAAAATATTAACAATACAATTCCTTATGGATTCCATATACGCAATATACACTATCATGCATCTAACGCCATGGTTATGGTAGCACTGCTTCACATGTACTATCAGTATTTTAGTGGTAGATACAAGATCAGGAATGAAATAATTTGGGTGACAGGAGTTATCATAGGCGTACTTACAATTCTTGAGGCGTTTACTGGCTATGACATTATATTTAGTGAACGCGCTGAGCTTGCCATCTCCATAGCGGCTTCACTGACTAACTCCATACCGGTTCTGGGGCCACAACTTAGAGATGCATTCTTTGGTGGAGGATTTCACGATTTTGTCCTAAGATTCTATGCTTTTCATGTGTTTTTCCTCCCCATCGCACTGCTCGGCTTAATGGTTGTGCACTTTCCAAGGTTCCTGGTATTCGACGTACCTATGGTTATGGCAGTCGCAGGAGCAATAATGATAACTGGAGGGGTATTTCCTATAGATTTAGGAACAAAATTTGTTCCCACGTCACCCCCTGGTATTACGGTACCTGAATGGTATCTGACAGGATTGTATGCATTCCTTAGAACCCAATACGATAAATTTGTAACAGGTGTTGCATGGCCTGGTTTATTGATATTGACGTTATTGGTTATGCCTTTTGTTGATAGGTACAGGAAATTCTCATGGAAAGATAGGCCACTCGTTACTGCAATAGGGATAACCAGCATTGCGCAGATTATGGTTACCACTTACTGGGGATTCTACATTGATCCTAATATACAAAAGTCTCTGCTCGAAAGACTAGTTATCGATCCGATCTTCTTTTACTCGGTGATGTTGATGCTGGTGCCCCTGTCCTTTGGTTTCACGTACATGATGATAAAGCTAGCCAGAAATGCAGAAGTTAGGGCAAAATCGCAACCAAAAAAACCTTCAGGCAAGAGTTCAATCAACATCCCAGAAAACTGGATCTATATAGTATTTGTGGCGTTACTGGCTTTTCAAATTTATCTGAACATTGCGGCGTATTATGCTGTTCTTAGTGGAATGAAGAACTTCTCACTATTCATTGTAGGTATCATAATGCTTGTGTTTGCGGGTATGTTTCATATATATAGACATGCCAAGACGATGGCAAAAACCCCTCCGCCCCCACCAAAACCTATGGCTCCGCCGGCCGGTGCAAAGCCCATACCTTCTGCCCCTCGCCCGATTCCAGCCGGTTTACCAGCTAGCTCTACTTCTGGTAAACCGTCATTTCCTCCGCCAGCATCAAAGACCGCGCCAACAGCAACTCAAGTCCCAGCCCCTGAGACTACATCCACGAAGCCAGTAAGTTCAAGCACAGCTAACATTGCGGGTACAACAAACGATGGACAGTCACAGAAAACCCCCTCGTCAGTCGAGACGTCTAGGCCAGATACTGCAGCGGACTTGAATGGCAACGCCCGGGATACAAAAAAGATAAGATAATTGATCGCTAATTTTCCGGATTTTTCTGGTATTTCAAACAAACTTTATATGTGAAAAATCATTAGAATCGATTGACAAATAGAGGAAGCAAGGAAGGATTATTTTTTATGGAAAAACGTAGTCTTCTGGAAAATCACACTGCGGGAATAAGTATTATTGCGTTCGTTATCGCTGTCGCGATAAGCATGGGATATTATCAGTTTCTATATGTTCCTCAATCGAATCAGAAACCGGTACTTCCTCCCGCAGTGCTAAATCCTCCACAGACTATCCAGGTTACCATTGTACCGGGCTCTTCTTCACCTTCACAGACTATAAACTTTGTACCCAAAGCAACTCAAGGCAGTTTGGGACTGTCTAATAGAGTCGTGTGGACAAATACAGATTCAGTACCTCACTCTGTCACGTCGGATAACAACTATAAGGATGTAATCTCTGGTTCATTTAATTCGATTGACCATATAGGTTTAATTCCCCCACAACAGAAATTCACTTTTGTGTTCACAACTGACGGAGTATACGCATACCATTGTGAGCCTCATCCTTGGATGCAAGGCAAGGTTACAATTCTGAAACAGAAATTTTAACGGTCAGTTGGGAGCACATAGAAGTAAGAAAATTATTATGTTATTTTGATATACGTAACATCACTTGAGACTTCTTTATGTTCTTGTATTATCGCTACTCGAAACTTTGCCTTGGTGTAATCGGCTGTTGGAGTATGTTGTGTCATCGCAGTAAAAT
>Ga0207416_1001920_pt1 | contig 24734 bp, 23 predicted proteins | sample PaiPotPPM11metaG_FD_184107 | JGI IMG/M metagenome (GOLD analysis project Ga0207416, IMG submission 184107) | Iron sulfur acid spring bacterial and archeal communities from Banff, Canada, to study Microbial Dark Matter (Phase II) - Paint Pots PPM... ... | reverse complement strand
CCAGGCGTCCAACGGCAGCATCTCCTCAGTGGTCTCCTCGCTGTGGTCTCACAGCGAGGGTCGGCGTCCTGGGGAGACGGGTCAGGTTTCCGGCGGAAGGTGGGTCAGTTTTCAGACGGAATCAACAGAAGCAGATCCCGGCGGCAATCCGCTGCAAATCGACGCGGCGTGGCCGACCGCGCTGCGCATTCAAGACGGGCAGACGCGGCTCCATGAGCTGCCGCCATTCCTCGGGCAATGCCCACGATGGCCGGCTTGGGCTCATCATGCCCTCCGCTGCTCACGCTCTCCGCAGCTATTCATAATGACAAGATGCTAAGCAGGTGGCCTCAGTTGAAGTGCACTTTTCGAGGCCGTGGTCCATAAGGCTCACAGGCGTGGATGTGGGTCGCTGACCGGACATCAGAAAAGGTGCACCTTAACCTGGGCTACCTGCTTAGATTATTGTATAGGCTCTAAGAGGGCGAACAGTCGAATCAATAGGGCTACAGCCATCCCTAGTTCATCCCTAGTTCAATGACGATGAGTAAGCGGCCAAAGGGCTTGGCTAGACTGTGCAGATTCGGTAGCAGACCATCGACGGCTGCGGCAGCGTGGCCGGGATGAAGAAGCTTCTCAAGTCCAGTGTTGAGGAAAAGATAGCCGAAGAAGAGCTGAATCAACTCGAGAAGCATTGTTATTGCCTCTACCTAAAATATTCACCCAGGTGTTCTAATTGAGAGGTCAGGATCTGCGTAGCACCTGCTGTCGGTGGTAGATACACTCTTCGAGTGCGATGCGCGTAGTCATTGTCCAGTCTCTCGCTCCTGGCCGCCAAGGGGAGATTCCGTCAATTTGGTGGCGGCATGTTGCCGTTCTGCGGGGATTGTGCCACCCAGTCCCAGGGTACGAGGCCCAGCAGCGCCGCCTTCGCGACGAGCGTGGTTGGGGCAGACACCCCGAACTTCTCTTCCAGCCGGTTGATGACTCGCTCCACCGTCCGCTCGCTGACCGAGGCGGTCTCGGCGATCTCCGCATGGGTCAGGCCTTGCGCCACGCCTCGGAGCACCGCTCGCTCGTCTGCTGTCAGCTCTGGTGGCCGCAGTGGCGGCTCCTGCACGCAGCGGCGCAGGCTTTCTGGCGCCAGATCGCTCCACAGGAGTTGCGCCTCTACCGCCAGTCCGCGCAAGGCAAGGAGCGCGGCCGGCTCCAGTTCAGTCTCACGCCCGACGATCACTACCAGGCGGCTGTCGGGACTGCGCTCTCGGATGATGCGAAGCAGCGGCAGCACGGGCTGACCGTCAACGCGCGAGCCGGTGAGAATCAGACTGGGATGCAGTTGTGTCGCCAGCGCGAGCGCCTCGGCGGCGACCCGCGTGTCCCCCACGATCTCAAGTTCTGGCAGATTCTGTAGGCTACGGCGCAGACCGTCCCAGCCGAAGCCTGGGGAGCGCACGAGGAGAACGGTACGATCCGCCACGGCGGGCCTCCGGGGACGAGCAGGTCTGGTGCTGTGTAGCCTATGCTTGGCCGGAAGGGTCGACAAGGGAACGAACGGTTAAGAATGCCCGCCTGCATGGCGGGGGAGCTTCCAGGTTACGCAGACCATGCCGACGACCGGCGGCACGTACGCCTACGCCTACCACTTCGCGCCGTGAGCGAGCGGAGGCCCGTAGCGATCGACCAGGCGCCGGTCGGCGAAAAGCCGCCCCGGCGCCTGCCAGTTGCTCCACTTGCGATGCCGAGGGACCGCTCGGCGGGCTTTGCGCCAGGATGGCCATCGTTCCCGTCAGCGCGGTCCGCGGTCGGTACGGGGCTGATGCGACGAGCGTGTGCTCCTCTGCCTCGCAGCAGGAAAACCACGCGTCATTGGGCGCGCGAACGATTCGTCTCAAGGCGGTGAGAATGGTGGGCACGGACCGGAAACCGCCCGGGACCAACGGTACTGAGCGCAAGCAGCAGCCCGGCGAGCAGCGAGGCGCCGATCACGGCACGCCGCCGGGTGCGGTGGGACGGCGGGGTTGGCGCCACGGTGCGGAGGTCGTCCCGCGCCGCGCGGAGCGCCTCCGGCACGTAGAGGCCGAGATGGAGCAGCACGAGTCCGCTGAAGGCGACCGCCGCGTCGGTGTGCAGCCAGCCCCAGGGATCAGCCTGCGAGTGGGTCCACCACATCACGATGCCGCTGATAAAAAGCACGAGCACCGAGACCACGAGCAAGGGCGAGGTGAGCCGGGCAAGAGGGTACGGCGGCCGCACCTGCCGGTACAGCCCGGAGCGCAAGTAGTAGCGGACCATCCGGTAGGCGGTGCTGCTCAGCTTCACGAGCACGACGGGCAGCAGCAGATAGGCAACGAAGTAGTGGACCCGCCAGAGGTCGCCGAAGAGGAGCCCGGTGAGCAACACCACCGCCGCCAGCGGCAGCACGAGCGCGCCCGTGAGTGCGGTGAGCCGCCGGTTGCTCGGAGGACCAGCGCCGTCCGGCTCAGGTCGCTCGGCGCCAGCCCACCAGGCGCGCGGACTGGCGAGGTCCGCTCCCGTGAGGAAGCGCACGACGACGGTCAGACGCGACCGCACCGGCGTTGTGGAGTTCCCCTCTGCCGATGTCCGCATGACTCTCACCTTTCGGCTGAGGCGATGCCCCGCGGCATCAGTCGCCCGCCGGCGCGACCTGCAAATCGCCTTCGAGCCGGCTCGCCGTCGCGTCGGTGATGGTGCCAAGCACCTGCAGCGCCTTGCCCGCGTATGCGCCGACACCCTGGCAGGCCACGGCGAATCTGCTGGCAGACAGCTCCGTCACCTGCCCCTGGCACAGCCGCGCGCCACTGCCATCGGAAAGCACCGCCTGGTTGCCGAGCACCTGCACCTGGCCGCGCCCCACGGATGCGCCCGTCAAATGGATGGCAAGTTGCACCGGCCGCTCGCCGCTGCCGGTAAGCTGCAGATCGATCGTGACGCCGTTCTGATCGTCGTGCTGCGCCACCGTCCCGCTAAACGTGTCGTCGAAGGCCGGCGCCGCCGCGGGGGCGGCAGCCGCGCCCACGCCGGCGCGCGAGCCATTGTCGTTGCCCGCATGCGCGCTGTGGTGAAACGCCGCCAGCCCCGCCGCCACGAGTACCACCAGCGCCAGACCGGCGGCCGCACACGTCAATACCAGCGCCCGCGCCTCCCGGCCGGCCGGCAGCCAGGGCAGCGACGGCCGCTCCGCGGCCTCGCGGCCGGCGCCGCCGGCGAGTCGCGCGAGGGCGTAGCCAGCGTTGGCAAACAGCACGCCGATCAGCAGGTAGTACAGCCCGTGCGTCGCCAGATAGGCGAAGAAGCTGACGAGCGCCGCGCCTGCCCCAAACCAGATCTGCCCCGGAAACGCGACCGGCGAGGTCGGCGGGTCCGTCACCATGAAGCAGCCGAAGAACACGGCCATGTTGATGAAGGGCGGGCGGAAGATGTCCGCGACCTCGCCGGCGCGGCCGAAGTACGCCGCCGCCGTGAACAGCAGCAGGTAGCTGCCCAGAAACGCCAGAGCAGCCGGGAGCTTGTTGGCCCGCTGCGCGACGCCGGCGCCCGCCGCGATCAGCACCACGATCGCCGGCAGCGGCAGCTCGGCCAGCGCTCCCCACCAGCTCTGCCCGCTGCCGAAGAGCAGATAGACGAGCAGCAGGCCCAGCGCGGCGGGATTGAAGACGTGTCCGCGCCCCAGCCGCAGCAGCCGCTTGCCGTCGGCGGCGAGCGCACCCGCGCCCGCGGCGACGTACCACGGCGTCTGGGCGCCGAGCACCATGCCGACGATCAGGCCGCTGAGCACGGCGCTGGCGGAAAGCCGCCACACGCCGGAGTGCAAACGGACCAGCAAGGATTCCATCGCGACGGCGGCCAACACCGCCGCCGCGATGGTGTCGCTCGCCGCTGCCGCGCCTGTGCTCGGCGCCCCGAACAGCGCCAGCGCAAGCAGGGCAACCAGCAGATAGCCCTTGGGCGAGCGCAGCAGGCGCCGCGCCCGGCGCAGCGATGGCGGCTGTCGGGACTGTGCGCTCAGCGCCGCGTTCATTGCGCGAACCACGGCCGCAACGTGTTGGGTGTGATCCGCTCGCCCGCAGCCGTCAGGATCAGGTAGGACAGCCTTTGCCTGTCCAGCAGCCGGCTGCCACGCGCAGGTCCGAGCACGAACGCCGCCGTCGCCAGAGCGTCGGCCACCAGCGCGGTGGGTGCGATCACCGTCACGCTCAGCGCGCCGCGGGGCGAGCGGCCGCTGTGCGGGTCGAGCAGATGGTGTTCTCCCGCTTCCGTCGCCGGCCGCTCGTTGCCCGCCGAGGTGCAAACCGCGGCGTTCAGCACCGGCACGATGTCGAGCAGTTCGTGCTCGTCGCCCGGCGCACGGATCCCGATCTGCCAGGGCGCCGCCGTCGCGGCAGCGCCTCCGGCGAAGAGGTCGCCGCCGGCCTCCACGGCGAAGCGGGTGAAGGCGCGCAGTTCACGCGCCGCGAGGTCGATCGCCAGCCCCTTGGCTACGGCGCCGAGATCCAGCAGCAGCGGCTTACGCAGCGTGATCGTGCGCGCTGCTGGATCCAGAACCACGTCGCGATAGTCCGCGCGCCCGGCGCCGGCAGGCTGCACACCACGCGGCCCGGCAGCGCCCGTGATGTAGTTGCTGTTGAAACCGCGGGCCTGCTGTTGCCGGCCGATCGTTGGGTCGAACGCGCCGCGCGTCCGGCGAGCGACGGCGCAGGCGAAGGCGACGGCCTCGAACAGCAGCGGGCTGACGGGCACAGCGCGGCCGGGCTGCCGGGCGAGATCGGCGAGTTCACTGCTGGGATCGAAGCGGCTGCACGTCCGCTCCACGGCGAGAAACCATTGCTGCGCACGTCGCAGGGCAGTCTGTGCGATCCGGGCTGCAGCGTCGGTTTCGACATGCAGCGTGACGATCGTATCCATCGCCACGGTCGTGGAGGTGTAGCGCTCGTGCCTGCCCGTGCCGCCGCGCGCGTCGCACCCGGGCAGACGCAGGTCCGTGGGCCGCGCATCGGCGGGCGAGACCGGGGAAGCGGCCGGGTCCCGCACCTCGCCGGGCGGCGGGCCGGACGGTTTTGCGACCATCAATCAGCCTCCGACGCCGGCTGGAATCGCGGGCACGACCGCGGAACTCGCGGCGCCCGCCTGGCTCAAGGCCTGGCTGACGGCGCCGCGAAAGGCGCGCGAGCTTTCCGTCGCGCCGCTTACCATGTCGATCTGGGCGCTTTGCCGGTTGACAACCTCACCCGGCAGCCGCGCGATCGCCGAGGTCGGGTAGTAGGTCGTCGAGCGGGTGATACGTACGCCGCCGATCTGGCCGTTTTGAACCGTCAGTTCGACAGTGATGTCTCCCCGGCGGCTGGTGCCGCTGCCGCGATACGTCCCGTCACGGTAGCGTGTGCCAGCCGTCGCTGTTGGTGATGGTGCCGCGGCGCGCGGGGTGGTCGCCACGGCGCGGGCGATCGCCGTCGGCGTATCGGGAAGCGGGCTGGCCGTGGTCACCGCCGGAGCGTTCGCTGCATTCGGGTTGCCGCTGTTGCCGGCGGCCGGCGGGGGTGTGGCGATCGCGGGCGGCGCCGCGGCCGGGTTCGCGGCAGACTGCGTGCGCGCGTAGCCGAGCGCATAGAGCGTCACGATCGCCGCCGAGCCGAGCGCGACAAGATTGGCGTTGACTTTCCTGGCCACGCGATCCCTCGCTGGAATGCCGCGGCAGCGGCTCGTCTGCCCTGCCGCACTGCTCGCACGGTATACCCGCTGCATGAAGTCTCGATGAAGCCGCTCGCGCCGCGCGGAGACGGCCTTCATCTCTACTTCATCTGCCGGTCATATGCTGGTATCGGCTGTTCAGGGAGGCCGCGCCATGCGTGCGCTCGTGGTGGAAGACCATCGCCAGATCGCCCGCTTTCTGGAGCGTGGTCTGGTCGAGGAAGGCTTCGTCGTCGATGTCGCCTACGACGGCGACGAAGGGCTGGCGTTCGCGGAGCAGGCCGCCTACGACCTGATCGTGCTCGACGTGGTGCTGCCGCGGCGGGATGGATTGGCACTCTGCGCCGAGCTGCGCCGGCAGGGCAATCGCGTCCCGATCCTGATGCTGACGGCGCGCGACACGGTCGCGGACCGCATCGCCGGCCTCGACAGCGGCGCCGACGACTATCTGACCAAACCGTTCGCCTTCGGCGAGTTCATGGCCCGCATCCGCGCCCTGTTGCGGCGGGCCGGCGACCGGCCGACGAACGAGCTGCGCGTACGGGACGTGCTGCTCGATCCGGCGCGACACGAGGTGTACCGTGCGGGCACATTGGTGCCGCTGCCGGCGAAGGAGTTCGCCATCCTCGAATTCCTGATGCAGCAAGCGGGACGCGTCGCCACCCGCGAGATGATCGCGGAACACGTCTGGGGCTACGGCTTCGCCAGCGAGTCCAACCTGATCGACGTCCACGTACGATCGCTGCGCCAGAAGCTCGGCGATACACGCAACCAACCCCTGATCGAGACGATTCGCGGCGTGGGCTACAAGGTCGCGGGATGAAGCGGCTGTACGAAACGCTGTGGCCGCGGCGGCCGGCGCCACCCCACGCCGATCCGGCGCTGTTCCGCCGGGCGCGGCTGCATCTCACGGCCTGGTACGCGCTCACGCTGATGATCATCGTGCTCGCCTTCAGCGCCGTGATCTACGGTATATTGGCCGCGCGCCTGCCCGGTCACCGCCACGAGGCCAATGAACCGGCAAGCGAGCGCGCGGCCGAGCGCGCGACCGCGGCCTTCGCGCTGGGTGAACTGCGCATCTACCTGTTGCTGGGCAATCTTGGCCTGCTGATCGTGGGCACAGCCGGCGCCTACCTGCTGGCCGGCCGCACGTTGCGGCCGATCGCCGGGGCGATGGCGCGCCAGCGACGCTTCACCGCCGACGCCTCGCACGAGCTGCGTACCCCGCTCACAGTGATGCGCGGCAGCATCGACGTGGCGCTGCGGCGCGAACGCCCCGCCGCCGACTACCGCGCCGTGCTGCAAGAAGTGGGTGAGGAGGTCGACGGCATGACCGTGCTGGTCGAACACCTGCTGCAGCTCGCCCGCGGCGTGTCGCCGCCCGACCCGCGGCCGATCGACGTGCAGAGCCTGCTGGCCGAGGTAGAGCGGTCGCTGATGCCGATCGCGGCCGGCCGCGGCAGCACGTTGCTGATCGACGACGGACCTTCAATGACTGTCTGCACCGATCGCACGGCGTTGCGCTATGCGCTGGTCAATCTGGTGAGCAATGCGCTGCAGCACACGCCGGCGGGTGCGGTCGTGCGCGTCTGCGCCGCGGAAGCCGACCAGGGCGTGGCCATCCGCGTGATCGACGATGGCCCCGGCATCCCGGCGGACGAACGAGACAAGGTCTTCCTGCCGTTCTACCGGCTGAAGGCGGCCAACGCGGAGGGCCACGGACTCGGCCTTGCGCTGACGCGGGAGCTGGTGGCGATCGCCGGCGGCACGATCGCGATCGAGGAGACGCCGGGCGGCGGTGCGACGGTGCGCGTCTGGGTTCCGCGCGGCGGCGCGCTGCCGGCCGCGGTTGCGGTCGTGGTCTGAGGCGTCCGGCCCGCAGTGCACCGCCTTCACATGTTCGGCTCGATCAGCCCGGCGAAACAGGGACGGGTGCTACACTGGCCTCCCGCGGAGGTGGGTGCGTGTCGCAGGCCGAGGCAGGGGCGGCCCTCACGGTCGACGAACTGGTCGAGCTGATCTACGCCGCCGGCTGGACGGACGGCCTGCCGGTGGTGCCGCCGGCGCGGGCGCTGGTGGATCGCTTCGTTGCGGCGAGCGGCCGGCCGGCGGACGAGCTGGTGCTGATCGTGCCGCCGCTCGGCGGCCGCGGCACGGTCGAGAAGATCGCCGCGAATGCGGTAATGGCCGGCTGCCTGCCCGAGCACATGCCGGCGGTCATCAGCGCGCTTGAAGCGATGCGGGACGACCGCTTCAACCTGCGCGGCATGCAGTGCTCGACGCATCTGAGCACGCCGCTGCTGATCTTCCACGGCCCGATCCGCCGCGAGTTGGGCATCAACTGCGGGGCGAACGTCTTCGGTCAGGGCTGGCGGGCCAACGCCACGATCGGCCGCGCGGTGAAGCTAGCGCTGGTGAACCTCGGCGGCGCCGTGCCCGGCGACGCAGACAAGTCGACGTTCGGCCATCCGGGCAAGTACACCTACTGCATCGGCGAGAACGAGGAAGAGAGTCCGTGGGAGCCGCTGCACGTCGAACGCGGCTTCGCGTTGGAGCAGAGCGCCGTCACCGTCTACGGAGCCGAGGCGCCGCACAATATCAACAACCAGACGGCCGACAATCCCTACGATCTGCTGCGCACGATCGCCTCGATGATGGCCAACCTCGGCTCGAATCATCCGTATCTGATGAGCGAAAGCATGGTCGTGCTCTCGCCGGAGCACGCGCGGGTCTGCTCAGAGGCGGGGTGGCGCAAACGCGACGTGCGCGACTTCCTCTTCGAGACGGCCCGCGTGCGCCTGGGCGATCTGAAGCAGGGCGGCCTGCACGGCGCTCGCACGCAGATGAACCCCTGGCCGCGCTGGCTGGACCAGGCGAACGACGAGACGCGCGTGCCCGTCGCCCGCCGCCCCGACGATCTGATCGTGATCGTCGCCGGCGGCCCCGGCCGGCACTCGCTCTACATCCCCGGCTGGGGCACGCGCTCCGTGACGCAGGGAATAGGGGATAGGGAATGGGGAATAGAGGGCGTAGGGCGTGGGTCGTAGACCTGTAGGGGCGCATGGCGTTCGCCGCGAAGGGCGCACGCCGCGACCAACCGCGCGCCGTACGTCTCAACCGCACCAGGGCAGGGAGGCACCAATGACAACAATCGCACGCGAAACCGATGCCGCCGCGGCCGCCGAGCGCCTGCTGGCCCTCGGCCTCGTGGATCCGACCGACCGGCCGAGGCCGCGCGAGCACCGCGCGGCGCCGCGGCTCGCCACGCTGAACGGCAAGCGCGCCGGCTTCCTCGACAACCACAAGGCGAACGCCGACGTGCTGCTCGAAGAGCTGCGCGAGCTGCTCGCCTCTCGCTTTGAGCTGGCCGGCGAGACGTGGGTGCACAAGTTCATCTACTCGCGCGAGGCCACGCCGGCCGAGATCGATCAGCTAGCCGAACGCTGCGACTTCGTCGTCACCGCCGTCGGCGATTGAGGCTCCTGCGTGTCGTGCAGTATGCACGACGTCGTGGAACTGGAAGACCGCGGGCTGCCGGCCGTGGCGCTGCATACGCACACCTTCATGAACTCGGCCGCCACACATGCCCGCGCCTACGGCCGCCCCGATCTGCGCTCGCTCTCCGTGCCGGCACCGATCGCCAACGCCGGCCGCGAGGCCGTGCGCCAGAAGGCCGAAGGCGTGCTCGACGCGGTCGTGGCGTTGCTCACCGGTGGCGCGTAGTGCGGGCGTCCAGCGGGACGCCCGCGATCGAGACTCCGCAGCGCTGACCGGCTAATCCGCCGCGCCGGCGGCAACGGGCGGCGCGGGCTCCAGATCCGTGAACTTCGGCAGCACCTCTTCGGCCAGCAGCCGCATCGACTTGAACCACGGCTCGGGGTGGTCGGCATAGTCGAAGACGAACAGCAGCAGCGTGCCGAAGCCGCCCAGGTCTTTGTACATCTGCTCCAGCTTCTCCGAAACCGTCTTCACCGAGCCGACCAGCCAGCCGTGGTTCCAGAGATACTCCGGCGTGACCTGCTCGTCCGGCACGTTCGGATCGTCCTTCAGATACTTGATGAAGTCGAAGTCCGTAAAGAGCGGCAGCAGGTACTCGCGCATCATGCGGCCCATGTCGCCGTGCACGCATTGCTCGTAAGCCTGCTCGTCCGTGTCCGCGACGAAGATCTCGCGTACGATGCGCCAGTCGCGCCGGTCGGGCGTGCGGCCGGTGCGTTTGCCGCCCTCCACGACGGAATCCCAGTGCGAGGCGACGTAGCCGGGGCTGAGGTTGAGGCTGAGCGGGATGAAGCCGCGCTCGCCCGCCAGCTTGAGTGTGTCCGAGCCGGGACTGAAGCCGGCGACGCCGATCGGCGGGTGCGGCTTCTGGAACGGCTTGATGTGGTGCTTCAATGTGCGCAGCATCGGCTCGGGCACGTTGACGTGCCAGAACTGGCCCTCATAGTCCAGCCCGCCGTCCGTCTCCCACATCTTGAGTATGATGTCGAGCGCTTCGCGGGTCATGTCGCGGTTCTTGCCGGTGGCGCCGTCCACGGCGAAGAGCTGCCAGTCGCTGGGCAGGCCGCTGGCGCCCACGCCGAGCATGTAGCGGCCCTGCGCCAGGTGGTCCATAAAGGCGACGCGGCAGGCCAGTTCGGCCGGGTGGTGGTAGGGCAAAAGGTGGGCGCCGGGTGCGAGCTTGATCTGCTTCGTCTGCATGAGCGCCTGGGCGATCAGCACGTCGGGCGAGGGATTGGGCTCCCAGGGCGAGGTGAAATGCTCCCCGATCCAGGCCTCGCTGCAGCCCAGCTCATCGGCCGCGCGCAGCACGCGCAGATCGTACTCCTGGCCCTCCCTGAAGTCGCGTTCCGGCGGGTGCGAAGGCATCAGAAACATGCCGAGCTTCATCTGGCAACTCCGTATACCGTGGCCGCTGCACGGCCGGTCTTGCGGGATGCGCCGGGATCATAGTCCGGCACGGCGGATTTCACAACGCACACGGGTTGTACGTGCCGGTCGCCGAGCGCCGGCGGCGGTCTTGCGAGCACGAACGGCTGGCAGACCTCAGCGGTTTGCGCTGGTTGGGTTGACCGGCCTCGACGGCCGGGCCGAGGGCGGCGCGGTCGCCGCCGAGCTGAAGCGACAGCTCGCCAGCCGAGCCGCCCGACAGATCGGTTGCCCTCCGGGGTGGCCATCTCCTACACTCTCGGCAACGGCCGAGCGACTCAGATACGGTTGCAAAACCGGCTCGCGGCCCTGTTCGCGAGCATTTGGCGGCGTCGGGCCGCCGGTTTTGAAATCATCTGTCCATTTATATGGGCTGTCAGGAGAGGGAAATGCGCGGGGCGTTCATGTTCATCCAGCAGCGAATTGCCGCCTATCTGGAGGACATGACGCTTGATGCGCACGCTCAACCTGGGGATTTTGGCGCATGTCGACGCCGGTAAGACCAGCCTGACCGAGCGGCTGCTCTACGCCGCCGGTGTGATCGACGCGATCGGCAGCGTCGATGACGGCAGCACCCAGACCGATTCCCTGGCGCTGGAACGACAACGCGGCATCACGATCAAGTCCGCCGTCGTGTCGTTCGTGATCGATGATGTCACGGTCAACCTGATCGACACGCCCGGCCACCCGGATTTCATCGCCGAGGTGGAACGGGTGCTGAGCGTGCTCGACGGCGCCGTACTGGTGATCTCCGCCGTGGAGGGTGTGCAGGCGCAGGCCCGCGTGTTGATGCGGGCGCTGCAGCGGCTGCGCATTCCCACCCTCATCTTCGTGAACAAGATCGACCGTGGCGGCGCACACGCTGAACGCGTGCTGCAGGGCATCGCCGAGAAACTGACGCTGGCAACGATCCCGATGGGATCGGTGCGCGACCCCGGTACGCGCAGCGCCGGCTTCACGCCGTACGGCGCGGCCGACGTTGCATTTACGGCCAGGTTGGCCGATCTGCTTGCTGACCACGATGACGCGCTTCTGGCCGCGTACGTCGACGACGAGGCGACCGTTTCCTACTGCCAGCTCCGCGGCGCCCTTGCGGCGCAGGCCAGGCAGGCGCTGCTGCATCCGGTGTTCTTTGGCTCGGCGATCACGGGTGCGGGCGTGGATGCGCTGATCGCCGGTATCACCGAGTTGCTGCCCGCGGCCGCGGGCGATGTGGATGGCCCCGTTTCGGGCACCGTCTTCAAGGTCGAACGCGGTCCGTCCGGGGAGAAGATCGCCTACGTTCGTCTGTTCTCGGGAACGGTACACGCGCGAGATTGGCTGCAATTCGGCCGGAACAACGAGGCGAAGGTCACCGCGATCAGCATCTTCGAGCGTGGTTCGGCCGTCCAGCGTGCCTCGGTCGCCGCAGGGCAGATTGGCAAGCTCTGGGGCCTCGGCGCTATCCAGATCGGCGACGCGATCGGCGTTTCGCGAGCGACCTCCAAACCGCACCATTTCGCGCCGCCGACACTGGAAACGGTCGTTGTTCCCTGCCGCGCGGCCGACAAAGCTGCGCTGCGCGTTGCGCTCGACCAGCTCGCCGAGCAAGACCCGCTGATCAACCTGCGGCAGGACGATGCTCGGCAAGAGCTGTTCGTCTCGCTCTACGGCGAGGTGCAGAAAGAGGTCGTCCAGGCAACGCTGGCGAGCGACTTCGGCATCGACGTCGAATTCCGCGAAACGACGACGATCTGCATCGAACGGCCCACCGGCACGGGCACGGCCGTCGAGATCATCCGTACGCCTTCCAACCCATTCCTCGCCACCGTCGGGCTGCGCATCGAGCCGGCTCCGATCAACAGCGGCGTGCAATTCCGGCTGGCGGTCGAGGTCCACGGGACGATGCCGCCCGCGTTCTTCAAGGCCGTTGAGGAAACGGTGTACGAAACGCTGCACCAGGGCATCTGCGGCTGGCAGGTCACCGATTGCACGGTCACCATGACGCATTCCGGCTATGCGCCCCGGCACAGCCATGCCCATCAGCGCTTTAACAAGAGCATGTCGAGCACGGGTGAAGACTTCCGCAACCTGACGCCGCTGGTGTTGATGAACGCGTTGCAGCAGGCCGGCACAACGGTTTATGAGCCGATCCACCGCTTCCACCTCGAGATCCCGCCGGACACGCTCGGATCGGTTGTGCCCGTCCTGGCTGGGCTGGGCGCCGTTCCGCAATCGGCGGCGATGCGCGGTTCGTCGTACGTGCTGGAGGGTGAGATTCCGGCGGCCCGGGTGCACGCGTTGCGCCAACAGCTACCGGCGCTGACGCGCGGCGAGGGCGTGCTGGAATCCGCCTTCGAGCATTACCAGCCGGTCCGTGGCACGATCCCGACCCGGCCGCGGACCGACCACAATCCGCTCAACCGCAAAGAGTACCTGCTGCACGTCATGCGGCGCGTGTAGAACCAGACATGGCTTCAAAACCGGCCCGCGGCCACGTTCTTGACCGCTCGACGACCGCTGAACGCCGGTTTTGAAGCCATCTGAAAGGAGTTGCTCGTGTGCGCCGGAAAAATGCACGCCGACGAGGTGGACACCGACGTATCGCTCGTGCGCCGGTTGCTCGCGGCGCAGTTTCCGCAGTGGGCGGACCTTCCCATCGAGCCGGTCCCCTCCGCCGGGACGGACAACACGATCTACCGGCTGGGCGAGGACATGACCGTGCGACTGCCGCGCATCGGCTGGGCGATCGGCCAGGTGGAGAAGGAGCAGCGCTGGCTGCCGCAGCTTGCCCCGCAGCTGGCGCTTGCCATCCCTGTTCCGCTCGCACAGGGGAGCCCTGCCGAGGGGTACCCGTGGCATTGGTCCGTCTACTCGTGGCTGGAAGGCGAGAACGCGACGATCGAGCGCATCGGCGATCTGCGCGAAGCGGCTGCCGATCTGGCCGAGTTCGTAGCCGCTCTGCAGCGGATCGATCCCACCGGCGGACCACGCCCCGGAACGCATAACGTTGGCCGCGGCGTGCCGCTGGCAACGCGAGATGCAGACACTCGGGTCGCAATCGCACGTTTAGACAGCATGCTCGATACCAACGCCGTGACCGCGGCGTGGGACGCGGCGCTCCAGGCACCCGTATGGAAAGGCCCGCCGGTCTGGATCCACGGAGACCTGCAATCCGGGAACCTGCTCGCCCAACGGGGCCGTCTGAGCGCCGTCATCGACTTCGGGTGTCTGGGTGTGGGCGATCCCGCCTGCGACTCGATCGTCGCGTGGACGCTCTTCTCCGGCGAAAGCCGGGACGTGTATCATGCAGCCCTGCGGGTCGATGACGCGACGTGGGCGCGAGGTCGCGGCTGGGCACTCTCTGTCGCGCTGATCGCATTGCCCTATTACCTGGACACGAACCCGGTCATCGTCGCCAACGCCCGCCGCGCAATCGCTGAAGTCCTCGCCGATCAGACGTCCGGCGCATGACACGAACCTGCCCCCGCACTCGAAGGCCCTTCGCCGCTCGCTGGAGCCGGAACGGTCTGTGGATCGTGGTGGTGAGAGCACCGCGGGAGCGGCCCGGCGCTGGTGTCGCGCCCCGTGCGCTGCTACCGTGGTGGCGGGCGATGAGGCTCGCCTGCCGGCTGGGCCGGCGAACCGCCCACGCGGCTGATAGCCTCTACCGAATTCCCCATCGCGCGGAACGCGATGCCAGAATTACGGTAGGGGCGTTTTGTTGCGCTCCGGAAAGCAGGTGCGGTGAAGCTGTTGCTCGTGCTGGCCGGCGGCGCGCTCGGCTCCGGCGCCCGCTATCTCGCTTCCACCTGGGCGGCCGACCGCTTCGGCGCAGCATTTCCCTGGGGCACCCTCGGCGTCAACATCGTCGGCTGTTTCTGCATCGGCCTGCTCGCCACGCTGGCCGACGAGGCGGGCGCGATCGGGCCGGACGGCCGTCTCTTCCTCGTCGTCGGCGTGCTCGGCGGCTTCACCACGTTTTCCAGCTTTTCGCTCGATGCGCTGCGTCTGACGGAGCATCATGAGATCGAGCGCGCCGCAATCTACCTGCTCGCGAGCGTGGGTGTCGGGCTGGCCGCGGCGCTGCTGGGCATCGCACTGGCGCGCGCGTTGAGCCGGTAGCGGGATGGCAATGCAGGAGGCGACGATGGACACGCCGTTGCAGGGCGTGCTGCTGCGCATCTTCGTGGGCGAGTCGGACACCTGGCACGGCAAGAGCCTGCACAGCGCCCTTGTAGAAGCGGCGAAACGGCAGGGACTCGCCGGCGCCACGGTGCTGCGCGGTGTCGAAGGCTTCGGCTCCCACAGCCGCATTCACACCGCGCGCCTGGTGGATATTGCGCCCGATCTGCCGATGGTGATCGAGATCGTAGACGAAGAGCCGAAGATCGAGGCCTTCCTGCCCACCGTTCACGAGCTGGTGCAGGAAGGCCTCGTCACGCTTGAGCGCGTCAATGTGATCGTCTACCGCAGCCGCGGCAGGGAGTAGCAGCGGCGCGCCTACCCCTCCCTCGCGCAAGCGCTCGGATTTCCCCTTCCCACAGGGAAGGGGCTTTCTGAGAACAATCGATTGTCCTTGAACCAACCCTTCCCCTGTGGGGCCAGAGCGCAGCGCAACCGTCGGAGACTTCGGATGAACAGACTTCGCTTGCGAAACCAGGGATAGGCCCGGCGGGGTTAGGCACCCGCCGGCGCGCCCGCCAGCGCCCGGTCGGGCACGAGCTGCACCGTCGATTCGGCCAGTGAGGCGCCGCCGCCGCAGGCCCGCTTCAGTGCCGGCATCACTTCAGCCGCGAAGATCTGCATCTGCTCCTCGATCTCCGCGGTCGTATAGCCGCCGGCCTCGAACCAGGCAGTGAACATGAAATCGTCGAAGCCGCAGCGCTCCTTGATGCGCATGATCTTGTCCACGACCTGATCCGGCGTGCCGACGATCGCGATCTCCTTCTGCATAATCAGGTCGGCCGTGACCTTCATCTGCAGGTCGTACATCGGCTCGTCCAGCTCCGAGAGCACGGCGGCGAAGCCGAACGGCCCGTAGTAGTCCCACTGCAGCTCGATCGCCTGCTTGTAGCGCTCCAAATCCTGCTGCTGCTTCGCGCCGCTCGGCAGGAAGTGGACGTAGCGGCAGCAGCCGAAGCCGCGGTGCTTCTGCGCGTCCCAGCCGAACTTCCACTGGCCGCGGTTCAGGCGGTCGGGCCAGTTGTTCTTCGCTGCCTCCTCGTAGTAGATCTCGACGTTGCGCTTCAGCCGCGAGGTTGGCTCCGGCACGGTGAAGCTGTTGACGCCGTGCTGCGCCGTCCAGCGGATCGAGCGCTCGCTCGTCACCGGCTCCCAGACCTGCGGGTGCGGCTTCTGCAAGGGCTGCGGATAGACGCTGATCTCCTTCAGCGTCGTGGTTGAGGCCATGATCGGGCTGCCCATCGAGTACATGTCGGGCTGACCCAGGCGCAGCACCTCGTTCACATTGCGGCCGACGCCCTGCTGCTTGAAGTAGGCGATCGTCTGCTTGTGGTTCCACTTCGTGTAGGCCGGCGGCACGGAGACGAACTCACCGTGATACGAGAACGAGCCCTCCGTCCAGGCCTTGATGATCGTCTCGTACGCTTCTTGAAAGTAGACGCGGTTGCGCTCCTGGTCTTGAATCGTCGAGCCGAACGGTTTGCCGAAGGTCTCATTCTCGCGCGGCTGGTAGCCGCGGCCCACGCCGAACTCCAGTCGGCCGCCGCTGATCACGTCCAGCATCGCGGCCTGCTCGGCGATGCGGATCGGGTGCCACCAGGAGAGGATGTTCGCCATCTGGCCGAGGCGGATGCGTTTCGTCTGCGCGGCGATCGCCGTCTCCACCAGCAGCGGATTCGGGCTGAACTCCGCACCCTCGGGCTGGAAATGGTGCTCGGTCATGAACCAGTAGTCGAAGCCCAGCCGGTCGGCGAGGATCCCCTGCCGCACCTGGCTGACCAGCACGCGCTGGTTGCTGGCCGAGACTTCGGCCAAGGTGCCGTCGTTCACCACCACGCCGTCCGGTGTAGTGATGGCGTTCAAATCGGATGCGCCGTTGTGGAAGACGCCGATCTCGATCATCGTTCGAGTCCTTTCAGGAACCGCCAGCGAACGCGCGTTGGGCTCTGGGCCGATCGATTGGTCGCGACGCGGGCGGCGATCGGCCCGTGCCCGGCCGGTCAAGCCGTGTCACAAGGCGGCGCTCCTGCGGCGGCTGTGGGCGGGCAGCGAGCCACGGACTGCCGCCGGGGGCGAAGGTCGAAACCCGGAGCAGAGACGGATCGAAACTGCGCCACACCGCGTATGCGGGCAGGGACGCGAGCGAGCGAGCAGGCATGGCCTCGCCTCACTCAGCGCGGGGCGCCGCCATGCTACTCCCGCCGTTCGGCCACAACAACCGATCCCGCGCGGGATTCAGCGACAGCATTCTGTCTTTCAGCGATCAGTTCTCTTGCGATTAGCGCAGGCTCGCTCGACGGGCCAGGCTTCAAGGCCGCGCGGGGCGCCTAACCCTGACGCCTAACGGCGTCTGTCCCTTCCCGACACAGGAAGGGTTTGGTTCGAGGACCACGGACGAGTGGAAGACGAACCTTCCGGATCTCCCACAAGGACACCCCAGCTCCGCCGCCGTCGCAGGGTGCTGGGTACGCTCCAGAAGTCCCTTCCTGTGTCGGGAAGGGACCGCTTTGCCTGACGGCAAAGCAGGGTTAGGTGCCCCGCCCCGGCTCCCAACGGTGCGACCGCTGCGCATGGAGATTGCAAGCCACCATAACGCGATGACGTTGTACGATGGGCCGGTGAGTGGTCAGACCACCTGACATGCGCCTGGCCGGCCTAGCAGTTCTGCAGTTTTAAGGAGGCAGCCCCGTGGCCCAGCAGCGCCGCCCCTTCCTGGCGGAAGATATCCTCCGCGTGCGCACCGTCTCCGATCCGCAGGTTGCGCCCGACGGCACTTGCGTCGCCTACGTCGTAACTGAGGCGGATCGGGAAGCCGACGATTTCCGCTCGCACGTTTGGATCGCGCCACTCGATGGCGGCGAGCCGTACCAGCTCACGCGCGGACCCTACAAGCACAGCAGCCCGCGCTGGTCGCCGGACAGCAAGACGCTCGCCTTCGTCGCCAACCGTCCGGCGGAGGGCGAGAACGGCGGCGACGGCAAGAAGCGCCCTGCGCAGATTTGGCTGATCGGCGAACGCGGCGAGCCCTGGCGCCTGACGAACGCGGCGCGAGGTGCAAGCAGCCCGGCCTGGTCGCCGGACAGCAGGACGATCGCCTACATCTCGAAAACCCGGGTTGCCGGCGAGACGAAGCGCGATGAGGACAAGACGCCGGCCGAGAAGAACGCACCGCGCGTGATTCGCGACCTGATCTACCGCTTCGACACCGAAGGCCAGTACGACGACACCTACGCCCACGTCTGGACCGTGCCCGCGGCCGGCGGTGAGCCAACACAGGTGACGCGCGGCGACTGCCGCGACGCGGAGCCGCAGTGGACGAAAGACGGCCGCCAGCTTGTGATCCTCTCGAACCATGAGGACGACCGTGGCGCACAGCTCACCAAAGATGTTTGGATCGTGGCTGCGGCCGGCGGCAACGAGCGCAAACTCACAGAGAGCCGCGGGCCGTGCGCGATGCCGGCCGTCTCGCCTGATGGCCGCAGCGTAGCCTATGCGGGCCACGTCAGAGGCGAGGGTTACAGCGCCGCCAACACGCTCGTCTGGAGCGTGCCGCTGGACGGCGCGGCCGCGCCGCGTGCGCTTGATGAGGCGCTGGACCGTGGCGCCTTCGGCCTGCCGGCGGGCACCGGCCTCGCCTGGGCGCCGGACGGCAGCGCCATCTACACCGTCGTCATGGACGGCGGCGCCAACCGGCTCTACCGCATCGCCGCGGACGGCTCGGGCGCCTGGCCACTGTCCGACGCCGAAAGCTCCGTCACCGCGCTCTGCCCCACGCCGGACGGCAGGGCGATCGCCTTCACCGCGCTCTCACCCACCAATCCGGGCGAGCTGTTCCTGCTGCCGCTTGGCGGCGCGGCGCGTCAGCTCACCCGGCACAATGCCGAGTTGCTCGACGAGGTGCAGTTGCAAGCGCCCGACGCGATCAGCTTCACGGGCGCGGACGGCTGGCAGATTCCGGCCTGGCTGCTCAAGCCGGCGGACTTCAGCACGGATCGCCGCTATCCGCTGGTGCTCGACGTGCACGGCGGGCCGCACGGCGCCCACGGCTATGTCTTTCAGCCAGGTCCACAAGAGCTGGCTGGCCGCGGCTACGTCGTGCTGCAGGTTAATCCGCGCGGCAGCACCGGTTACGGCGAGCGCTTCACCGAGGCCTGCGTTACGGACTGGGGCGGCAAGGACTACGAAGATCTGCTGGCCGGCGTGGACTGGTGCATCGCACAGGGCATCGCCGACCCGCAGCGTACTGCCGTCACCGGCTACTCGTACGGCGGCTTCATGACGAGCTGGGTGGTCGGCCATACGGACCGCTTCAAGGCGGCGGTCTGCGGCGCGCCGGTGAGCGATCTGCCCAGCTTCTACGGCGAAAGCGACGTAGGCGCAACCTTCGGCGCCTACGAGCACGGCGGCCCGCTGTGGGAACGCTGGGACGCCTACCGCGAGCACTCGCCGCTGACCTACATCGCCAATTGCACCACGCCCTTCTTGCTGCTCCACTGGGAGGGCGACCTGCGCTGTCCCATCGGCCAGGGCGAGGCGCTGTTCGCCGTGCTGCGCCGTCTGCGCCGCGAGGTCGAGTTCGTGCGCTATCCCGGCGGCTTCCACACCTATGTCACGCACGCGCCCTCGCAGCGCGTGGACGCGGTGCGCCGCACGAGCGCCTGGTTCGACCGCTGGCTCGGCGCGGGAGAGACGCAGCGATCACAACAACCGGAGGCTGCCCGTGCCACTGCCTGAACTTGGCCTCTTCCTGCCCTCGAACGAGACAACTGCGAGCGGCCCGAAAGCGCTGGATTTCGGCCGCATGGTCGAGATCGCCCGCAACGCCGAGGCCGCGGGCTTCCACTCGCTCTGGTTTCCGGACCACTACTTCATCCAGACCGGCCCCGGTCAGCACCGCGGCGGCTTCGAAGCGTGGACGCTGCTCTCCGCCCTGGCCGCCAGCACCAGCCGCATCAAGCTCGGCACGCTCGTGCTCTGCAACAGCTTCCGCCATCCGGCGATCCTGGCGAAGCAGGCCGTCTCCTTGCAGGAGATCTCGAACGGCCGCGTGATTCTGGGCCTGGGCGCGGGCTGGCATGAGCCGGAGTACACGGCGCTTGGCCTGCCCTTCGACCATCGCGTTACGCGGCTGGAAGAGAGCGCGACCGCGATCCGTGAGCTGTTCGACCGGGGCACCAGCTCCTTCCAGGGCCGCTGGCTGAAGCTGGACGACGCCGAGCTGACGCCGAGGCCGCAGACGCCGGTGCCGTTCTGGATCGCGGCGTCGGGCGACCGCATGCTCGAGCTGACGGCGCGGCTGGCCGATGGCTGGAACCTGGCCTGGTTCGGCGAGAGTCCGAAGCCATTTGCCCGTAAGGCCGAGGCGCTGAAGCAGGCGGTTGCCGCGGCGGGCCGGCCGGCGGGCGCGGTGCAGATCAGCGTCGGCGTGCAGGCGCAGATCTGCGAGCCGGGCGGCGAAGGCGCGACGTTCGAGGCGCTGAAAAAGGCGCTGCCGCAGTTTGCCAACGCCGAGCCGGATCAGATCAAGCGCGGCGTGCTGGTGGGCGATGCGGAGGCGGCGCGTACGGCGCTGTCTGGCTATGCGGAGGCCGGCGCCTCGCTCGCGATCATCGGCATGCCCGGCCTCTCGGCGCTGCCGGCGGATGCGGGGGCATTGGACCGGCTCTTCTCGCTGACGAAGAGCGCGACGGCGGCGTGAGGGAGCGGCCCTCATAACCCCCGTCTCCTGCTCTCCCATACACAGCTAACGGAAGGTCTGCCGCGTGCGTAGAGCGTATGGGAGAGCAGGGGCGATCGGATTGGAGGAAGCGCGGGCGCTGCCGTGTTAGCGCGACGCTGCCTGGCGCGTGCAACGCGCCGCTACTTGTCCGACGCATTGGCGCCGAGCCCAAACGTGGGAGATCCTCGAGGTCTGGTAGGGGCCGCCAGAGCGCAGCGCAACCGTCGGAGACTTCCCATACAACGGCCCCTCATGACACATGATGCGAAAGCCGCGATCAATGGCGTGTCGCGTGTTGATCGCGCCTGCATAGCTCACTGGCGCGCCCGCGTGACTGCGTGATTCGTGGCATCTCTCTCTGATACCCGACTGGCTCAGCACTATCAGGCCGGCTTCGTGCCGGGCGATGGCCTGCGCCTGCGCTATCACGAATGGCGCCCGTGCGCCGTATCAGCCTCACCACTCACCATTCACCACTCTCCCCCGATCGTCCTCCTGCACGGCATCACGGAATCGGGGCTGGCCTGGCGCGCCGTGGCCGAGGATCTTGCCGATCGGCGGCGGGTGATCGCAATCGACGCCCGTGGCCACGGGGAAAGCGGCTGGTCGGTTGACGAGGCCTACGCGCCAGACGCGCATTTCGCCGATTTGGTCAACGCTCTCGCCGCGCTGGGCATCGAACGCTGCGTGCTGGCCGGCTTTTCGATGGGCGGGGCGGTGGCGACGATTTGCGCCGCGGCGCGGCCGGATCTGGTCGAGCGGCTGGCGATCGTCGACGCTTATCCGGCGCCGGAGCTGAGCCCCGGCTCGCTGCGGGTGGCCGCATGGCTCGCCGCGGCCTGCGACTCCGCAGGCTGGCTGCCCGCCGGCTTCGACCCGGCGATCGCGCGGCGGTTGCGCGACGATCTCGCGGCGGGCGCCGCTCGGCGCCTGGACTTGTGGCCGCTCTGGGAAGCGCTGCAGGTGCCGGTGCTCGTCGTGCGCGGCGCGCTGAGCGATGTGTTGACCGCAGCAGCCGCGGCCGAGATGGTGCGGCGCCAGCCCCACGCCCGCCTGTTGACGCTGCCGGGAGTCGGCCACCAGATCCCGTCGCAGCGGCCGCTGGAGCTGGGGCGAGCGCTCGCGTCGGCCTCCCTTCCCCCTTCCTCCTGCTCCCAATACCAGGGGAAAGGGGCGATCCTATCTGAAGCGATCCAGACGGCGTCGGGTTAAGCGGCGCGCTGTCGGTCGCGGCTGCGCCGCGAAGGGCGCACGCCGTGGGACCCTACCACCCATTGCTAACCCAGCGCCCTTGCGGATCGCTCCACGCCGGATCGCCCCTGTCCCACTCCCAGGATTGGGAGCCAGAGCGCAGCGCAACGGTGCCAGATGGGCGCGGAGCGCCCATGTGCGACAGCGACTTCCAAAGCAGGGGACGGGGGTGAGGATGAGCAACGGTCCTGGGCGATCAGGGGTTGGTTCCGTGCGGCGTAGGATGGGACGCGTGCCCGACGGTCTTGTGTTGGACCAGGGCGCCCAGGATCACCAGCAGCGTGCGCAGACCGGCGACCAGCGCGAGCGGCCGGGGCGTGCCGGCGGCGAGCAGACGCCGGGAGAAGGTCCGGCTGACCGGGGTATGCGTGCTGGCGACCAGGGCCGCCATGGACAGGATGCGGCGCCCGCTGGCGCGCCCGCTCGCCACGCCGCCGCGCACGGCGCGCGGGCGGCGGGCGCGTGTCCTCGGCGCTGGCCGCGGCCCGGCGGTGGGCCACGCGGCCCGCGGCATCCGGCGGGCGGTGGCGTTCCACCCCGGGCTGCGCCTGCCGCGGGCGCCGGCGCGTGCCCAGCGCCGCCAACTCGCGCACCGGTCCCGTGGGCCGCGGTCGGGGCTGCCGCTGCCGCTGGTCATGGCTGGGCCGCCGGTCGCCCGGTCGTGCCCAGCCGGGCGCGGCGGCCCTGGCAACGGTCCGCGGTGGGTAAGGAGGCAGGGGCGCCGCCCAGGCGCAGCCGCGGGCCTGGTGCACCGCGGGCCGCACCGGCTGACGCCCCTGCCAGCCTCCACGCTATCGGGGGACCAGGATACAAGGGCCGGCCGCCGCGCTGTTACGCGGTCGAGCGGAACTTCGGCAGGCTGATCTCGTCGTTGATGCGCTCGAAGGTGACTTCGACCGGCATGCCGACGCGGATCTGCTCGTTGGCGACGCCGACGAGGTTGGAGTAGAGCCGCGGCCCTTCCGCAAGCTCGATCACGACGACGTTGTAGGGCAGCTCGTCTTTGAAGCCGGGGTGGTAGAGCTGATGCATGATGCCGAAGGTGTAGACCGTGCCCTTGCCGCTCGCCTGCACCCACGCGGTATCCGTGCTCCAGCACATGTCGCAGCGGTCGCGCGATGGATAGCGATAGGCGCCGCAGCTACGGCAGCGCATCAGCATCAGCTTGCCCGCGCGGGCGCCGTGGAAGAACGGCTCCGAGTCTTCGTCCGCGGCGGGCATCGGCCTGGCGTAGTCGGTTGTCATTATCTTCTCGCTATGCCAGATTCGGGCTGAGCACGAGGCAGCCGTGGTAGTTGAGCACGCCGCCGTTGCCGGAGACAAGTACGACATCGTGCCGCGGCGCCTGCCGTTCGCCGCCCTGTCCACGCGTCTGAATCACCGCCTCAGAAACGGGCGTCATGCCCCACATGTAGTAGCCGGAGAGCTGGCCGCCGCCGGTATTCGTCGGCAGCGCGCCGCCGGGGCCGAGTTTGCCATCCTCCACAAACGGCCCGCCCTCGCCCTTCTTGCAAAAACCGTAGTCCTCGAGCGTGACCAGCGTCGTGTAGGTGTAGCAGTCGTACAGCTCGCAAACATCCACGTCGTCGGTAGTGATGCCCGCCATGCGGAAGGCCGACTCCCTGGCGATCGTCGCGGCCGAGTGCGTCTCCGGCTCGAAGCCGGCGCGCATCGGGTTGCCGTGGTGGCCCTGGCCCATGCCCCAGACGTAGGCCGGCGGCTGCTTCAGATCGCGCGCCCGCTCGGCCGTGGTCACGATCACGCAGACACCGCCGTTGGAGACGAGACAGCAGTCGAGCAGGTGCAGCGGCTCCATGATCCAGCGCGAGTTGTGGTAGTCCTCCAGCGAGATCGCCTCGCGCATCTGCGCCTTCGGATTCATCGTCGCCCAGAGCCGCGTGGAGACGGCGATCTGACCCAGCTGATCCTGGGTGGTGCCGTACTGCGCCATGTGCCGCCGCGCCGCCAGCGCGTAGCTCGAATTCGCGCCGTAGAGGCCGTAGGCGCTGGTGAGGCTGATCATGCCCGCCGGCCGCCGGGCGCTGCCGTAGGCCGCGCCGGCGCTCTTGTTCGCCTGCAGCGGCGCGTCGGCGAAGACGCAGGCCACGTAGTTTGCCAGCCCGTTGACCACGGCAAACGAGGCGTACTGCACCATCTGCGCCGCGGTCGAGCCGGCGGCATTCATATGGTTCAGCAGGCGCAGGTTGTTGAAGCCCAGATAGTTTTGCAGCGCCAGGCCGATGCCGCCGCCGGTGATGCCCTGTATGCCCGCGTTGATCAGCAGTCCGTCGACGTCATCCTTGGTCAGACCGGCGTCTTCAACGGCCAGACGCACGGCCTCGCCCGCGAACCAGTTGGCGTCGTGGCCGTAGATGCGGCCCATGTCGGTAATGCCCAGGCCGGTGATCGCGGCCTTGCCCTTCATGCTGTCCATCGCACTCGCTCGCCCTCGCTTACTCGTCGCGGCCGGCCCGGCGCCGGTATGCGTGGCTCGCGCCCAATATACGATCAGTACGAAGCGCGGGGACAGCTTGGGAGCGGATGCGACTTCCACGCCTGAAACTCGGACAGCGTGCACCGTGCTTCCTTCGCGTCCGTCGTTTCACCCCAACGCCGCACCCCAGCACGGTGCGGATGATATCCGATGAGGAACGGCTTGAGTCGGACACTGGCTCAGGCCGCCTTAGCGTATTCCTAAACCCTTGCCCATCTGGCACGAAACCCGTAGTGTCAGCGGTGTTGTGCCGTTACCGGCTTGCGAGGGGACCATGCTTTCTGTCAAGCACCGAGCGGGGTATCCCATGCACTGCATAACGGATTACTGCAACGTCCCGATAGGCAGACCCCGGCGAGCGTGCCCTAGAGCACCGGTCAAGTAGTCAGGCAGCGCGAGCGAGCACATGGAGGTTGTGCACCACGGCGACGCGGCGGAGGTCGAAGAGATTCTTGCGCTCGCCAATGTAGCGGGCCCGGTCGCCTTGCCAGC
>Ga0207416_1001919_pt1 | contig 24749 bp, 20 predicted proteins | sample PaiPotPPM11metaG_FD_184107 | JGI IMG/M metagenome (GOLD analysis project Ga0207416, IMG submission 184107) | Iron sulfur acid spring bacterial and archeal communities from Banff, Canada, to study Microbial Dark Matter (Phase II) - Paint Pots PPM... ... | reverse complement strand
ACATCGGCGAAACCACGATGCGATTATCGAGATGTACGCCGCGAAGATCGATCGGCGAAAACAAGGAACTCATGCCCAAGTGGACCGCTCAATCGGTATAAGGGTTGCGGGATCGCGGCGCTCCCGCGCTATACAAGGCCGTTTTTGATTGCGTACACGGCCGCTTGCGAACGCGAGCAAATATTGAGCTTTGAAAAAATGCGGCTGAGGTGATTTTTGACCGTCTTCTCCGAGAGCAGGAGATGCACGCTGATTTCTTTGTTCGAGAGGCCTTCGGCGATAAGACGGATGACCTCAATTTCGCGCGGCGACATTTCGTTAATGTCCGGGCGTCCGTTGTATTGGCTGCGGCGACGCAGCAGGCCGCCCGCAACGCGCGGGTCCACGTAATTCATGCCGGCCCCGACCATCTTTACGGCTCGCAATAATTCGGACGGCATGATGTCCTTTACGATGAACGCTTCGGCTCCGGCGCTCAAGCAGCGCTGCATCACCTCGGCTTGCGGACGGATCGAGAGTACGCACACCTTCGCATTGGGCACGGCATCGTGACACGCCGACATCGCTTGCTCTAAATTGACCTGGACGCCATCCAAATCGAGCAGAATCAGGTTGGGATTCGCTTTGATGAGGGTTGCCGCTACGACGCCTTGCGCGTCGCCGCAAATCTGCAGCGACGGGTCTTGCCCGAACACGTGGTATAACGCCTTTGCGAATAGCGCTTGGCTTTCGATGATAAACAAGCGAGTCGTGGTTACCGTCGCGGAAGCGCCGGCGGTTGTGGAAACGGTGGAAGAAAGCACAATCGAACCCCTTAACCAGTGATAAAAGACCTGGTGTTCGTAGTCTATCAAAACACCGACGGTACCGTAGTCCCCAAACGACGCATTATTTAATAGGCCCTTTGTGAGATCGCAAGCACAAACGGCGCAGCTGGAAACGCAAAAAGACCCGGTTCCCCGATCCTAAAAGACCTGGGTACCGGGTCGCCGTTTACATGCTTAGTATTCGGTATAGAAGCGAACGGCCGGAAGGTTCGGGGGCAGCTCGTATTGGGGTCCAATCTCTAACCAGATCGCTTCGTGCGAACTCAGAAGGAGGCTGTGCACGTCACCCACGTATTCGATATAGTTGGTGGCGTACGATTCCCCGGGCGCGCTGGCGATAAAAGCGCGCATATCGCCGTAGTATGGCCCCAGGCTGCTCGCGTCGACGTTCACTCCCCAGATATCGAGCATGTCCCCCAGCGTATATTGCGCGGAAAACAACGAGGCGCTTATCGGGGACTCGACGTGGATCATGCCGGTCGCATCATGCGTGTGAATGTAGTAGAAGCACTGCGCGTAGTTTTCGATGCCGTTGACTTCAGGGCCGAGGCGATACATCCCGATGCCGTCGGGCACGGCAATCTGCCGCCCGTTATCGAGGATCCCGAGCCAGGCGTGTACGTGATAGGCGTTCTCACTCATCGTCGCATTGCAAGGAATCGAATCCACGCTTTGACCTTGGCCGCCAGCCGGCATGTCGGAGTCAACGGGCATGAACTGGTTGTCCAACCCTACGACGCCGCCCGCTTTCAATACGACGGGCGTTGGAATAGGCGCGGGAGTGGGAACAGCAACCGTAATCTGCGATACCGCAACGTTTTGGTTGATGCTCCCCGCGCCCGTGACCGTTATTGCCGATCCGAATGACGCGGGCGGGCCTGCGATCCTGGTCGCGGCGGATAATACGACCGGAAGGGCGCTATGCGCCGCGTCGACGTTCAACGTAAGTCCCCAAGGCGTTACGTTCGCCACGGTGCCGGACGTCGTGAGGCTGCTCGCGGGCGCCGCTGCCCAACTGCTCACATATAGTGCAGTTAGGCCCGATCGAACATTCCCCGTGTCGAAGGTTTGAAGATACTGGCCGGTGGCCGGCGGACCCGGATTGAGGACGGTGCTGGGGGTCGTATTCACATACACGTAGCCCAGCGACGTATGCAGCAGAAATTTCGTCGGGGTTATATCTGAAACCGTCCCCGCGTACAGATTCGTACCCGCAGGAACCGCGACAACTTGCGAGACCTGCGATGCGGAAATCGCAGCCGTCGTGCCGTTCCCGCGCACGACTACGCCCTCGCCTACCTGCGGCGCCTCTCCGTACATCGCCGCCCCGGCATCTGCTACGTCGATCGCATTTTCGTTGTATCCAGCGTTCAAAACGAAGCCCTGTGATGTCATACCGGTGACGACCCCCGATACGACGACAGCGTCCGATGCGCTCTGCATTGAGAGGCTAGCCGCGCGGCCTCCGGCCGAAGTATACGGGAGGTTTTGATTGGAGTCGCCTTGCTGCGAACAAGCCGCCAGTAGCAATGCGAGGGCGAGCGCGGGAATAGTACCGTAACGAATCATTTATGCACTCCTGCGAATACGCTGTGGAAAAAGCGTAACACGGCGATCTTGACTCCGGGAAGGACGTATTGCGATGCACGTCCGGCCGCAACGGTCCACCATGCGATAGGACCAGCATGGTTTGTGGCGCTTCGGAATGCCTGGGTCTTTCGGGTTGCATTACTGGGAATTTCGGGCAAGCAGCATCGTAATCGCGTCGTTTAGCCCCATACTACTGAGCATACGCTTCACAACAGACGGTGGCTAGCTTGGGAGGGCTCTCACGTGGTTCGTTGTTCGCAGTTAGGACGCCGGCATTACTGTCTCGCGCGCGCGATCTACATGTGTAGCGATCGCGCGTGCGTCGCCCCCTTTTGCGGAACGCACGTCGTCCGCACCCTCGGATCCGCGTTACGATGCGCCCAATGCAACGCAACGGTAGAACCGATGCGCCCCGTCGACGTCAAGACGCACGCGCCGCATCGTTTCGAGCGGCCCTGAACCATGAAGTGGGCCATCGATACGCGAGATAACGCTTCGGTGCGCGCGATCCGCTGCGAGGTCGCCGCCGAACTGATAGGGTACGGTCCATCAGAGCAAGATCGTGTTTTTATTAAAATGCTGGCGGACGAAATTATCACCGTCGAGTCCGCGAATCCGTTGGGCGGAATTGCCGTCGAAGTTGTCCCGACGCCGGACGGAGCGATTTTGGAATGCTGGGGCCAAGGCGACCCGTGGTATCGGCGCGTCTACCCGCTCATCGACGGCCTGTTAGATTATCTAGGGCACGAAATGGAGATCGATAAGTCGGAGCAGGGAAACCACGTCCGGGTGCACTTTCGCTTTCGCCTTGACAAACAATCGGGGACGCAATGAGCCTTCCGACCGTCACGGTGGTGATCCGAACGACCGGCGAAACCGAACGCATTCCGCTGCTTCGCCGATCGATCGCATCTGCGCTCTCCCAGGCAGACGTCGCCGTCAACCTCGTGGTAGTCGCCAATGGAGGATCTTTCGACGCGGACTTCTTCCGCCGCGCAGAGCATGACAAGCGAATATCGGTCTTCTATATAGAGAAACGCGATGGCGCCGTTGCGACCGCCGTCGGCCGGTCGCTCGTTTCGGGATCGTTTTTCTCGTTCATCGACGATGATGATGAGTTTCTACCGAATGCCCTTCGCTCTCGAATAGCCTATCTTATCGAGGATCCAACTCTCGACTGCCTGGCGACAAATGGCTACTATTTCACGCAGGGGACGCGGCGCCACGTATTCCCAGACGTGCGGATGTTTCACGACGACTACGTGCTGCCGTTGCTCTGCGGGAAAAACTGGATGGCGTCGAACGGCGCGACTTTTCGCACGAGTACGGTGGGTTCCGAATACTTCGCGAATGTTTCGAAACATTGCCATTGGACCCTCGTCGCCTACCGTATTGCGTTAAACAAAAACGTCCGCTTCGTCCCGGAGATGACCTTTAACGTCTACGATACCCCCGGCTCGTCCTCGAAGGGCCCCGGATACGTACAAGGGGTAGCCGATATGTTCGCGCAGATGCTGCGCGAGTCGCCCCCCCAACGCTATCTTCCGTACATTAAACGCGAGTATATCAGGTCGCTTCATTGCGCCTGCTCGTATGCTCGAATGAACGGCGACTGGAAGACCGCGTGGCGCTTCTACCGCGCGACGCTCGCCCAGAGAGCGGGGTGGAAGTATCTTCCCTACGCCGCACTACTGCTGGCAAAATATCGGCGTCCGGCGCGGGACTTGTGGCCGCTTAAGGGCATTGCAACACCGTGATGAACCGCAAGCGCACCTGTGTCGTCATGGGAAGCAGCGATTGCGCCGGTTCTCTCTGCGAGATCCTCTTGGGAGCCGGTGGCTGGCGCTCGGTACGATACTCGGGACGCAGCGGGCTCATTCGCGCCCTCATCGGGATTCGCAGCACACAAGCACTGATTCTCGATTGCCGTGAGGTACCGAATTTTATCTTGACGCAATCTGCTGCCAATAGAAATATTCCAATACTGTTGCTGTGGGATCCAGCAGGGCTGGAGACGATGGCCCGGTCGCCGGAGGCACTGCTAGCTGCCTCGCACGAGGCCTCGATGCACCTGACCATGGATGCGGAGATTCGCGATCGGCTTCTCACCCATGGCATCCGTGCCGAGCACATCCGACCGGCCGATGCCGCGCCCCTGACCGAGCGCTTAGATGCGGCGGTTGCGGCGGCGCACGCTATGGCGCCGGGCTTGCGCGTAGCGGTGGACGGGCTCCCGTATTTCGCGAAACAGCTACTCGACGTGCATCGCTGCGGGTCGTTTGACAGCACGGCCACATACCTGCGAACCGCTTCTAAATTGGAATCCCTAGGTGCCGCGTGGTCGCTAGCGCGATCGCACGTTTGGTATACGATCGGGCCGCCGCCGAATAAATCGAGGCTGGTAAGCATCGTGGGCCGGATGTTACGTAAACGTCAAATATTTCACTGGGTGGGCACCGACATCGTGCATCTGCGTTCGAGCCCACACTTGCAGCGCAAGTATTCTTCGCGCGCATACACCCATTTAGCCGAAAGCGACGGATCTGCAACTGAGCTTCGCAGCATGGGGCTACACGTTCACGTTGCCCCGTTGCCGGTCGCGACGTTACCGACCCGCGTTGCTCCGATGCCGGCGACGTTTACGCTGCTCATGTACCTTCCACCATCGCGCAGCGAACACTACGGTGCGATGGAATATCTACGGCTTATTGCGGACCTCACGCAGGAAGACATCCGATTCTGCTTTGTCGGCGGCGCGCTCCCGATAGCTGCGACATCGGATTCCCGCGTTTTCAACTACGGCACGGTCGCAAACATGCAGCCGATCTACGATACGACAACCGTACTTTTGCGGCTGACACGCTCCGATGGCCTCTCGTTCATGGTTCTCGAAGCCCTGGCCGCCGGCCGATACGTTTGCTGGTCCAAGCCGCTGGACGAGTGTGAATACGTCACCGATTACGAAGATCTAAAAGAGAGCGTTCTCCGCCTTTACAAGCTGCACAAACTCGGCCGGTTGCCGGCTCGCCAAGACTCCGCGCGCAGAATACGGGAGCGTTATTCGGCGGAAGCCGCCCTAACGGCCATCGAAGGGTTCTGGCAACGCACCGGGACGCTTCGCTCGCAATGTTGCGACGCCCGCGATCGGCTCGACAAGCCTCTTGCTCGGGCCGGTGGGAGAAACGAGGTACCGCTGTGATTCAAAGAGCATTCGAAATGGCGTTTCGCCTGCCATCCTGGAACGTCGGCATCGTGAGATCCGCCTCGCGGGCGGACCTGCGAGCGGGCGTCTTACGGACGGGCAATCTTCCGGCCCCTACGTGGCTGCCGCCCACTCCCGGTTTAACGTTTCTGGCCGATCCCTTCGTTTGGGAACGGGGCGGCCGAACGGTCGTCTTCGCGGAAGTCTTCGATTACCGCGTGGGTAAAGGGCATATCGGCGCGCTGGATATCACTAGCTCCGAGGGAGACGCATGGCAACCCATCATCCGCGAGCCGCACCACCTTTCGTACCCGTACCTGTTTCAGCTCGACGGTTCGCTCTATTGCGCACCCGAAGCCAGCGCCTCGGGCCGGCTCACCGCATTCGCTTGCGTGGATTTTCCCTATCGCTGGGAACGAGCGGGGACGCTGTTCGATCAGCCGGCCGTCGATGCGTCCATCGTCTTTACCGGTGGGTTGTGGTGGCTCTTCTGCACGTTCCCCCAGGATTCGAGCGGCGGCTTGCACGCATTCTGGAGCCGCAACCCGATGCGCGGATGGACCCCGCACACGCTCAATCCCATAAAGGTCAACCCGGCCAATTCGCGCCCCGCCGGCGCGCTATTTCACATGGACGGCGCGCTCATTCGCCCCGCGCAAGATTGTTCCCAGCGGTATGGGAGCGCCGTCGTGCTCAACGAAGTTCGAGTCCTGACCCCAACCGCATTCTCGGAATTTCCTCGAGCGCGCATCTCGCCTCGCGCCGAATATCCGGCCGGCTTACATACGCTCAACGCGACCGGCTCATGCATTGCCGTCGACGGCCTCAAAGACTATTGGGAACCGCGCAAGCCATTTCTTCTGGCGCGTCGCGGCTTTCGCCGCTTCGGGCACTAGGGGAACGCCCGAACGCATAGGACTTTCGCCGCCTTCGGCCCGGCAGGCTTGCCCACAATGCCCTACGTGTTGGGCAATTCCGTTCTCCGTGTCGCCCCCATCGTTAGCTATCCTTAGTGCATGAACCGCAATGAAGGTCCCTTGTCGTGATTGCGATCGAAGGGCTAACCATCGTGCTTTGTATGGTGGTGGCAGCCGCGTTGGTGCTGCATTTTCGCACTCGCGCGGCGTTGAGCGCGAGCACGCGGCCGGCTCTGTTCGTCGGCACGCACAACAATGCAAGAATCATCACCCGTTTTTTAGCGAACAATCCCTATTACGGGTATCACATCGTCAAAGAGTATGCCGACGGCCTACGCGTTTCCCATAGAGAGCCGGATGAAGCGCTGAAAACCGTGCAACTCGCCCTGCAACGCAGCGGTGCATGCTGCGTCTTTATCGAGCGCGCGTTCATGCGCGTAAAGCCGATCGTGGAAAGTGCCGTCGCCGGCTTCAGCCGCCCGCCTCAGGTCAAAGTCGTGAGTAATCCGGCAAATCTACTCCTGGGAGCGCAGGACGTGTCCTTCGTATGCGATCTCGGATCCCAGGAATTACTTCAACGCGGACCGGTTCACGTCGATCTCAGCAATGTCGGAGAGTGCATCGAGAACCAAACCGTGCTTGTCACCGGTGCCGGCGGCTCGATCGGCTCGGAACTTTGCAGGCAGATTAGCGTCTTTAACCCGGCGCGAATCATTTTAGTCGGGCACGGTGAGAACAGCTTGTTTTCGATCCAGCAGGAACTTGCACTACACTACGATTTCACTCGCGCGGTACTCGTACTTGCGGACGTCGCCGATGCCGCCCGGATCCGTAGCGTATTTTCGGAATATCGGCCGCATATTGTGTTCCACGCGGCCGCCCACAAGCACGTACCACTCGTCGAGAACAACATTTGCGAAGCGGTCAAAAACAATATCCTGGGAACCCATGTGGTGGCGCTCGCAGCGGCTGCAGCCGGTTGTGCGAAACTCGTTCTCCTCTCCACCGATAAAGCCGTCCAACCATCGAGCGTCATGGGCGCGACCAAGCGCGTCGCAGAACTGATTTGCCAGTCGTTCGCTCATCGGACGCCGACGGAATTCGTGTCGGTACGCTTTGGAAACGTATTGGGTAGTCGTGGGAGCGCACTTTCCCTCTTTAAATTGCAGATCGATAATGGCGGCCCAGTGACGGTAACGCACCCGGCGATGGAACGCTACTTCATGAGCATTCCCGAAGCCGTTTCCCTAGTTCTGGAAGCGATGGCCATCGGACGCGACGGCCAAGTGATGGTGTTAGAAATGGGGAAACCGGTCAACATCACGACCCTGGCAAAAGCGTTTATCCGTCTGCTCGGCCTGCGCCCGGGGACCGACGTGCCGATCTCCTATACGGGAATCCGACCCGGCGAAAAATTATACGAAGAGTTGCTCACGACTCAAGAAGGCCTTACAAAGACCCAGAACGAGGGGATCCTCGCCGCCCAACAGGAGCAGCTCGACTATCGGATCGTGCAGGCGGCGATCAAAGATTTTCGCTTCGCCACCCGCGCTAGCGACGAGGCCTTGATCCTCAAAACGTTGCGAGCGCTCGTGCCGTCGTTCACTCACGATGACCGCGTGATAGCCGCGCGCCCGGCAAGCTCGGACGTGCCGCAGGAAGCCGAACCGAAAGAGCCTCCCCGCGAAGTTCGGCCTGCGATCGCCACTCCAGCCATCCTACTTACAGATGAGGTTTGTATCTAATGATCGCTCTGCGTCCTACCGTCATTAAAGAGCATACCGTTGACGAGGGTGCCACAGCAGCGCAACTCCAACAAAACATTTTAAACCGGAGCGCGGTTATCGGCGTCGTCGGCATCGGATACGTCGGGCTTCCGCTGGCGGTGGAAAAAGCGAAGGTCGGCTTCCACGTGCTCTGCTTCGACCGGAACGCGATTCGCGTCGATCAAGTTAATCAAGGGTCGAATTATATCCGCGATGTGGACGACGCCGATCTCGTCGGCGTCGTATCGAGAGAGTTGCTGACCGCGACCACCGATTTCAATCTCCTGCGCGAATGCGACGTTTTGGTCATATGCGTGCCGACGCCCCTAACGATCAACAAAGACCCGGACATCTCGCACATCAAAAACGTGGCCAACGAAATCGCTCGCCAGTTACGTCCCGGCCAGTTGGTCTGCCTGGAGAGCACGACGTACCCCGGTACGACCGAAGACGTTTTGCTGCCGATTCTCGCTACGAGCGGATTGGTTGTCGGGAGCGATTTCTTCCTGGCATTTTCACCCGAACGCGTCGATCCCGGCAACAAGCGTTATACGACAAGAAACACCAACAAGGTTGTAGGCGGCGTTACGAGCCGTTGCCTCGCGGTCGCACAAACGTTCTACGAGCAGACGATCTTGCACGTTCTACCGGTTAGCAGCCCCAAGGTGGCGGAGATGACGAAGGTGTTCGAAAACACCTTCCGCTCCGTAAATATCGCGCTCTCGAACGAGCTGGCGCTGCTCTGCGACAAGATGGGCATCAACGTGTGGGAAGTGATGGATGCTGCGGCAACCAAGCCCTTCGGAATCATGCGCTTCAACCCGGGTCCGGGTGTCGGCGGGCATTGCATTCCACTCGATCCATTCTACCTCGCATGGAAAGCCAAGGAGTACGATTTTCGAACGCGGTTTATCGAACTCGCCGGAGAGATCAATCTCTCCATGCCGCATTTTACCTGCGAGAAATTGATTCGCGCGTTGAACACCAAGAAAAAGGCGCTATGGGACGCTCGCATCCTGATGATCGGCGTGGCCTATAAGGCCGACGTCGAGGACTGGCGCGAATCGCCCGCTTTACACTTGATGGATATCCTCGAAAAAGGAGGGGCGTTCGTTTCGTATCACGACCCGCACGTGCCGAGTTTTCAGGACGAGCGCGGGCGTCTGCGCACCTCGGTGCCGCTCTGCGAAAAGGCCCTGCGTGAAGCAGATTGCACGCTGATCGTCACCGACCATGCCGTTCTCGATTGGAACGCCATCGTCGCACATTCGGACCTTGTCCTCGATACTCGCAATGCGTGCAAGAATGTCGTCGACGGTCGCTCGAAGATCGTGCTCTTATGATGATGTCGTACGCCCCGCGCATCGGCGTCATCGGAGCCGGCTACTGGGGGTTACAGCTCATTCGCAATTGCTCGGAGCTCGGCGTGCTGGCTGCAGTATGCGACTCCGGTGCCGGACGGCTCGAGGCCATTACCGCGCAGTATCCGCAGTGCGCGGTCTATCAACATCTCGAAGCCCTCTGGCGCGCTTCGCTGGATGCGGTCGTCATCGCTACCCCAGCCGAAACACACGCAGAGCTAACGCACGCGGCAATTTCGCATGGAAAACACGTTTTGGTTGAGAAGCCGCTCGCGCTTCGGGTCGAGGACGGTATTGCGATGGTGGAGCACGCACGCGAAGCCGGAGTCCAGCTCTGCGTCGGCCACCAGCTCCTGTATCACCCTGCGTTTGTCGCCTTACGCGAAGCCATTCGCGCGGGCGAACTCGGCGAAATCCGACATATTCGGTCGCAGCGCTGCAGCCTCGGAAAATTGCGAAGCCGCGAGAGCGTCTGGTGGAGCTTTGCCCCGCACGACTTGGCGGTCATCCTGTCGTTATATGAGGACGAACCGCTCTCAGTAGCCGCCAGCCACAGCAGCGTACGGGGCGGTGGCGCTGCCGATGTCGCATATGCGGACTTCGTCTTTCCGCACGGACGGTCGGCGCACGTTACGGCAAGCTGGCTTGACGACCGCAAGCTACAAGTCACGCAGGTGTTCGGCTCCCGCGGCATCGCCAGGTTCGCCGACAGCCGCGAAGGCGCAACGGTGACGATTAGCGACGTCGCCATCGGCACGGACGACTACGGTGAGCCGACGATCGAGCGTCTGAGCGAACGTCTCGTGCCATATCAGCCGAGCGAGCCGCTCAAGAACGAGCTTCGCGCCTTCATCCACGCAATCGTCCACGCAACGCCGGCAGTTTCGTCCGGGCGGCACGGCCTCTCCGTGCTGAGGGCGCTAAGCATGGCCGATTGCGCGGCCACTACAACCGACCCGATCGAACGAACGGAGTACCAACTTCAGTGACGAACGCTATAGCAGCAGAATCCGGCGTGTTTATTCACGAATCGGCCTATGTCGACGAGCCGGCAACCATTGGTAGCGGCACGAAGATCTGGCATTTTTCGCACGTCATGAAAAACGTCCGGATCGGTGAAAACTGCAGCTTCGGGCAAAACGTTTTCATAGCTTCGAACGTGCGGATCGGCCGCAACGTCAAAGTCCAAAACAACGTATCCATCTACGAAGGGGTCGTGCTAGAGGACGACGTGTTCTGCGGGCCCAGCATGGTCTTCACGAACGTGCTGACGCCGCGATCCGGCCACCCGCGCAATCAATCCTCCGATTATTCCACAACGCAGGTGCGTCGCGGCGCGAGCATTGGCGCCAATGCGACGATCGTATGCGGCCATACCGTCGGCGCGCATGCGTTTATCGGTGCGGGCGCCGTCGTCACGAGCGACATTCCCGATTACGCCATCGCCCTCGGGTGCCCGGCTCGGATCGTCGGCTATGCGTGCGAATGCGGGCTGCGCCTGCACTTTGAATCCGGGCGGGCGCAATGCCCGGGATGCCAGCGCGAGTACGAGCAATCCGGGGAACTGGTGAGCGGGATATGACGACGCTACCGATCGTCGATCTTACGACCCAATACGAGATCCTGGCGGCCGAGATCGACGCGGCGGTCAAAGGCGTCTTTGGAAGCGGCCATTACATCATGGGTCCCAACGTTGCGGCATTCGAGCGCGAAATAGCCCAGTACATCCGTACGCCCTTTGCCGTAGCCGTCAATTCCGGAACGGACGCCTTGCATCTGGCGTTACGGAGTCTTGGAATCGGCCCCGGCGACGAGGTGATCACCACGCCGTTCACATTCGCCGCCACGAGCGAAGCGATCGGGATCGTCGGCGCAACGCCGGTGTTCGTGGATATCGATCCGGACACGTACAATCTCGACCCCTCGAAAATCGAGGCCGCGGTGACGCGTCGGACTCGGGCCATTCTGCCGGTCCACCTCTACGGCCGGCCGGCACCGATGGGTCCCATTATGGAGATCGCGCGCAAGGCGCGGCTCTTCGTCGTAGAGGATTGCGCACAAGCCATTGGAGCTCGCGTCGGCGGCCGCCAAGTCGGCACCTTCGGCGATTTCGGTTGCTTCAGCTTCTTCCCATCGAAGAATCTCGGCTGTTATGGCGACGGCGGCTTGCTAACAACTGCCAGCGAAGACTTAGCGGAGCGGGCGCGGATGCTACGCGTGCATGGTAGCAAAATCAAATACGCTCATAGCAGCCTAGGAATCAATAGCAGGCTCGATGAGGTGCAGGCCGCCATTTTGCGCGTGAAATTGCGGCACCTAGACGGATGGAATCTGGCGCGCCGTGCCGCCGCATCGCGTTACGACGTGCTATTGGCGGAAGTCCCCGGGGTAAAAACTCCGACGCCGGACGGCGATGGCCAACACAGCGTGTTTCATCAATACACCGTTCGCGTAGATGATCGTGCTGCCGTACAGTCAAGTCTGGCGAAGGCACTGATTCAGAGCATGGTGTACTACCCCATTCCGTTGCATCTGCAAGAGGTCCATGCCGACCTCGGCTACACGCCGGGCTCGATGCCGCATTCCGAAAGGGCCGCGGAGGAGGTTCTCTCGCTGCCGATATTCCCGGAGTTATCGAGCGCCGACCAAGTTCGCGTTGCGATTGCGCTGCAGGACGCATTGACGGTATTGGACCCGGCATGAACGTCGTAACGGTTATCGGGGCCCGCCCGCAGTTCATCAAAGCGGCCGTGATGTCCGCCTATCTGAGAACCCGTGCGCGCGAGATCACGATCCATACCGGGCAGCATTACGACGCACAAATGTCGCAAGTATTTTTCGACGAATTGGCGATGCCCGAGCCCGATTACCAGCTCGGCGTCGGCTCCGGCGGGCATGGGGAGCAGACTGGCGAGATGCTCAAGCGGCTCGAGCCGATTCTGCAACAGGAACGTCCCGACATGGTGCTCGTATACGGAGACACGAATAGCACGCTCGCGGGAGCCTTGGCCGCCAGTAAGTTGCAAATTCCGATCGCCCATGTCGAAGCCGGGCTCCGGTCGTTCGATCGATCGATGCCCGAAGAAATCAATCGCGTTGTAACCGACCATCTTTCGACGCTGCATTTCGCCCCAAACCAGCGAGCCAAAGCGCAGCTCGAATCCGAAGGCATACGAGGCGCGGACGTGACCGGCGACCTGATGATCGATCTGTTGCGATGGACGCTCCCAACGCTACATTCCGGGAACACGGTCATTTCCAACTTACGGCTCTTGCCCAAAGAGTACGCGGTCGTAACAATCCATCGAGCATCGAACACCGATGACGAAGCCCGGTTTTCGCGCATCGTGAAAGGATTGCGGTCCATCGGAATGCCCGTCGTCTTTCCCGTCCACCCGCGCAGCCGAGGCCTCGCCGAGCGATCCGGCCTGGGCATACCGAATGGTACGATCCACATGTGCGCTCCGCTATCGTATCGCGGAATGCTTTCAGTCATGCGCGATGCAAGGGTGATTCTCACCGATTCGGGCGGAATTCAAAAGGAGGCACATGCGTTGGCGGTTCCGTGCGTAACCTTGCGCGAAACGACCGAGTGGACGGAGACGCTCATTGACGGTTGGAACGTCCTAGCGGGCGACAACCCCGCCGCGATCCGGGCCGCCGCGCTTCGTCCGATGCCGAGCGTGCCGCCGGCGCCCTATTTCGGCCAGGGCTATGCCGCGCAGCAAATCGGCGACATCATCCTTCGCGGACAGCCGAGCACGCGAGCGGCCCAGGAACTCTTCGTATGATGCTCAGCGTTCGTCGTCAATTGATGCTCTCCAACAAAGCCGCCACCTTCGTCGGGTTGGGGGTGGCGGGATTCGCGCTGGTTCTGTGCTGGATACTCCTGGGCGGCTCCAAGCACTCGTACGCGGCGGCCGTGGTACTCGCATTTTTTCCTTTCGGCTGTTATCTCGCGGCATACCGCCCGATGATCTTCCCGTTTGGTCTGTTCGCTCTGCTCTTGCCGTTTGATAATCTTTTGGATTTTTCCAGCTTTGGAACGCTGACCAAACTCATTGCCGCCGTTTCGGCGCTTTGCGTCTTTTTGTGGACGGTGCGCGAGCGCCGTTTCATCGCACCGCCTCGCGCCCTTTTCGTATGGATCGCCTTCTTGGGATGGGCGGCGGCGACGAGCTTCTGGGCTTTGAATGTGTCCGACGCGATACCGATGCTCGTAACCTATATGTTACTCATCGGGCTTTTCGGGGTGATGTCCGTCGCAGACATATCCCCAAAAGACCTCTGGTTCGTCCTGGCCGCGGTTGTGGGCGGCGGGCTCATAGCCGCGATCTACGGAGCCTATTACTATCACACCGTGGGTCCACAGCCGGATGGTCTAGCCCGACTCTTTGTCCGGGTCGGCGAAAACCGTACCATCGATCCCAACCACTTCGCGAACGGGCTGCTGCTCCCACTGGCCCTCGTACTCACGATGTTTTGGTCGACAAAACGTCTTCTTCTAAAAGCCGGATACTGCGCGGTGATCGTCACGATCCTTGCAGCAATGTACTTCGCCGCATCGCGAGGCGCGTTTCTGGGCGTGGCCGCGATGTTCGCGTTCTTCTTACTCTTTGGGCGACATCGGCTACAGACGCTCGCGACCGTAACGCTGGTTGCCGTGGTCGGCGTCATCTCGGGGAGCAGCATCCTTCAACGCTTCGCGGTGGCCGGGTCGACCGAGGGTGCCGGACGCCTTTCATTGTGGCGGGTGGGCTATCACGCGTTCACAAAGCGCTGGCTTTCGGGCTGGGGCGTAGGCAACTACAAGAACGCCTACGACGCCTCTTTTCTTTCGGTCTATCAGGATCATCCGAATCCGTGGCATTTTGCCGCTCACGATCTCATCGTTTACAGTAGCGTGGAATTCGGAATCATCGGCCTCATATTGGTGTTGGCCGGGTTTGTGTCCGCATTTCACATCGTCCGATCCATCGGTAGGGATCATCCGTTGTTCGATTATCGGATTGCGATTCAAGGGGCGATCATCGCCATGTTTGTCGTGTCGTTGACGGTGGACATCCTCTGGTACAAATATCTCTGGATGGCCTTTATCGCAGCGGCGCTCGTACGTTCCGCGGGGAGGCATCATGTTAACCAGCAGGGCACCTAAAGACTCGACAACGGCGATACCTTTCTTCCGGCCCTCTATTAGTGAGAGCGATATTGCGCGCGTCGCCGAGTGCCTGCGTAACGGCTGGCTTACGAGCGGATCGCGGGTAGCGCTCCTCGAGAGCACTTTTGCCGAAATGGCCGGCGTTAAGCACGCGATCGCCGTTAATAGCTGCACCGCGGGGATACTCCTGGGCCTTATCGCCCTCGGCGTGGGCCCGGGCGACGAGGTGATTTTACCGTCCCTCTCGTTCGTTGCCGCGGCGAATTGCGTGATTCAGCTTGGAGCTACTCCGGTTTTCTGCGATGTTTCGCCGGAGACGCTTTCCTGCAGCGCCGCCACGATCGAACCGCATATTTCCGCTTCGACCAAAGCACTGGTCGTGATGCAGTATGCCGGGGCACCGATCGGCGTCGCGGAGATATGCGCCCTCGCAAAACGTCACGGCGTCGCCATGTTGGAGGACGCAGCGCTCAGCGTCGGGATGCAAGATCGCGGTAGCTGGGCCGGCGTACATTCGGATGGCGCCGCCTACAGCTTTTATGCGACCAAAAATGTCACCTCGGCGGAGGGCGGGATATTCGTAACGCAGCGGGACGACGTCGCGCAACGCGTGCGCAGCCACGCGTTGCACGGCCTATCGCGAGATGCGTGGAATCGACACCAGACCACTCGGCCCTGGCAATACGACGTCGAAACGATCGGGCACAAAGCCAACCTGGCGGATCCTCTGGCGGCGCTGGTCCTTTCGCAACTCGGGCGCCTTGAAGAATTCCAGGCGCGGCGCGATCGGCTCGCGCGCCTCTACAACCAGCTCTTCGAGCGGGTCGACGGGATCGAGCCCGTTTCCCCCGCGCTGGGTCCCGCAGACCGTCACAGTTGGTGCTTCTACGCCGTGCGGATCGATCCGGAAAGGACCGGTTACACGCGGGACGACGCCATCGAATATCTGCGCGCGCGGGGCATCGGCACGAGCGTGCATTATATCCCCACGCATCGGTTCAGCGCCTATGCCGCGTTCGCCGGCACCGACGTTCCGGTGACCGATAGCGCCTTTCCGAAGCTGCTCTCACTACCGCTTTTCCCCGACATGAGTGCGGCCCAGGCCGAATACGTCGCCCTCACGTTAAAGAAGACGACTGCGGCCGGTCGCCTGGCCGGAAAGCGAGTAAGAATTTAACCGTCCCTTTACAGTATCTTTACACAAATAGTCTTGCTGGCTGGCTTCAGGTATCCATAACCCCGTCCGAAGACTCGGGTATGAAGACCTGGCCGGCGGCACTCGCCATTCTTATGCTCAGCGCTTGCGGTGGCGGTGGTGGTTCCGGGGCATCCTCGGTCCCGTCACTCCCCAACGTAGGCGGATCCGGCGTGGGGACCGGAAGCGGCGCCACCACTGGCGTTAATCCGGCGCCGAGCCCGACAGGCGCTAATCCGACGCCCACCCCGACGGGCGTTAATCCGTCGCCCAGCCCGACGCCGCCAAGCAATACGGCGGCGGCTATTCAAGGCTGTCCAATGTTCCCGGGTACAGCCGGAGGCAGTAGCGGTGGATGGTTTCATACCAACGTAGCTGCCGCCCCAATGGATAGTAATTCAAATGCTTACATTAAAGCTTACGCAGACGTAAGTAACGCAGGATTTTATATTTGGTCGCCTGCTGCTGCATATGTCAATATCGTCTCGGCCTCAACTCCTTTGTTGCCCATCTCTAGTTCACGCAGTCAAGTCCGCTATTCACCCTGGTCAATGCCTTGGGGATTACAAACCGGTGGGGCTATGGCTCAGATCGAAAGCAGTACTGGTAACGATGGTCATTACCAAGTATTAACTACCGCGGAAAACGGAACCATCCCCTCCTGTACTTTATGGGAAGCGGGATATGCCGTTAATAGTGGATCGTCTTTTACTGTCTATAGCTCTGGAAGATGGAACACTCGAGTACCGTTTTCGCCCACGCTCCAAGGAGGATCGACGGCTGATGCTAGTGGGATCCCATTAACTGCTTTAACTATTAGGCCTGAAGAACTAGCCTCAGGAGTCATCAATCACGCTTTGGGCTGGAGCGCGATCGGCTGTGAAAAGCAGATGCCATTTAACCCTGCTATCTCCGTGCTGCCGAGTGCAACTATGAGTGCCGGCTGCATGCGGTATAGCGGACCATCGGGCGACACACCGATGCCATACGGTAGCCATATTAGGCTTAAAGCATCTTTTAATGATGCCGGGTTTACCCCCGCAGCTCAAATTATCGTAACAGCACTGAAGCAGTATGGGGCATACCTGTTCGATACCGGATGCTGTAACGTCCTAGATGCCTCTAATGACCAATACGGCAGTATCAGCAATTACATAAATGCAACGGTAAATCAGAATCTAAATACGATTGTAATTAAAGACTTCGACGTAATATCACCACAAAACAGCAACGCGCCAAACTAAGCACAACGTCGTACGATTACGACGCCGGCGCCGGGTTGGTCGGAGCGCCTCGCACATCGCCAGCACGCGGTCGCAAACCGGCCTGGTATGCGATCGGTCGCTCTCCAACGGACAAAAAGTCTCGTGAATCCGAGCCGGTCGCTAGACGACGGCGACCGCGTTGCCCGAAACCTATCAAGGTATTGCGGTAACAAGCGGATCGACCAGGACCGGAGACACCACGCATCAGGTATCGGGAACGAGCACTGCGCTAGCATCCGACCAAGCGGCGGTTCTCCTGAACCAATAGGCATCTAGCCCTTGCACGAACATCACTCGTTTAAAATTAAATCGTCCTTGTTCCACGAGGTATCCCTCGCTCGGTCGAAAACACACTATCTCAAGCACTGACGTTGCGACCGTACTGAGGCCTAGTTCCAGTATGGTTGGCGTCACCGTCGACACGCGGCCTAGGGCCCGGCGCAATTGCTCATTTACCCACCGTCCACCCGCTCAGCTCGTTCGAGCGCTCGTCGCGTTCGGAGATCGCATGAATAATAATTTCGATGATGATGATTCAGTACGAGCATTCAGCGCCATGTACCGACGATGCGTGAGTGCCCAACCTTTTGGCGGTCACGATCATGTGCCGGCCATCACTTGCCACATTTTCCTCGGGAGACTTACCAGTGATTCGACAAGCCCTCGTCAACGTTGGAGCATGCCTGCTCGTAGTCTGCTCCGGGTGCGCTCAAAACGCAGCCCAACCGACTTCGGTCATACCATCGGATTTACGCTCGACAACCACACAAGCAGTCTCGACGTCTGCCGTTGCCCCCGCACTTGCGGCGGGATACGCTCCGACGCCGATGGACAAATATACGACCGGCCTTAAATGGGTGACGACGCAGACGACTTCCGAAGTTTCTACGCTTGAGGGTGCGGGCGATTATACCGACTTTTACATATCGTCCATCCGCGAGCTTCCAAATTATAGCGGCACCGAGCCTGCGTGGAGCAGCGCGAATCTCCATGAGGATGCTTTTCAACATACGTCGGATCCGGCTACGCTAACGCTCGTGCCGTCCGCTTCCGCTGTAACGCTGCATTGGAAGCCCGATGCACGCGGCGTGACGATCGGCGGATATGCGATATATAGGGGCACATCCGCAACATCGCTCTCTCACGTCGCGACCGTCTCAGCCGGACAAACATCGTATAAGGTGACCGGCCTGACGCTTGGGCAGAAGTACTTCTTTAGCGTTCAAAGCATCATCGGCGGCGCATCGACCCCCTATTCATGGGCGGAATCGGCAGTAGCCTCGGCGCCGAGGACGCTGAACCTCGATTCGCCGAGCTACTCGCTCTCAGCCCAGCCTGCTCCCGGACACACGGTGACGTTGAGCGTTTCGGTGCACGGCAGCTCGAGCGGCGCGCACATGGTCTTACAGACCGAAGTCGCGCCGACTACGACAACAAAGCCGGTATCGACATCGATGTCGCTCGGCTCATCGAACGTTTACCACGGGGCGGTTAACCTGAGCATCCCTAGCGGATTCTACGGTGGCATCGCCTATCGAGTGGTCGATACCACGAGCGGCGTGTCCTTGCCCGCGGCAGGCCAATCGTACTACGTGACATCCCCTAATAACCGTCTGCACTTCGGCCGTTACGCAAATAATTACCTCATGAATCCCGCCTCGCCGGCATGGCAGAAGCTGTTAGCTTCCTATATTACGTCGATAGCCCAATCCGCGAAATACACCGGTGCTCTCCTCGACGATACCGACGAGTATTTCGTCCAGACACGCCCCGACGCGTTTCCGTACGGCTATTCGGACCAGCAGTATCTCTCCGGCGTCGCGGCACAATATGCCGCTTTGCGAGCGGCTGTCCCGAGCACCATCCACCTGTCTGCAAACGGTTTTTCCAACGCCTCCGTCGCGGCCGCTTTGGCGCCGCACGTGAACGGTTCGGAGGTGGAAGAATTCGCCTACGACGTTAGCAGCTGGCACTATGCGCCGACGTCGTACTGGATCAGTACGATGAATAACGTTTATAACATCGCGCAGAACGATCATCTAAAAACGCGCGTTCTCTCCGACGGGTCGACCGACGCGGGAGTCCGATCGTACATCTTCGGCTCGTACCTCTTAGTGTGCAGTCCTAATACCTACTACGATCTCGAAACGTCGCTGGGCATGGGGCAGACGTTCCCCGAACTCGCAGCGCCCCTGGGCAGCCCCTCGCAGACTTTTAGCAACATCAGCGCGGCGTGGGTCGCGGCCCACGGTGCCTACGAACGGCACTTTACCAATGGTTGGGTGATCGTCAATCCGAGCCAGTCGGCCTCGACCGCAACCATCGCGGTACCGGCGGGATACAGCCGTTTGGTCATCAATGGCGGCTCCCTGGAGCAAGGCGGTACGACGTCGTTGCAGACGGTTTCAAGCGTTAAACTCGGTCCGGATCAAGCGGCGATCTTCGTCGGGAAGTCCGGTGCGGCGTCTACCGCTACACCTACGCCTGCCGCGGCCGGCGCTACACCTACGCCTGCGACAAGCTCCTCGGCGAACCTGTTTAAGCCGCTCTCACAGGGCACATCGTATACGAACAGCGTGTTCACGTTAGTCGCCGGCAATCCGTCGGGCCTGATGATGAGCAGTAGCCCAAGCGGGGTCTCCGGAGGCGTGGGAATCACCGTCCCGGCGGGTGCGACGATCACGCACGGTTGGCTCACCGCTGCCGGCGTCCTATCCAAAACGTCCTGGCCGTCGGGCACCTATACGGTTCACTACGCGATTGTCGGAGCGAACGCTGCGCTGACCCTCTCCAAGGTGGAAGTGCTACGCGTCAGTCCCACCGGTTCGTCCGTCCTTTCGGAAGTGGGTTATCAAAACGTCTCGCAGGCGCTTAAAGCCGCAACCTACACCTACAGTATTCCCGGAGCGGGACAACCGTCGACCGCTACCAACGATCTATTAGGAGTACGCTTTACGGTAAGGAATGCAAGCACCATCCCGCAAAAGTTCTACTTCCAGATAGGCCCGAGCGGAACGGCGTCCGTGCAAGCACCGTGGTAAGCGGAGGCCGTTAAGAAGGACGGTCCAATACGATCGCAGCTTGGCCGGGCGCTAACGCCATACGATTTATGGGTGTTAGCGTCCGGCTTTCCGGGTTTGTATCTACGGAGAGTACGTAATGCGTCGTTTTGAATTCGACCGGTTGGCAACCGGCGCTTCCCGGGGGACAGACGAACACCGTCGCATTCGCATAGCGGCGAGCGTACATACCGCTTGCGGAATCGAAGAGTTCCCCAAGCGAACGGGGCTGCGCGATGGCGGGCGGCCCGAGATCGACGAATAGATCGGGAAACGTCGTTTGCGTTAACGCGCTGATCCCATAATACAGGCCGCCGTTGCGATCGCCGAACGGCGCATACTTGAGCAATTCGTAGACGGCGAAACTATATTGGCGCGCGAGCGCCGAGCGAGGCGTAAAATTCTGGTTGCCCGTAGGGATCATCCAGACGATGCGCCCCGCCCGCAAATCGGCGAGCATGTCGGACATCGTCCGGCGCCAACCGGTTAAAGTCGCGGGATACGGGCCACCCACACCCGCCGACCACGGAACGTCCTCATAAATTCTCCCGTCCCCGGAGAAATCTGCGCCCTGTGGGCCGCCGTTGAGAATCGTCTTGATGCCGAGATGCGCGAGCGCGGCGTGCGCGAATCGCGGCCACTCGACGCTATCGCAACGGTACACATCGGCATTCGTCCACATGGACGGATTTTGCTCGGGATAGGTTTCTGGGCGCAGGCGAGCGACCGTATCCACGATGTCGTCGAGTTCGATCGCATCGTTATTCAGCCGCTGATGTAAGTAACCGATCATCCGGATCGCGTCGGTGCGTTCTTGCGGCGAACAGTCGTTCAATATCCACGTATGATCGTTGTAGCGCGGGAACGCCGCGCGGTTATTCGGATTATCCACCCACCAATCGGTGCACGTGCTCCCGGAGCAATATCGCAATGCGACCGAGCCGAACCAGTGGCCCCGGCCACCAACCGGCAGGCCCGTCGTGATCCCCCAATGCGTGGGCCCTCCACGCATAGGCACGGATTCGATCGCGCTGTCTGGCCCTGGATGATAGAGGTACTCGAGCCGCGGAGCTGCCGTAGAACCGACCGAGTCCACGCTACCGGTAAAAAATAGCATGCCGCCTGAATCGGGCGTGCGAGATGGGAGCGTGAATATCGGTCGCACCAAACCGCGATCCTGGCACGATGCGGGAACTCGGCTTCCCGTTCGATTATCGATCGAGGTGTACGGCACGTCGTTTCCGTCCAACACACTGTTGACGTAAATGCGTGCCGACGCTCGGATCAGCGCTGCAGGGTGAGCCGTTGCGGCAGTTGACGCCAGTAATTCGCCGCGACGGCCATAAATGTTGTACCGCTGTGGTTGCCGTGCATCGGGTAGCCAGGTCCACGCACACTCTACGCCGGAGCGCGATCCCGAAAGCATTCCGGGATCGCCGACGTGGACGAAGTCCTGCTCGTGGGGTTGCATCCAGGGCAGATAGCTATTGGGATTAGGCGGGCGGTAGGCTGTGTCGAAGCGCAGCGACGAGAAGTACACGGCATGAATGGCGCCCGGGTTTACGGACCAGAACTCGTCGGCTTTTTGCACCGTCTGAGCGGTCGCTAACGAAAACGCTTTTAAACCCGCGTTGTCCAACGGGTCGGGCAGAAAAGTCGCGAGGGCTGCGGAAGGCGGGGCGGCATTGCGGCTCTGGACGATCGTAATCGGATTCCCAATCGCATCGAAAGAGGGCGCCCGCACCGCCGCGCTCTCCACCAGAGCAAGCGCGGCTCGCGGGTGCTGTAGCGCGCTGCAGGCCATCCCGGCGGCGCAGGTGCCGACGCAAAGGACGAACGCCCGCAGAAGAGTTGGCATGGTCCATATCGTACATCGGCAACCCGGAAATACGATGGACGCTCGGCCCCTTCGATAGGTCTCAAAGGTCCCACGGCTCCCGCGCGATTTTGAGGCATGCTTACAAGCGTGGAACAACGGATTTCTATTGTGGGTATCCAGCCCGCACGTACCGGCGACTGGGAAGACGCGCAGCGCGCCTCTCCTCCGGCGACGTTCTTTGCGACCACCTCGTGGGCTGCCGCTTGTGCGGCTGCCTTTCCGGGGCTTCTCAGTTCGCCCGTGCGCGTGGGTTTTTCGGACGGAATGGAATGCATTCTCCCGTTAATGCGCTCGCGATCGCGCCTGCGGCTCAATGAATACGCGGGCATGCCCCTTGGTTCGTACACCGCATTATTACCTGCGACCGACGGCGAACTCGTACCGGCGCACTACCAATCGCTGGTTCGCGCACTCGGTTCGATCGGCGATAAAGTGGCCCTGACGCTGTGGCCGCTGGACCCGGGGCTTCCACCGGCTGCCGATCGATGCTTTTCCACGGCAGCCGTCGATTTGACCGCCGGGTTCGAGGCGGTCGTTGCCGGATGGGACGGCCGGGCTCGCCGCATGGCGGGGCAGGCGTTTCGGCGCGGCGTGACGTGTGAAATCGATCGTTCCAGCGATGCTGTCGGCGCGTACTACGCGCTGCTGTGCGATGCCAGCGAGCGATGGGGATTGGATAAGCCCGCCATTCCGGCCGCGTTATTCGAAGCTTTGCACGGGTCGCCCGACGTTGAGTTCTGGTTCGCGAAGCTCGACAATCAAGTGATTGCCGGCGGCGTGATCTTCTACGGACGCTCGGAAGCGTTTTTCTTTTCGGCTGCGATGCGCGCCGAATTCGGCACGATGCGCCCCAGCAACGCGCTCAACCACGCCATGATGCAGCAGGCCTGCGCGCGCGGTATTCGCTGGTATAACCTTGGTGCCAGCGAAGGGCTCCCGGGCGTCGAGCGCTTCAAACGCGGGCTCGGGGCGGACCTGATCGCCTATGGGACCCATCGATCCCAGTCTGCGCGCTCGGCCTTTATGCAGCGTGCGAAGCAGCTGCTGCGAGTTCGAGCCTCATGAGAAACGCGCTGCTGCTCTCGTATTATTTTCCGCCCGAACCGGAAGCGGGAGCGCTACGCGCCGGTTATCTGAAGAAATACCTGTCCGAGCTTGGTTGGAACGTCGACGTCGTATCGAGAGAGCTTGCCGGGTGCGATTCGACTCCGGACGTGCTGCGCGTACGCGACCGCTTGAGCCCGGCAAAGGGCCGTACGGTCGAGGCCTCCCCGAGCATTCCCAAAAGACGCCCCGCCAGTAACGTCCTACGCAAGAGCGCAGGCTTTTTATGCTTTCCGGATCGCCAGGTTGGATGGCTTCCGGCCGCGACCTCCGCCGCGACTCGGCTGATCGGGCGCACGCGGTACCACGCGCTGCTCTCGACCGGCCCGCCGCACTCCGCTCACCTCGCCGCAGCCTTGCTTTCCAAACGTTTCCGCATCCCTTGGATCGCGGATTATCGCGATCTGTGGACCGGGAACCCCTACCAAAACGCCGTACGGAGCGGCCCGCTTTCCGCTCTCGTCGAGCGTGCCGTCATGCGACATGCATCGAGCATCAGCACCGTAGCGCCCGCACTCGAGGAAACGTTGAAGCGATTGTTGCCTGCCGCATCGATTCACGTGATCCCCAACGGCCCCGACATCGCTCCCGAGGCTCCGATCGAACATTCGGCACCCGCGGCATTCAATATCTGTTACACGGGATTGCTGTACAACGGTAAGCGTTGCCCCGATCCCCTCTTCGCCGCGATCCGCCAATTACGAGACCGGCAGCACGCTGCCGGACGTCTCGTTACGATCGATTTTTACGGTCCCGATGAGGCCTATACTCTCGACCGTGCGCAAGCGTTCGGCGTAGCCGATTGCGTGAACGCGCGTGGCGTCATTCCTCGCGAGGAGGTGGTGCGCAGGCAACGCCAAGCGGCCGTACTCCTTATCCTGCTCAACATGGACCCGCGTACCGCAGGCGAGTTCGGAAGCAAGATTTTCGAGTATATTTCGGCGCGCCGCCCCATCCTCGCAATCGGACCCGCGCACAGCGTCCTGCGGTCCCTGCTACGAGAAAGCGGCATCGGTCTCTTCGCCGCTAACGCCGGCGCCTGTGCCGATGCGCTCGCGCAACTCTACGAACGCTACCAAAGCGGCCAGCATGAATTCGCGCCGAATCCCCAATGGAAGCCGTTCGACGCGCGCCAAATGGCACGCGCGTTCGCCGGTCTTTTGGATTCGGCGTCGACGGCGGCGATTCGTGAGACTTAAGATCGCCCACGTTCTTTCGAACCTCGGCACCTATGGGGCGCAGCGCGTTGTCGCCGACCTCCTTCCGGAACTGCGCCTTGCCGGATGCGACGTCGCAGCGTTAACGGTATACGAGGTTTCTGAGGAGTGCCGCACCTCGCTCTCGGGAATGGTTACGCCGCTGAATCGGCAGCGGGGAGATTTCAGCTTCTTCTCCCGGATGGTGTCGTTTTTGCGCGATTGGCAAC
>Ga0207416_1001918_pt1 | contig 24758 bp, 25 predicted proteins | sample PaiPotPPM11metaG_FD_184107 | JGI IMG/M metagenome (GOLD analysis project Ga0207416, IMG submission 184107) | Iron sulfur acid spring bacterial and archeal communities from Banff, Canada, to study Microbial Dark Matter (Phase II) - Paint Pots PPM... ... | reverse complement strand
GCGTATTCGCGTACACTGAAGGGACCCACGTTGCCTCCTGGGCGCCGGTGTCCGGCATTTTGAGGCAACAGTCTTCGCTTCGGTGTCGATAATTTTGAGGCACTTCGCCGCCTTGACATCACAAACGGGGCATTCGTATAATGAACGCGTGTGTGTGTGCCCGGCGGTGCCCGCCGGGCACATGTTGTGAGGTGCGGGTGTGCGCGTGAACGTGGCTGAGCTCCTGGCGGACCGCGACGGCGTCCGGGTGCTCGCGTTCGCGGAACAATTACCGGCGCCCAGCGAGGACATCGTCTTCGCCGAACCGGTCACCGGCGAAATCACCTTGACCGGCACGGCCGGGGGCGTGTCGCTCCGCGGCCGGGTGCGCACGGTCGCCGCCTGCGTCTGCGGCGCGTGCCTGCGCCGGTTCGAATTGCCGATCGCGGTCGACGTGACCGAAGAATTCGGGCCGCGCGGAGAGCGGCCGGAGGCGTCCGGCGAGGAGCACGAGCTGACCGCCGGCGACTTCCTGGTTCCGGTCGAGCCCGGCGGCACGATCGACGTGACGGAAGTGGTCCGCCAGCACGTACTGCTGGCGCTGCCGCTGGCGCCGCGGTGCCGGGAGGACTGCCCGGGCCTGTGTCCCCGGTGCGGCGCGGATCTCAATGACGGACCGTGCGGGTGCGATCCGCGCGAAGTGGATCCGAGACTGGAAGGACTGCGGCGCTGGAGCGCCGGACAGGCGTGAGGCGATGCTCGCGCCGGTGACGCTCAAGGGAGTGTGACGGATGGGACTGACCAAACGGCGATTCAGCAAGGCCCGCACGGCGTCGCGCCGCGCCGGATTCAAAGCGCAGCCGGTGACGCTCGTCGACTGCCCGCAGTGCCACGCGCGGATGGTGCCGCACCGGGTGTGCCCCACCTGCGGCTACTACGCCGGACGGCAGGCGATCCAAATCAAGACGAAGGAAGACAAGAGCGCGTAGTGCGCCGCCGCCGGTCGCCCGGTCGCCGATGATGCGCGTCGCGCTCGACGCGATGGGCGGCGATCACGCGCCGCGCGAGATCGTCGCCGGCGCCGCGGACGCGGCCCGGGATCTGGACGTCGAGGTCATCCTCGTCGGGCCGGGCGAGCGCCTCAAAGAAGAACTCCGGCACGTTCCTGCCCCGCACCGGTCCGAGGCTCTGCGCGTGGTCGACGCGCCCGAAGTGATCGGCATGGCCGAGGCGCCCGCGATGGCCCTGCGGCGCAAGCGGCGCTCGTCGATCGCCGTCGCGCTCGATCTGGTCCGCCGCGGCGAGGCCGACGCGATGGTCAGCGCCGGCAACACCGGCGCCGTCATGGCCGCGGCGCTCTTGACGCTGCGGCCGATCGAGGGCATCGACCGCCCGGCGATCGCCGCCGTGCTGCCGACGCAGCGCGGCCGCGTGATTCTGCTGGACGCCGGCGCCAACGTCGACTGCCGGCCCAAACACCTGCTGCAGTTCGGCGTCATGGGCAGCGTGTACGCGGCGCGCGTCCTCGGCATCGAAGCGCCGCGGGTAGGCCTGCTCAGCAACGGCGAAGAGGATACGAAGGGCAACGAACTCGTGATCCGATCGGCGGAGCTGCTCCGCCGGTCGGGCCTGCGGTTCATCGGCAACATCGAGGGGCGCGGCGTCTTTTCCGGCGCCGCCGACGTCGTGGTGTGCGACGGCTTCGTCGGCAACGTCGTCCTCAAGTTCGGCGAAGGGCTCGCCCTCGGCATCTTCAGCCTGCTCCGTGAGGAGCTGAGCCGGGGCCTCGTGGTGCGCCTCGGCGTCGCGCTCGCGCGCCCGCGCCTCAAGGCGCTCGCACTGCGGCTCGACCACACCGAGTACGGCGGCGCGCCGCTGCTGGGCGTCGACGGCATCTGCATCGTGAGCCACGGGAGCTCGAAGGCCAGGGCGGTGCGCAACGCCATCGGGCTCGCGGCCGAATCGGTCCGAGCGCGCATGGTCGACGCGATCCGGGCCGACGTCGCGCGCCTGGCCGAGCTGGCGCTCGCCCAAGGGTTCTCCGCAGTCTAGTCCGAGGAGGAGACTCGTGCCAAGCGGATCCACGATCGTGGGCATGGGCCGGTGCGTGCCCGAGCGTGTGCTGGCCAACGCCGAGCTCGCGGCTTCCGTCTCGACGACGGACGAGTGGATCGAGTCGCACACCGGCATCCGCGAGCGCCACATCGCGGGGCCCGAGACCGCGACCTCCGATCTGGCCTACGGCGCCGCGGTGGAAGCGCTCGGCGCCGCCGGGGTCACCGCCGCGGACGTGGACCTGATCGTGGTCGGCACCACGACCCCGGATATGGTGTTCCCGAACGTGGCGTGCCTCTTACAGAAGCGTCTCGGCACGCGCACCGTCGGCTGTCTCGACGTCTCGGCGGCATGCTCGAGTTTTATGTACGCCCTCAGCGTCGCCCACACCGCGGTCGTCGCGGGCCAGGCCAAGACCGTGCTCGTCGTCGGGGCCGAGACGCTGTCCCGGATCACGAACTGGCAGGACCGCTCGACGTGCATTCTGTTTGGGGACGCCGCGGGCGCGGCGGTCGTGCGGCCGGCGCGGGACGGCTACGGCTTCCTGTCCTTCGCGCTGGGCGGCGACGGCGCAGCCGGCGGCCAGATGCTCTACCTGCCGGCCGGCGGCAGCCGGAAGCCCGCGTCGTTCGAGACGGTCGAGCAGAACGAGCACACGATCCGCATGGAGGGTCCGGAGGTCTACAAGTTCGCGGTCCGGACGATCCCGCGGGCGGCGCTGGAGGCGATCGCCAAGGCGGGGCTCGCGCCGGGCGACATCGACTTCGTGATCCCGCACCAGGCCAACCTTCGGATCATCCAGTCGGCGGCCCACTGGCTGCGGGTGCCGATCGAGAAGTTCTACATCAACGTCCAGCACTACGGCAACACGTCCGCGGCGTCCGTGCCGGTGGCGCTCTACGAGGCGGTGGCCGCGGAGCGCGTGCGCGAGGGCGACGTCGGCGTGATGGTCGCGTTCGGCGCCGGGTACACGTGGGGCGCGTGCGCGATCCGGTGGGGCGGCGGGGCGTGACGGTCGCCGCCGTATTTCCCGGCCAGGGCGCGCAGTACGTCGGGATGGGCCGCGAGCTCGCGGAGCGGTTTCCGGAGGCGCGCGAGGTCTTCCGCCGGGCCGGCGACGCGGCCGGCCTCGATCTCTACGCGCTGTGCGCGGACGGCCCGGAAGAGGCGCTGCGCCAGACCGCGACCACGCAGCCGGCGATTCTGACCGCCAGCCTCGCCTGTCTGGCGACGGTTCCGCTCGCGCCCGCGTGCGCGGCGGGGCTGAGCCTCGGCGAATATACCGCGCTCGTGTGCGCCGGCGCCGTGTCGCTCGAAGACGCGGTGCGCCTCGTGCGGCTGCGCGGACAATACATGCAGGACGCGTGCGAAGGACTCGACACGATGATGGCCGCCGTCGTCGGGCTCGACGGAGACCGCGTGCGCGCGGTGTGCGACGCGCACGCCCACCTCGGCGTGGTCGAGCCGTCGAACTTCAACAGCCCCGGACAGGTGGTCGTCGGCGGGGAAGCGGCGGCCGTGCGCGCCGTCCTCGACGCGGCCCGCGCCGCGGGCGCGCGGCGCGCCATCCCGCTCGCCGTGAGCGCCCCGTTTCACACGCGGCTCATGGCCCCGGCCGCGGAGCGGCTCTCCGCCGACCTCGAGCGGCTGCCGCTGCGCGACGCGCGGATCCCGGTCATCGCCAACGTCTCGGCCGCGCCGGTGCGCGGCGCGGACGAGATCCGCCGGGCGCTCCTCGCCCAGGTCGCCTCCCCGGTCCGGTGGGAAGAGTCCGTGCGCGCGATGCGCGCGGACGGCGTCGACGTCTTTGTCGAGGTGGGACCCGGCACGACCGTGAGCGGGATGATCCGCCGCACCGTCGACGCCGTGACCTGCCACGTCGAGGACGCCGCGTCGCGCGAGGAAACGCTCGCCCGGCTGGCCGCGGGCGGGACCGCCGCGCCGGGACCGGGCACCGCGAACCGTGAAGGAGCGCGCCGGTGATCGCCGCCGGACGGGTTGCGCTTGTGACCGGGGCCTCCGGCGGGATCGGCCGCGCGATCGCCGTCAGGCTGGCGCGGGAAGGTGCGGCCGTCGTCGTTCACTACGGCCGCCGGGCGGAGGAAGCGGAGGAGACGCTGCGGCAGATCACCACCGGCGGCGGCGAGGGCATCATCGTCCAGGCGGACTTGACCGACGTGGAGGCGTGCCGGCAGTGCGCGGACGCCGCGCACGGCTGGCGCGGACGGCTCGACATCGTCGTGAACAACGCGGGGCTCACGCGCGACGGCCTGCTCGTGCGCATGCGGGACGAGGACTGGCACGAGATCATGGCGATCAACCTGCACGCGACGTTCTACCTGACGCGCGCCGTGCTGCGGGAGATGCTCCGGCAGCGGTGGGGACGGATCGTCAACATCACGACCGTCGTCGCGGAGGTTGGGAACCCGGGGCAGGCGAACTACATCGCGGCCAAGGCCGGCGTGATCGGCTTCACGAAGGCGGTCGCGCGGGAGGTGGCCACCCGCGGCATCACGGCCAACGCCGTCTCGCCCGGCTACATCGAGGCCGGGCTGACGGGCAAGCTCACCGACGCGCAGCGCGCGCGCTTCACCGAGCACATCCCGGTGGGCCGCACCGGCCGGCCGGAAGAGGTCGCGGCCGCGGTGGCGTTCTTCGCCGCCGAGGACACGGCGTACATCACGGGACAGGTCCTGAACGTCGACGGCGGACTCGTAATGCGCTAAGTCACCGAGGAGGTGCACGGAGGATGGCATCGGCATTTGACCGGGTAAAGGCGATTGTGGTCGAGCAGCTTGGCGTGGACGCCGCCCAGGTGACACCGCAGTCGAAGTTCGTCGAGGATTTGGGCGCGGACTCGCTCGACGTCGTCGAGCTGGTCATGGCGCTCGAGGAGGAGTTCGACATCGAGATCCCCGACGAGGACGCGGAGAAGATCGCGACGGTCGGAGAGGCGGTCAAGTACATCGAGAGTCATGCCGAGGCGCCCGCGGAGTAGGCGCGCACCGCAATGACTGAGACACGGGTGGCCGTGACCGGCCTGGGCGTGGTCAGCCCGATCGGCACGAGCGCCGACGCGTTCTGGAACGCAATGATGGAGGGCCGGTCGGGCGTCCGGCGCATCACGTCGTTCGATCCGGCGGGCTATGACGCCCAGATCGCGGCCGAGGTCGTCGACTTCGACCCCGCGGCCTACCTCGACCGCAAGGAAGTCCGCCGCAACGACCGCAACGTGCACTTCGCGGTCGCCGCGTCGCGCCTCGCGCTCGACGACGCGCGCCTCGCGATCACCCCGGCGCTCCGCGACGACGTCGGCGTGATCATCGGGACCGGCACCGGCGGCGCCATCACGTGGGAGGCGCAGCACCAGCTGCTGCTCGAGCGCGGGCCCGGCCGCATCAGCCCGTTCTTCGTCCCCATGATGATGCACAACAGCGCCTCCGCCATCGTCAGCATGCTGACCGGCGCGCGCGGGCCCAACTTCTCCGTGGCGTCCGCGTGCGCCACGGGCGGCCACGCGATCGGCGAAGCGATGCGCAAGATCCAGCGCGGGGACGCCGTGGCGATGCTGTGCGGCGGCACGGAGGCGGCGATCACCCCGCTCAGCCTGGCCGGGTTTTGCGCGGAGAAGGCGCTCAGCACCCGCAACGACGCCCCGGCGAAGGCCGTCCGGCCGTTCGACCTTCACCGGGACGGGTTCGTGATGGGCGAGGGCGCCGGCGTCGTGGTCATCGAAGCGTGGGAGCACGCCGAGCGGCGCGGGGCGCGGATCTACGCCGAACTCGTCGGCTACGGCGCGAGCGCCGACGCCTTCCACATCACCCAGCCGGACCCGGAGGGCGACGGGGCCGCGCTCGCGATGCGGCGGGCGCTCAAGGACGCGCGGCTCGAGCCGCACGAGATCGGCTACATCAACGCCCACGGCACGAGCACCGAGTACAACGACCGGTTCGAGACGTACGCGATCAAACGCGTCTTCGGCGAGGCCGCGTACCGCATCCCGGTGAGTTCGACCAAGTCGATGACGGGGCATCTCCTCGGCGCGGCGGGCGGCGTGGAGCTGGTCGCCTGCGTGCTCGCGATCGCGCGCGGGACGCTGCCGCCCACGATCAACTACGAGACCCGGGATCCGGAGTGCGACCTCGACTACGTCCCGAACAAGCCGCGGGCGGCCCGCATCACCACGGCGATGTCGAACGGCTTCGGCTTCGGCGGGCACAACTCGATCCTGATCGTGCGGAGTCCCTCCTGAGATGGTCGAGGTGATCGAACCGCTCGCCCCGGATCGGGACGCGCAGCTCGCCGAGCTGGAGCGCCGGCTCGACGTGCACTTCCGCGACCGTACGCTCCTGCACACCGCCCTCGTGCACGGGTCCGTCGGCTCGGAGGCGCGGAGCCGGCACGGTGACAACTACGAGCGCCTCGAGTTCCTCGGCGACGCGGTCCTCAACCTCGTGGTCGCCGACCACCTCTACCGGCTGTTCCCGACGCGGCTCGAGGGGGACCTGGCACGCCTGCGGGCCTCGGTGGTGAGCGAGGGGCCGCTGGCCCGCATCGCCCGCGCGATGGACCTCGGCCGCTACATGCTGCTCGGACGGGGCGAGGAGAAGGGCGGGGGACGGTCGCGGGCATCGCTGCTCGCGGACGCGCTCGAAGCGGTCGTCGGCGCGGTGTACGTCGACGCGGGGTACGGCGTCGCCCATCACTGCGTGACCCGGTGGTTCGCGGAGGACCTGTCGCGCCTCGAGGAGCCGGGCGGCAGCGACTACAAGAGCCTGCTGCAAGAACTCGTGCAGCAGCGCGAACGCCGCCTGCCGCGATACCGCATCACCGGCCAGGAGGGCCCGGAGCACAGCCGCGCGTTCGTGGCCGTGGTGGAAGTGAGCGGCCGCGCGATCGGCGAGGGCCGGGGCAAAAGCAAGAAGGAAGCGGAACAGGCCGCGGCCCAGCAGGCACTGGAGCACCTCCGCGGGAGCCGCGCCGGGTGAAGTATCTCTGGGCACCCTGGCGGCTGCAGTACATCAAAGGATCGCCGACGCCGGACTGCATCTTCTGCGCCTTTCCGCGTGAGGGCCGGGACCGCGACCGCGGCATCCTGCTCCAAGGCCGGCTGGCCTTCGTGATTCTCAACGCCTACCCGTACAACTCGGGACATCTCATGGTCGTGCCGCACCGCCACGTCGCCGATCTCGTCGACCTGACGGACGACGAGCACCTCGAGATGCAGCACCTCGTGCGCGCGTGCATGCGCGCGCTGCGCGCGGTCTACCGGCCGGAGGGCTTCAACATCGGAATGAACATCGGCCGCGCCGCCGGCGCCGGCATCGCGGACCACCTCCACACCCACATCGTGCCACGCTGGATCGGCGACACGAACTTCATGCCGGTCCTCGGCGAAACCAAAGTGCTGCCCGAGGACCTCACCGCCACGTACGATCGCCTCGCGGCGGCGCTGCGCGCGACGCCGTCCGCGGGCCCGACGTCCTGATCCGCGACCGGGCCGCCGCCGCCGGGAAGCCGCGAAGCGGCTGGGGGTCCCGCGCCAGACGGGTGTGCGGCGTGCTGGCAGCCCTGCTGGCGGCCGCGGCCGTCGCCGCCGCGCCGCGGGTGGCCGTGCCGCCGGCGGCCGCGCAATCACAGCCGGCGCCGGAGATCGACGTCGCCGTGAGCGACCGGACCGCGCGGGCGCTCGGCGTCGCGGCCGGGGACGAGATCGACATCGCCCCGACCGCCGCGGGACCGTGGCGGCGCGTCCGGATCGCGCAACTGTACCACCCGCTTCTGTACCCCACCGAAGTCGCCGACCGGGACGCCGACGTCCGGCTGCACCTGACCGACCTCCAGGCCCTCACGGGAAGTGGAGATGAGGTCGACAGCATCGTCGTCCGGCTGCGCGATCCGTCGCGCGCCTCCCGCGTCGCCTCCGACCTGACGGCGATGGGCGTCGGGGTGCACGCGTACACCTCGGCCGACCTGGCCCGCCGCAATTCGAGCTCGTTCGAGGTGGTCGCGCGGTTTCACCGCGCGATCGGGGCCGTCGCCGTCCTCGCCGGCAGCGTCTTCCTCATGACGATCATGACGCTGCGCGGCGAAGAAATGCGGCGCGAAGTCGGCATGATGCGGCTCATGGGCGTCGGCACCCGCACGGTGGCCGCCACCGTGCTGCTCGTCGCGGCGGCCGTCGCGACCGCGGGGAGCCTCGCCGGCGCGGGCCTCGCCTACGCGCTCTCGTTCGCCATCAACGCGTACTACCGGCGTCTCTTCGAGACGGACATCGTCTTTTCGCGCGTGACGTGGGGCCTCGTCTTGGACGCCGGCGCGCTGTCGGTGGTGCTCGGCGTCGCGGCGGGCGCGCTCACGGCGTGGCGCCTCTTGCGCCGGCGGCCCCTCGACCAGATGGGACGGTAGCGCGTGCGATCGCTCGTCTTCCTGGCCGGCCGTACGCTCGGGCGCAACCGTGTGCGCAGCGCGCTCGTCCTGCTCGGCCTCGCCGTCACCGGCGCTTTGCTGCTCGACATGACGATGCTGGCCCACGGCCTCGAGACGAGCCTCGGCACGGTGCTCGGCCGGATCGGCTTCGCGATCCGCGTGCTGCCGAAGGGATCGCTGCCGTTCGCGGGCGAGGAAGAGATTCCCGGGGCCGACGGCCTGGCGGCCGCGATCGCGCGGCAGCCCGGGGTGGCCGCGGCGGTGCCGGTGGCCGCCACCAACATCTACGTCGAGCACGGCGGGACGCGGTTCCCGTCGTTCGTGCTGGCGGTGCCGCACGGCGGCACGGGCGGCTACGCGCTCCTGGAGGGGAAGGACCTCCCGGGCGCGTCGCGGCCTGCGGGGGGCATGCCGGCCGCCGTCATCAACCCTATCATGGCGCGGCGCGACGGCGTGCGCGTCGGGGACACCGTGGTGCTGTCGGCCGTCCCGGCGCGCGGACTCGCGCCGCTCGCGGCGCCCCGCGCCTTTCGCGTCACCGGCATCGCGGACTTTTACGTCGACCTGGCGGCGCAGCGCTCGATTTCGATCGCGACCGCAGATCTGCGGGCCCTGCAGGGCCGGCCGGCGGGCGCGGCGTCGATGATTCTCGTGCGCCTCAACGATCCCGCGCGGACCGGTCCCTTGACCCGCTGGATCGCCGCGCAGGACCCGCGGGTCGACGCGCTCAGCAACGCGGACTTCCTGGCGCGCCTCGCGACGCGGCTGACGTACTTCACGCAGTTCTCGCTGATCCTCGGGTCGCTCAGCGTCGCCGTGTCGTTTCTGCTCATCACCGCGATCGTCACGCTGTCGGTTGCGGAGCGCCTCGGCGAGATCGCGATGCTGCGGGCGATCGGCTTCACGCGGGCGCGGATCGCGGCCCTCGTCGTGCTGGAAGGCACGGCCCTCGGCATGGCGAGCCTGCCCGGCACGTTTGTGCTCGGGCTCGTCATCGCGCGCTATCTCGACGCCATTCTCAGACAGGCGCCGGGGCTGCCGGTCGACCTCCACTTTTTCGTGCTGACGTCCTCGGCCGCGGCGCGAACGATTGCGCTCCTCACCGCCACGGGCGCCGTCGCCGGCCTCTATCCGGCCGCGCTCGCGTCGAGGACCGCGGTCGCCGCGACGCTGCACGCGGAGGTCCAGTCGTGACCGCCGCCCGCGCGGATGCCGCGGCGGCGGGGGTTCCCGACCCGGCGGTCGTCGTGGCGGAGGCGGTGGCGAAAGAGTACCGGACGGCCGGCGACACGGTCCACGCCCTGCGCGGCGTCAGCCTGACCGTCGAGACGGGGCGCATGATCTCGGTCGTCGGGCCGAGCGGCTGCGGGAAGTCCACGCTCCTGCATCTGCTCGGCGGCGTCGACCTGCCCACAAGCGGGACCGTCACGCTGCTCGGACAGCCGACCCACGCGCTCCCCGACGCCCAACTCGCCCGGGTCCGGCTCGCGCACGTCGGCTTCGTCTTCCAGCGGTTCTTTCTGCTGCCGATGCTGACCGCGGAAGAGAACGTGATGCTGCCGATGCTCGAAGCCGGCGTGCCCGCGGCCGCGCGGCGCGCGCGCGCGGCCGCGCTGCTCGACCGTGTGGGGCTCGCCGGCCGCGCCGGCCACCGGCCCGGGCAGCTGAGCGGCGGTGAGATGCAGCGCGTCGCGATCGCCCGGGCGCTCGCCAACCGTCCGGCGCTGCTCCTCGCGGACGAGCCGACCGGGGAGCTCGACGATGCGACCGGACGTGAGATCGTCCGCCTGCTGCGCGACGCCACACGGGACGGCTGCGCGGTCGTGGTCGTGACCCACAACGCGGAACTGGCGGCGCTCGCCGATCTGCAGCTGCGCATGCGAAACGGGGCGGTCGTATGACGCCCGCGGCGTGGCTGGTCGCCCGGCGGGCGCTGCTCGACCGGCCCTGGCGGTCGACGCTGCTGCTGTTTGGCTACGGCGCCGGCGTGGCGATTATGATCGCGCTGCTCTCGGTCGGGGACGCGCTGCTGCTCGAGGCGAAGGACCGCAACCTGGTGGCGGGCGGGGACGTGGTCGTCCTACCCGAGGGGATCGACCCCGCGGTCATCAAGGTGAACGGGGTCACCGGCATGTTCCTGACCCTGCCCAACGCCGGATTTCTCGTGCGCGACGTGCTCGGGAGCCCGCGGTTCCGCCGCGACGTGATCGCCGCCGCCCCGCAGATCTCGTCGCGGCTGCTCTACGTGCGCGCCCGCGGACGCGTGGAGACGGCGAGCGCCTCGGCCGGGATTCCGTCGCTGGACGCGCAGGCTCACGCCGCGCGCGCCGTGGCGGGGGGGAGCGACAGCGCGGCCGACAAGGCGTGGCTGAATCCGTCCCTCGTCACGCTCGCCGGGCAGCTCGATCACTTCCACCAGGCGCCGGCCGCGCCGCGACCCGTTCGGACTCTCCGGGGCGGCGCGCCGTTGCGGCCGCGGGATTCGACGGCACGGGCGGCGTGGGTGGAGTGGGACTACTTCGACGTGGTCGATCCCGCGACGGGCGGCTACGCGTATCTCACGCTCATGACCGGGGCCGATCCGCTGGGCGCGGTGCTGGCCCGGGTGAAGCTGCCCGGGACGCCGGTCGAGGACGTCCTTCTCCCGAGTCTGCTTCTGCCGGGCGACATCTCCACCACGACCGCCGAGCAGCGCGTCGGGCCCGCCCGGCTCACGGTCGACGGCGGCTGTTACCACCTCGCCGTCGACGACCCACGGCTTCGGGTTCAGCTCACGATCCGGCCGGATCGCGGCTTCGTGCTGCCGGCGACGGAGCTGCGCCTCGGAAACGTCGTCAGCGGATACGTCGTCCCGGTGGCCCGCGGACGCGCCGACGGAACGGTTCAAGCGGGCGGCCGCACCCTCACGCTGAGGAACGCGCGGGCCTACCACGACCACAACTGGGGGACCTGGGGGGCCGTGTCCTGGGACTGGGGGCAGGCGTCGAGTGACGCGGGCGCGCTCGTGTATGCGAACGTCCGCCTTCCGAACGGCGAGCCGGGCGACGGAAGCGGGACGCGCGCGACGATGTTCCTCTGGCGCGCCGCGTCCGGTGACGCGTCCTCCGGGGGCTTCGTCGGTCAGCTGCCGATCACAGACGTGAGCTACACCGGATGGCGGCCGGGCCCGGCGGTCGACGGCCGCCGGGTGCCGGCGCCTTCCGAAATCATCGTCCACGCGGCGAACGGTCCGGACACGGCAACGGTTCGGATCAGGGTCGTCGACGCGCTCGGCGGGCGGCCGCTGGGAGCTCCGGCCGGCACCGGGGCCAGGAGGGGAGCGGGAAGCCCGGTCTTTTTGCAGCTGCGCGGCGAAGCGACCCTCCGTGGGACGATCGGCGGGGCGCCGGTCGCGTGGCAGGGTCCGGCCGTCTCGGAAACGTTCGTGCGGCCGTGACCGGGCCGGGATCAGGGATGGCCGGCGAAGTCCGGGCCGTCATCTTCGACTGCGACGGCCTCATCGTCGACAGCGAGACACCGGAGTTTCTGGCGTGGCAGGCGGTGCACGCGCAGCACGGCTGGCCGTTTCCGGTCGAGTCGTGGCGCCGCAACATCGGCCGGAACGACCGCCCGTTCGATCCGCTCGGCCGGTTTCGAGCGCCGGACAGCCCGATTGCGCCGGAGGCGGCCCGCGCCCTGTGGCAGGATCACCACGACCGCCTCCAAACAGATTTTCTCGCGCCGCTGCCCGGCGTCGTGGCCTTGCTCGAGAGCCTCCGTGCCCGCCGGCTTCGGACGGCCGTGGCCTCGTCGTCGCGGCACGCGCGGGTCCGCGACTTGCTTGAGCAGCTCGGTCTGGCGGACAAGTTTGACGCCGTGGCCGGCGGCGATGAGGTGCCGCGGGCCAAGCCCGCGCCGGACGTCTATCGCCTCGCCGCGCAGCGGCTGGACGTGGCGGAGCGGGCGTGCGTCGCGCTCGAGGACAGCGAGTCCGGCGTGCGCGCCGCGAAGGCGGCGCGTATGCGGTGCATCGCGGTGCCGTCGGAGCTGACCCGCGGGATGGACTTTTCAGCCGCCGATCTGGTCGTAGGAAGCCTGCTCGAGGTCAGCCTCGAGACGATCACGGCGTTGGGCGCCTCCTCCGGCCCGCAATCCTGACGGCAGGGTAGTGGACCCGCTGTTCTGGACGGCGTTTGCGCTCGGCGTGGTCTTCTGCGCGCCGCCGGGCGCCGTGCTGGCCGAGGCGCTCCGGCGCGGCGTGCGCCGCGGCTTCGCGGGGGCGCTCGCGACCGAGCTCGGCTCGCTGGTCGGCGACGCCACGTGGGCCGCGATCGCCCTGTCCGGGGTCGCGTACTTGACGCTCTACCGGCCCGCGGGCGCCGCGCTCGGCGGGCTCGGCGTCGTGTTGCTGTTCTCGCTCGCGTGGCGGGCGCTGCGTGACGCGTGGAGGGGCGCGGCGCCCGCCTCACCCGGGGCCGCGTCGCGCGGAGACTTCACGGCCGGCGCGGCGCTGTCGCTCTCGAATCCGCAGAACATCACGTTCTGGCTCGGCGTGGGCGGCGGCGCGGTCGCGGCCCTGGGACCGCACCGCCATCACGTGCTCGCGGTGTTCTTCGCCGGATTCATGCTGGCGTGTGTCGTCTGGTGCTTTTTCATGGCCGGCATGATCGCGTGGGGACGGCGGTTCCTCTCGGTGAGCTTCTACCGGTGGGTCAACGTCGCGTGCGGCGTGGCGATGATCTATTTTGGACTGCGGCTGCTCACCGCGCTCGCCTCGAGCGCGGCGCCGGTACGCACGCCCTGACGATCAGACCGGCGCTACGCGCGCGTCTGACCGGACCCCCAGACGATCCACTTCGTCGTCGTCAGATCCTCGAGGCCCATCGGCCCGCGCGCGTGGAGGCGGTTGGTGCTGATACCGACCTCCGCGCCCAGACCGAACTCGCCGCCGTCCACGAGGCGCGTGGACGCGTTGACCAGCACCGCGGCGCTGTCGACCTCCCGCACGAACCGATCGGCGCGGCCCCGGTCGCGCGTCACGATGGCGTCGGCGAGTCCGGTCCCGTGCCGCCGGATGTGCTGGACGGCCGCGTCCAGCCCGTCGACCACCCGGATCGCGAGAATCAGGTCCAGATACTCCGCGTCCCAGTCGTCGTCCGCCGCCGGCGTCACGTCGGGCGCCCACCGGCGCGTCTCGGCGTCGCCGCGCACCTCGACCCCGGCCGCCCGCAGCGCGGCGACGAGCGGCGGGATGACCCGCGGCGCCGCCGGCGCGTCGATCAGCGCCTTCTCGAGCGCGTTGCACGTGCTGGGGCGGTTGGTCTTGGCGTTCACGATCACCCGCACGGCCATCTCGAGATCGGCATCCCGGTCGACGAACACATGCGTCACGCCGCGGTCGTGCTTCAGCACCGGAACGCGGGCGTGCTCGGTGACGAGCCGGATCAGCGGCGGGCCGCCGCGCGGAATCACCAGGTCGACGAGGCCGTCGAGGCGCACGAGGTCGCGGATCGCGTCGTAGTCGCGCCGGGCCAGCAGGGTGACCGCGGCCTCGGGCAGCCCCGCCGCGCGCAGCCCCGCCGCGATCGCCGTCCCCAGCGCCTCGTCTGAGTGGCGGGACTCCGCGCCGCCGCGGAGGATGACGGCGTTGCCGGCGCGCAGGCAGAGGCCCGCGGCGTCCACGGTCACGTTGGGGCGCGACTCGTAGATCATCGCGACGACGCCGATCGGCACGCGCACCCGCCGGACGTCCATGCCGTTCGGCCGCACGCGCGCGTCCACCACGGCGCCGACCGGATCCGGGAGCGCGGCGATTTCTTCCAGCGCCCGCGCGAGCTGCTCGACGCCGGCCGGCGTGAGCGTCAGCCGGTCGCGAAACGCCGCGGGACGGTCCCGCAGCGACGCGAGGTCGCGGCCGTTCGCGTCCAGGATTGCCGCCGCCTGCGACCGGATCGCCGCGGCCATGGCGGCGAGGGCCGCCCGGCGCGCCTCGTCGGAAGCGGAATGCAGCGTGCGCGCGGCCTCGCGCGCGGCGCGGGCCTGCGTCTCGACGCCGACGACCGCGGTGCTCATCGTTCCGCCGTCACCACCAGGTTGTCCCGGTGCACGACCTCGTCGTGGGTGCGCTCGCCGAGGACCCGCGCGATCTCGGAGGTCCGGCGTCCCCGGATCTTGGCCAGATGCGCGCTGGAGTAGTTGACGAGCCCGCGGGCCAGCTCCTGCCCGCGGCCGTCGGCGATCGTCACGGCCTCTCCGGCGTCGAACGTCCCGTCGATCCGGACGACGCCGGCGGGGAGAAGGCTCTTGCCGCGCCGCAGCGCCGCACCGGCGCCGTCGTCGATCACCAGCGTGCCGCGCGCGACGAGCCCGAAGGCGAGCCAGCGTCCGCGGCCGGAGAACCGGCCGGCCGGCAGAAACAGGGTGCCGTGCCGCTCACCCGCGAGCAGGCGGGTGAGGGGTCGCTGCACGGACCCGCCGGTCACCACCGTCGCCACGCCCGACTCCGTCGCGATGCGGGCCGCGTCGATCTTCGTGGCCATACCGCCCACGCCTTGCGCGGTCACCGTCCGCCGCGCCACCCGGACGATCTGCGCGTCGATCCGCTCCACGGTGGGGATCAGCTTGGCCGCGCGCTGCCGCCGCGGATCCGCGGTCATGAGGCCTTCGACGTCGGAGAGCATCACGAGCAGGTCCGCGCCGACGAGGCTCGCGACCAGCGCCGACAGGGTGTCGTTGTCGCCGATCTGGATTTCCTCGGTCGCGATCGTGTCGTTCTCGTTGATCACCGGAACGAGGCCGTCGGCGAGCAGCGCGAGCAGCGTCAGGCGCGCGTTGACGTAGCGCCGGCGGTCCTCGAAGTCCTGGCGCGTCAGCAGAATTTGCGCCACGCGCAGGCCGAGGCGATCGAACGCCGCGCCGTACCGCTCCATCAGCACGGGCTGGCCGACCGCCGACAGCGCCTGCTTGTCCACGAGACGCCGGGGCCGCGGGCGGCCGAGCAGCCCGGCGCCGGTGACGATCGCCCCCGACGAGACGAGCAGGACCTGCCGCTTTTGCCGGACCGCGGCCGCGACGTCTTCCGCCACGGCGGTGATGCGGTCCGGATCGACGACCGGTCCGCCGCCGGTCAACGTGGTCGTGCCGACCTTCAGAACGATCCGGGCCGCGCCGGCAGGAGGCCGCTTTGCGGCCGGAGGTCCCGCGTCGTACGGGGCCGGCAGGCCCGCCGGCATCACGGCTCGCCGAGGATGAGCCGTACCGGGTAGTTCGACCCGCTCTCCGGGAGCGTCAGGATCCGGATCGTACGGCGTGTCTGCGGCCGCAGCGGGAAAGTGGCGACCACCTGCGGCGCGTTGGGCTGCACCAGCTGACTCTCTACGATCTGATCGCCGATCACGAACGTCCCGCGGGCCTGGCCGCCGTCCGCGTGCAGGACCAGCTGCGCGGTCGCGGGCGACGAGGTCGGGTTGACGAGGTCGACGTTGAACCGGTAGACGACGCCGTAGTTGCCCTGCAGCAGCGCCCCGGTCTGTCCCTCGTGGAGCAGGTCGTCGTCCGCGGCGAGCACCATGATCGCCGGCGGCCCGCCGACCGAGTAGGTCATCGTCCGCCCGATCTGCGGCCGGACGAACGCTCCGCGCTGGTGGACGGTGTCGAAGTCCGGCGCAAAGCTCATCGTCGACGGTTCCCCTTCGCTCGCCAGGCGCGCCGCCACCTGGACGTTCACACGGTCGCCGTCGAGCAGGCTGAACTGGGCGATCCCGCTCGTGATGCCGAGCGGCGGCAGGTCTTCGACGAACAGCGGCACGGTCGTGTTCCCCGGCAGGCGGACCAGAAACCCGGCGTGGTGGGCGTACTCGTCGAGAAACATCCGGGCCGCATCATGCCCGGGGGTGACTTCCTCCTGCGAGGGCGCGCCGACGGCGCCCTGGACCCACAGCGACACCGGGTCGCGAGAGGGATTGCTCAGCGTGACCGTGATGAACATGTGCTGGGCTTTCGAGCCGTTCTGATGGTGAAACAAGAGCCGGACGGTCTGCGCCGACGACAAGGCGCCGGTGTAGAGAATCTTGCCGAAAGGGATCGTCTCCGGACTGTTGCTGACGAGCAGTATCTCGGCGTCGTTCCAGGGGATGATCGCGTTGGTCAGCGCGACTCTGACCAGCCGGGTCGCCGGCGGCATCCCCGGCGTCTGAACGGTCAGCCCGGCCAGGACCGTTTCGGCCGCCGACGCGTCGAGCGGCACGAGCGCCGGCTGGGTCTGCGCCACCCGCACCAGGACGGACGGCTGAAATCCGAGCGCAAGCCGGGCGGACGTCGTGATGGCGAGACGGAGCGTGTCGAGCGTGGCGGGGCCGCCGGTGACGGACACCGGCGCCAGGACCTGCACCACGGGGCCCTCCGCGGCCCCGGGAAGGGACCGGACGGCGGTGAGGGCCGCGGCCACGGCGAGGACCGCGCCGCAGCGCAGGACGGTGTTCGGTCTCATCTCTCGTCGCACAGAGTATATGTACGGAAGCGCACGCGTCAGGTGTTTCCCATGTGCCCGCGCCGACTCCTCCACCGCGCGTCCCCGCCACCGCGCGTTCTCCGCCACGGGCGGCCGGAGGAAGCGACGCGCGACGGGGCCAAGAACCCAGCGATGAGATTTGCCTCCTACCAGGCCGGCGGCGCCGAACGGGCCGCGGTGCTGCTCGGTGAGACCGCGTACGATCTCGAAGCGGTCGCGGCGGCGGCGGATGTCCGGGTGCCGCCCACGCTGGAGGCGTTCATCCGCGACGGTGCGCTCGACCGGTTTCGCCCCGCGGTCGGACGGCTCAAGGGACACGCGCCGGTGGCGGCGCTCGATCGTCCGCGGTTCGTCTGTCCGCTCCGCCGGCCGCCGAAAATCTGGGGGATCGGGCTGAACTACCGCGCCCACGCGCAGGATCTCGGCGTCGCGGTCCCCGACGAGCCGGCGTCGTTCATGAAGCCGGCAACGACCCTGATCGGGCCGGACGAGACGATCCTGCTGCCGCCGCAGTCGCAGCGTGTCACCGCGGAAGCCGAGCTCGCGCTGGTGCTCGGACGGCGCGCCACGGACGTCGCCGAGGCCGACGTGCCGTCGGTCCTGTTCGGCTACGTGCCGGTCATCGACATGACCGCGGAAGACATTCTGCAGCGCAACCCGCGGTTTTTGACCCGCGCGAAGTCGTTTGCGACGTTCCTGAGCGTGGGCCCGTGGATCGCGACGCCGGACGAGATCCCCGCACCGGGGGACCTGCGCGTGACGACCCTGCGCCGTGGCGAAGCGGTCGCCACCAACACGGTCTCCGACATGCGATTTGCCCCAGCGATGCTGGTGGCGTTCTTCTCACGGGTGTTCGAGTGGGAGCCGGGAGACCTGCTGCTGACCGGCACGCCCGGCGCCGCGGTCGTCGAAGACGGCGACGTTGCGGGGTGCCGGATCGACGGCTTCCCCGAACTGCGCAATCCCGTGCGGCGGACGCACACCACGGGTTGACCGGGGCGGCGACCACGAGTCGAGGAGGACGCGTATGCAGGTGGATCTGTCAGGCCGCGTGGCCGTGGTATCGGGCGCCAGCGCCGGCATCGGCCGCGCGATCGCGCAGGGCTTCGCGGAGGCCGGTGCCGACGTCGTGATCGGCAGCCGCCGCGAAGACGCCGTCGCGCGGGCGGCGGACGAGATTGCGGGCGCGACGCGCCGCACCGCGGTGCCCGTGGCGGCGGACGTCGCCACGACGGCCGGCGTCGACCGGCTGCTGGAGACGGCCCGATCGCGGTTCGGCCGGCTCGACATCCTCGTGGCCAACGCCGGCGGCCCCCCGGCCGGCTCCGGACTCGCGCTCACGGACGCGCAGTGGGAACAGGCCTTCAACCAGAATCTGATGAGCGCGGTGCGGCTGATTCGCGGCGCGGTCCCGCTCATGCGCGCGAACCACTGGGGCCGCATCCTCACCGTCATCACGTCGGGGGTCAAGGTCCCGATTCCGCAGCTCGTCCTGAGCAACGTCTTCCGGTCCGGCGTGGTCGCCTTCACGAAGACGCTGTCGTTCGAGCTCGCGCCGCACAACATTCTCGTCAACAACCTCGCGCCCGGCCGTATCGACACCGACCGCGTGCGCTGGCTCGACGGCGTCCGCGCCAAGGAGACGGGCAAGCCGGTCGACGCGATCGTACAGGAGAGCGTGGCCGGGATCCCGCTCGGACGCTACGGCGAGCCGCGGGAGTTCGCGGCGCTGGCGGTGTTCCTCGCGTCGGAGGCCGCGAGCTACATCACGGGGCAGACGATCTGCATCGACGGCGGACAAACCCGCTCGATGATGTAGCGCGCCCCCCCGATGCGCTCCCAAACGCGCGCCGCGCTGGTCGTGGCCGCGGCGGCATCGTTTCTCAATCCGTACATGGTCAGCGCGCTCACCGTGGCGCTGCCGGCCGTGGGGCGGGAGTTCCACGCCGACGCCGCGACGCTGAGCTGGCTGACGACCGCGTACCTGCTGGCGAGCGTCGTCTGCCTCGTCCCGCTCGGGCGCGTCGCCGACCTGTACGGCCGCCGGCGGGTGTTCACGATCGGGGTCGTGCTGTTCGTTCTTTCGTCGGTGCTCTGCGCGCTCGCGCGGTCGACCGCCATGTTGTTCGTCTGCCGGATCTTCCAGGGGATGTCGTCGGCGATGATCTTCAGCAACGGCGTCGCGATGCTCACCGCGGTCGCCCCGCCGGCGCTGCGCGGCCGGCTGCTCGGGGTCACGGTGGCCTGCGTGTATATCGGACTGTCGCTTGGTCCGGTCATCGGCGGGCTGCTGACGGAGGGGTTCGGATGGCGCGCGGTGTTCTTGGGGACGGTGCCGATCGGCCTCGTGACCTTCTGGCTCGCCGCCTGGCACCTGCCGCGCGATGCCGACACGCCGCGGCGGGGGGAAGGGCTCGACGGTCCGGGGGTCCTGCTGTACGCGGCGATGTTCTCGGGGCTCGCGATCGGCCTCTCGACGGTGCCCGCGCCGGCGTCGGGCTGGCTGATCGCCGCGGGCCTCGGCGCCGGCGCGCTGTTCGTCTACCGGTCGTCGCGCGTGCGGTCGCCGGTCCTCGACGTCCGGCTGTTCCAATCCAACCGCGTCTTCGCGCTCTCCGGGGTCGCCGCGCTGCTCAACTACGCGGCGGGAGCGCCCAGCGCGTTTCTGGTGAGCCTTTATCTGCAGTACGTCGAAGGGATGACGCCGGCCCACGCCGGCGCCGTCCTGATCGCGCAGCCCGCGATGCAGGCGGTCGTGTCGCCGGCCGCCGGATGGCTGTCGGAACGCATCGAGCCGCGGATCGTCGCGTCGATCGGCATGGCGATGACCGCGGGCGGCCTGGCCGCGCTGGCGGCGAAGCCGCCGGGCACGACGTCGTACATCGTCGGGGCGCTCGTCGTAATGGGCGCCGGCTTCGGCCTGTTTTCCTCGCCCAACACCAACGCCATCATGAGCAGCGCGCCGGCGGGCGCCTACGGCGTGGCCGCGGGCGTCACCAGCACGATGCGCATCAGCGGGCAGCTGCTGAGCTTCGCCGCGCTCACCGTGATCTTCAACGCGTTTCTCGGCGAGGCGCCGGTGACCGCGGGCAACCTGGACCGCTTCCGCGCCGCCGCCCGGCTCGGATTCGCCGTCTTCGCCGCCGCGTGCGGAACCGGCGTGCTGGCCTCGCTCGCGCGCGGCAACCTGCATGCCGCGCAAGCTACGCCGCCGATACGAGCGGCGCTTGGGAGGGAGCCGACCGATGCCTGAGCCGTTTTCCGTCGTGGTGTTCGCCGGCAGTCTGCGCGCCGCATCGTACAATCGCGCGCTTGCGCGGGCGGTGCGCGACCTCGCGCCGCGCTCGCTCGCGGTCGGAATCGAGGAGATCGACGGGATCCCGCTCTACAATTTCGACGTCGAGCGAACCGCGTTTCCGGACGCGGTGACCCGCCTCAAGCAGGCGATCCGAGCGGCGGACGGGACGCTTGTCGTGACCCCGGAGCACAACTTTTCGGTGTCCGGCGTGCTCAAGAACGTCATCGATTGGATCAGCCGGCCACCCGGCGACGCCGCGCTGCGGGGCAAACCGGTCGGCATTCTCGGCGCCACGCCCGGTCTCGTCGGCACGGCGCGGGCGCAGATGCATCTGCGCACCGTGCTCACCAACCTCAACGCGATCGTGATGCCGCAGCCGGCCGTGCTGATACCCCGGGCAAACGAGAAGTTCGACGCGGCGGGGAGGCTCACCGACGAGGAGACGGCCACCCACATCCGCGCGTTCCTCGGCGCGTTCGCGCAGTGGATCGCGCTGATCACCCGGAAAGAACTGCCGGACGGCTAGCGGATTTCGCCTTCGAGGAGGGCGGCGAGCCGGCGCGCGAGCGGACGGTTGACGGCGTCGAGCACGGCCTTGCAGACCGCGCGCGGCAGATCCCGGCCGGTGGCCCCGCCGATATAGCGCTCCGCCTCGCCGCCCTCTTCGCGCGTCCCCGAGACGACCGCGACCACGAGCGAGTAGGACGGCGCGAGCGAGTCCAGCACGTCCTCGAGTGTGTAGACGTGCGGCTTGCCGAGGATGCCGTGCAACGCCGCGATCGTGGCCTCCGCGACGAGGAACCGCGGCGTCGGCTTCGGGGTCAGGATCAGCCCTGAGGACGTGCCGACGACCTCACGGGCGCCCAGGCGCAGGCGTACCTCCGCCGACGACCGCCCGCCTTGGGACTCGAAATGGACGTCGAGCAGCCGCACGCGGGCCTCCGCGGGGAGCGCGCGCTCCGGGTGCCAGGCCGCCCGGCGCGCTTCGGCGCCCGGGGATGTCTTCGCCGCGGTCGAGGCGCGGCTGGCCAGCGCCAGCAGATCGTCCACCGTGGAGGCGGCGTGTCCGGGCTCGCGGTCGTCGTGGCGGCGGCCGCCCGCGTATCCGACGCTGACGGTGACGCGGCGGTCCGTCTCGGCCACCGGAACGCCCACCACCTCTTGGATGCGGGCCGCCAGCGCCCGCGCGTCCTCGTCCGCGCGGGTCGTCGCGATCGCGAACTCGTCGCCGCCGTACCGGCACAGCAGATCGGTCATGGGATCGGTGCAGCGCTGCAGCAGGTCGCCGACCGACCGAAGCACCCCGTCGCCGACCACATGCCCGAGCGTCTTGTTGACCTCGCGGAAGTTGTCGAGGTCGATGAACAGCACGGCGACTTCCCGCCGGCGCGCCAGCACATCGGCCGCCCACATCCGCAGCGCGGTCGCCCAGGGCAGCCCGGTGAGCGGATCAGTCTGCTGATTGATCGCGCGCAGCACCGCGGACAAGGTGAGGTGGCCGACGACGCGATCGCCTTGAATCACGGGTAGGACTTCCAGGCCCTGCGACATCAGGAGCGCGTGCGCCTGCAGCAGCGGCAGCTCCGGACTGACGGGCACGATACCCCGCGTCATCAGATCCGTGACGGGGCGGAAGGGCCGCTCCTCGAGCAGATCGAGCGGAGCGAGCACGCCGACCAGGGTGCCGGAGTCGAGCACGGGGACCACGGGCAGGTGGTGCGTCCGCAGGGCGGCGCACGCCTTCGCCGCGGTATCGCCGGCCGACACGAAGACCGGCGCCGGCGTCATCACGTCCCCCACGCGGCCGAGCACGCCCTCCATTTACATGTGCTTTCGCGCCACCAGGTCGCGTTCCTCTGAACACACGCGTGCAGCGCGCCGCGGCCGTGTCATGCACACCACAACCGAAGTCCTGTGTAAGAATCGCGGAGGGTGGATGGAGGAGCGGCCCGCGGCGGCAGGAGGCCGCTGCGCAGCGATGCGGCCGGAGGTCCTGCGAAGACGGGGCAGGGTGCCATCGCGGGGCGGTCGAAAACGTCTGAAGCAGGTCCGCTGGACACATGTCGCGATGCCCCCTCAGAGGCGGTGATCCCAGGTGGCGGTTTCCCGGTACGTCGGCGCACGGGTAAAGCGCATTGAAGACCCCAAGCTCATCCGCGGCGAGGGCGAATACGTCGACGACTTGAGCTTCCCCGGCATGCTGCACGCGGCGTTCGTACGCAGCCCGCACGCGCACGCGCGCATCGTCCGCATCGACCTAGCCGCCGCCCGGGCGCTGTCGGGGGTGCGGGCCGCGATGGCCGCCTCCGACCTCCCGGAGATCCAAAAGCCGCTGCCGGCCCTCACGGTGGCCGACATGCGCGCGGTCGCGCATCAGCCGCTCGCGGCCGGGGAGGTGCATTACGCGGGCCAGCCGGTCGCCGTGGTCGTGGCCGACGACCCGTATGTGGCGCGCGACGGCGCGGAGCGCGCCGTCGTGGAGTACGCGCCGCTGCCGGCCGTGGTCGACCTGGACCGGGCCGCCGCCGGGGCCCCCTACGTCCACGAGTCGCTCGGCACGAACGTCGCCTACCGGCAGGTGCTCGACGCGGGAGACGTCGACGCGGCGTTCCGGCAGGCGCCCGTCACGGTCCGCCAGCGGATCGTCAACCAGCGCCTCGCGTCCGTCTCGCTCGAGCCCCGGGGCACCGTGGCGATGTACGACGGCAGCATGGGGCAGGGCATCCTGACGGTCTGGAACTCCACGCAGGAAGCGCACGCGGTTCGCGACGGCATCGGCCAGGCTCTCGGCCTCGAGACCCGGCGGATCCGCGTCATCACGCCGGACGTCGGCGGCGGCTTTGGCGCGAAGCTCAACACCTACCCCGAAGACGTCGTCGTCGCGGAGCTCGCGCGGCGGCTCGGGCGCGCCGTGAAGTGGATCGAGACGCGCCGGGAAAACATGATGACGACGACCCACGGCCGGGCGCAGGTGGCGGACCTCGAGGTCGCGGCGGAGCGCGACGGGCGCCTCAGGGGTCTCCGCATGCGCCTGCTCGCCGACCTCGGCGGCGAACTGATCTACCTCACGGCGATCATCCCCACGCTCACCCCGCTCATGATTCAGGGACCCTACAAGATCCCGGCGATTCACAGCGAGCTCCTCGCGCTCTACACGAACACGTGTCCGACCGGCGCCTACCGCGGAGCCGGCCGGCCGGAAGCAACGTACTACCTCGAGCGCGTGATCGACCTCGTGGCGCGCGAGACCGGCGTCGATCCCGCGGAGGTCCGGCGGCGCAACTTCATTCCGCCCTCGGAGTTTCCGTACAAAACGCTCACCGGCGCCACGTACGACTCGGGCGAGTACGCCAAGCCGCTCGATGAGGCGCTGCGCCTGTCGGACTATCGCGGCCTCCGGCAGCGGCAGGCCGACGCCCGGCGAGAGAGGCGCCTCCTCGGCGTGGGGGTGAGCAGCTACGTCGAAATCTGCGGCTTCGGCCCGTGGGAACTCGGGACCGTCCGGATGAACACCGACGCCACGGTCACCGTCATCACCGGCACGTCGCCCCACGGGCAGGGGGGCGCGACGGGCCTGGCGCAGATCGTCGCCGACGCGCTCAGCGTCTCGCCGGAGCAGGTGACGGTCGTGCACGGCGACACGCTCATGGTCCAGTACGGCGGCGGCACCAGCGGCAGCCGCAGCATGTCGCTCGGCGGCTCCGCCGTGTACCTCGCGTCGATGGAAGTGCGCGAACAGATCCTCGGGATCGCCGCCAGCATGCTGGAGGCGGCGAAGACCGACCTCGTGCTCGAGGACGGCGGGGTCACCGTGCGCGGCGCGCCCGGCCGCGGGCTCGCGCTGGCCGCGATCGCCAAAGCGGCGTACGGCGGCAAGCATCTGCCGGAAGGGCAGAGCCCCGGGCTCGAGGCGACGAGCCGCTTCAAGTCGCAGGGCACCACGTTCCCGTTCGGCAGCCACGTGTGCGTCGTGGAGATCGATCCCGACACCGGCGGCGTGCGGATCGAGCGCTACGTCTGCGTGGACGACTGCGGCCGCGTCATCAACCCGCTGCTGGTGGACGGGCAAATCCACGGCGGGGTCGCGCAGGGCGCGGCGCAGGCGCTCTTGGAGTACGCGGCCTACGACGAGAACGGCCAGATGCTCACCCCGACGCTGTCGGAGTACGCGGTGCCGAAAGCGCACCACGTCCCGCGCGTCGAGCGCGGCAAGTCCGTCACGCCGACGCCGCGGAACCCGCTCGGCGCCAAGGGGATCGGCGAGGCGGCGACGATCGGCTCCACGCCGTGCGTGGTGAACGCGGTGGTCGACGCGCTCGCGCACCTCGGCGTGCGTCACCTCGACATGCCGCTGTCGCCCGAGCGCGTGCGGACCGCCATCGCGGCCGCGGGACACGAACCGGACCGGAGGCGCGCATGATGCCCGGGAACGTGCTGACCCTCCACGACCTGGTGGTCGATCACGTCTACACGCTCCTGAAAAGAGAGGGCTGGCAGTGGCAGCCCTCT
>Ga0207416_1001915_pt1 | contig 24764 bp, 24 predicted proteins | sample PaiPotPPM11metaG_FD_184107 | JGI IMG/M metagenome (GOLD analysis project Ga0207416, IMG submission 184107) | Iron sulfur acid spring bacterial and archeal communities from Banff, Canada, to study Microbial Dark Matter (Phase II) - Paint Pots PPM... ... | reverse complement strand
TGCCCTGCGCGTTGAGGGCTTGCAGGAGTCCCTGGCGATCTCCCAGCTCTCGCGCCAGTGTGATGCTCTTCACGCAGAGCGCTGCTGCCTCGGCGAATGCCCCCTGATCGATTGCCAGCATCGCGGCACCGACGAGCGCCTTCGCACGAACAGCGGGAACCGTGTTACCGCCGGTCTCTTCGCGGGCCAGTACCTCTCGCAGCCACTGACGGCCCTCGCTCAGGTATCCACGCGCCGACCAGAAGGGCCAGAGGGCGCCGGCGAGGCGCTGCGCAGTCTCCGCATCACGGCCATCGAGGCTCCAGCGCAGAGCCGCCCGGAGATTATCGTGCTCGCGATCCAGACGCGCGCCCCATGCCGTCTGATCCGGTCCGGACAAGGCCGGTGCCGCGGCCTCTGCCAGCGCTACGTAATACGCCACGTGGCGGGCCCGCACCATCTCGGTCTCACCGGAGGCCTCGAGCTCCTCCAGGCCATACTCACGAATTGTTTCGAGCATGGTCAGGCGCGGCTCTTCGTTCAGCTGCGCGCTCTCGGTTGACTCCAGCATCTGCAGCAGGCTCTTGGTGGCAAGTGTGGCCAGCAACTGCAACACTGTCCGTTTACCATCCCGATCGGCGCACACTGCCTCCGCCGCGTCAACGGTGCAGCCACCCACAAAGACGCTCAACCGGCGGAATAGCTGTTGTTCTGTTGCATCCAACAGGTCGTGGCTCCAGGCGATCGTGTCCCGCATGGTCTGCTGGCGTATGGGAAGGTCAGATGGTCCGCCGGCCAACAGGGGAAGGCGGGGAGCGAGCCGCTCCAACAAGACCCGTGGCGGCAGGAGCGCTACCCATGCCGCTGCCAACTCGATGGCAAGGGGGAGTCCGTCCAGCCGGCGGCAGATCTCCTGTACGACCGGCGCTGTCTCCGCGCTCAGCGTCAGAGTCGAGCCCGCAGCGCGCGCCCGCTCCACAAAGAGCTCTGCGGCCGGTGATTGCTCCAGCGCCTCGGGTCGGGCAGCGCGCTCGGGGAGCGCGAGCGGCTTGACTACGTAGACCTGCTCGCCGCGCACCCGCAATGCCACGCGGCTCGTGATGAGCACGACGAGACGTGGGCAAGCTGCTACCAGGGCAAGCACCATCTCACGCACCGGCAAGACTTGCTCGAAGTTGTCGAGCAACAGCAACAGGTGTCTCGCGCGTAGCGCATCCATCAGGCTTTCGTGGAAGGGGATTGCGGCATGCTCGCGCGCGCCGAGGCATCGGGCGATGCTGGTGAGCACCAGAGGCGGGTCGCGCAGGGGAGCCAGGTCAACAAAGACGACGCCATCGGCAAAGCTGTCCATCACTTGCTCGGCTGCGTCGATCGCCAGGCGCGTCTTACCCACCCCACCTGGACCGGTCAGTGTGAGCAGCCGGATACCCTCGCGGCGCAGCAGATCCACCACTGCCACGGTATCCTGATGTCGCCCGATCAAGGAAGTAAGCGGACGGGGAAGGATTCGAGGTATGGCCTCGGTCCGTGATGGGATTGCGCCTGCTGCATCCGGTCGGGCGGTCTCCAGGAGACGCGCTCGCTCCTCCGGAGCCAACTCCAGGGCGTCAGCCAGCAGAGTCACCGTCTCAAGTCGCGGCGTGCGAGCGGGGTCACGCTCCAGATCGCTGACGGCCTTCGCACTCAGACCGGCTCGCTCCGCCAACGCCTCTTGCGTCAACCCGGCCGCCAGGCGCAGGCGCTGGAGCAGAGCCCCGAAGGTCACGGAGCCAGCCGATGTCATGCTGACTGTCTCCCAGTCTGCGCTCGCGCGGGGACACGATCGATCTCACCAGACGACATTGGAGCGCCTCTCTCTGTCAATTATCCAGGTAAAGGGGAGAAAACGGGGAGCGCGCGTCCTGGGCAACCACAGTGAGGCCCCTCAGACTGCACCTCAGGACGGCAGTTCGATAAGGCCGTTGAGGAGGTTGACACGATGGACATGGACACACCGCTCCGAACACTCGACAGGACAGTACTGACGGGGGTCGCCCGCCGGGCGCTGGACAGTGACGGCGCCGACATTGTGGCATGGCAGGTCAACTCGCTCCGTTACGACTGCACGACGCCATCCTCCGGTGGGGTCTACCGCGTGGCCGGCACCGCGATCGAAGGCGCGCAGGCGCTGCCGTGGTCGGCCGTCCTCAAGGTGCTGCGATCGCCGGCCGGCATGACCACCACAACAGGCGCCGTCATTCCCCGGGATCTGCCGGACGACCCAAGCCTCTTCAGTTTCTGGAAGCGTGAGGCCCTCGCCTACGGGGCCGGCGCACTGACCAACCTGCCCGGTGGTCTGACCGCCCCACGTTGCTATGGGGTGACGGCTCCAGGAGACGGTACGCTGTGGGTCTGGCAGGAGGATCTGGCCGAGAGAGGGCCTTCCTGCTGGAGCTTCGATCAGTACCACCTGGCCGCCCGCTGCCTGGGCCGCTTCAACGGCGCCTATCTGGCCGGCCGCCCGCTGCCTGCCTACCCGTGGTTGGCGCGGGGCTGGCTGCGCTCCTGGCTGGCGCTGCCGGCAGCACGGATGCTGGAGAGAATCGAGCGATCTCGCGCCTGGGAGCACCCGGCCGTGCGGCGCGCTTTCCCACCTTCCCTGGCTGGGCGCTTGCGGGGCCTCTGGGCAGAGCGCGAGAGGCTGTTGACCGCGCTGGAGAGCCTGCCGCATGTCTTCTGCCACCGGGACGCGTTTCGGCCGAACCTGTTCATCCACCCCAGGCAAGATGGCACGGAAGGGATCGTGGCGATCGACTGGGCGTTTGCCGGCGCAGGGCCGGTGGGGGAGGAGATCGCTCCGCTGATTGCAATGCAACCGGCCGGTGGGAAGGAAGGCTTCGCCCCGTGGCAGCTGGAGGGTCCAGTCTTCGACGGCTACCTGCGGGGGCTGGACGAGGCGGGCTGGCGCGGCGATCCCCGCTTGGTGCGCTTCGGGTATGCCGCTTCAGCTGCGCTGCGCTACACCCTGCCCACGGTGATCGAGGTGATCACCGACCTCTGCGACGAGCGGCGCCACGCCGCGGTGGAAGGGCGGCGCGGGATGCCGTTCCAGCGGGCAGTGGAGCGGCAGGTGGCGCTGACCGAGTTTCTGCTCGATCTAGCCGGCGAGGCCACATCGCTGCTGAGAGGGCTGGAGCACCCAGAACTCGAGCGGTGGGTGGCAGTCAGTTGACGGGCCGGCACGGCTCGAGAGGGTAAGGAGGTCACGATGCGTGTTCTGTTCTCGACCATGGCCGCCTCTGGCCACTTTCACCCGCTGGTGCCCCTGGCTCGTGCGCTGCATGCCAGACGAGCAGGCGGACATGTACATGAGCCGGGCCGAAGTCTCGCGCCTTGCCGGTCGAGTGGAAGAAGCGAGGGCTGCAGTCGAGGAAGCGATTGGGCGCTACGACGCCAAGGGCTATATGGTAGCGGCCGTGCGAGCTCATCAGCTTCTGACAGAACTGGAATGTTCTTGAGCCGACCCTTGCCCTTCGGTCGGTCCCGGGTGATCGTGTCGATTTCGCCCCGGCTCGTTCGACGTATTAATGGAGCCTGTCTGGAGCCGAGCGCTGGGTTTCGGTTCCCAAACCGGGCTGTAGCGCGAACCAATTACTGGCGGAGGTAAACGATGAGCGAGGTCGTGGTATCGCAGTTCGTCACGCTGGATGGCGTCTTTCAAGATCCAGGTGGGACTGGAGAATTCGACCGCGGCGGCTGGGCGTTCCAGTTCGATCGGGGATCGGAAGGCAATCAGTTCAAGCTCGATGAGGTCATGGCAGCGGGCGCTCTGCTGCTCGGCCGGGTGACGTACCAAGGCTTCGCCCAGGCGTGGCCGTCCATGAAGGACGAAGTCGGGTTCGCGGACAAGATGAACAGCATGCCGAAGTATGTCGTCTCCAGCACGCTCGATCGGGGCGACTGGAACAATTCGACCGTGATCCGGGGCAATGTCCCCGACGAGGTGTGCAGGTTACAGGAACTCGTTGACGGTGACATCCTGATCAACGGCAGCGGCCTGCTCGTGCAAACGCTGATGCAGCATGACCTGATCGACGAGTACCGGCTGATGGTGTTCCCGGTCGTGCTCGGAACGGGAAAGCGCCTCTTCGCGGACAGCACCAAGGCCACCAGCCTGCGACTGGTCGACACCATTCATGCGGGAGACTGCCTGATCCTGACCTACCGCCCGGTTCGAACGGAAGCAGCGGGTTCGAGCGACGACCAACAGGGCTCAAGCAAGCGGTGATGCAGACGGTGGGACATCCGACCAGCTCCAAGCCGACGAGTCACGACGGCGGCGCAACCCTCCGAGGTGGTCGCGCCGTGACGCCTTGGCCATCGTGTCTGCGCCGGGCGCGGTGGCGCTAAAGGCTTCCGCTTGTGGCTGGTAGGGCTGGAGGACGGTGTGGCTACCAGGAAGCTGATGCCGTCCCACAGGAAGACAATGGAACCAGATAGGGTGTCCCGCTTCCTGCGTCGGCCGTGGCCGCCCACGCGTCGATGTCACGCTCGAGCCGGTTTAGCGCGTCCTGCTGTCGTTGTTGCCGGGTGCGGGGTGGCGGGGTCATCGTAGGCAAGCCTCCTCATTGCAGATCGAGATTGACGGTTGGCTCGTCAGTGGTCGAGAGGTGTCAGGTCGAGCCTGCGGAGGCCCTCGGGGTCGGCGACCAGGTCGATTCCGACGATCTTCCCGAGCCTGATCGTGAAGCGGAACACGATACGGGGCTGCCCGCCCCGAGCCCACACGGCTCCCACGCCTCCGTCCACCAGCGCCGGTTGTGCTGCCCGGGCACGTCCGGAGAAGGTCTCGGCCACGGCCTGCGCACCGCGGACCTCCCTGGGTGAGCCTGCATGCACGGCTGCGCGGTCGGCTCGGAGCACGACGTCGGGGTCGAGCACCGCGAGGAGGGCGGCGAAGTCACCCCCGCGCGAGGCAGCAAGGAAGGCGTCGACGACTGCTCGCTGGCGGGTGAGATCGGCGTCGGGAACCGTGGTCGCACCCTGCACCCGGCGGCGTGCCCGGCTCGCGAGCTGCCTGGCCGCGCTCGGGGAGCGCCCCACGATGGGAGCGATCTCGTCGAAGGGCACGGCGAACAAGTCGTGCAGCACGAAGGCAAGCCGCTCGGCGGGAGCCAGCGTGTCCAGTACCACGAGCAGCCCGAGACCGACCGAGTCGGCCAGGACCACTTCGTGCTCTGGGTCGGTCCCGTCCTCGCGGCTCACGATCGGGTCGGGCAGGTGCTCGCCAAGTGGCTCCTCGCGCCGCGTCTTGCGTGAGCGCAGCATATTCAGGCAGACCCGCGCGACGACCGTCGTCAGCCATCCGCCCAGGTTCTCGACGCCGCTGGTGTCGGAGCGGCTGAGCCGGAGCCAGGCTTCCTGGACGGCGTCGTCCGCCTCGCTGGGCGAGCCGAGCATCCGGTAGGCCACTGCCCCCAGGTGGGTGCGGTGCGCCTCGAACCGTTCCGCCAGCCAGTCGCGTTCGTTCATCGGTCACATTCCTTCGCCGCAGTATGTCATATTAATGACCACCGAAAATGAACCGATGTGACAGGGAGGTAGAACCATGAATCCGCAGATCAACGCCATCACGCTTGGGGTCAGCGACGTGAACCGAGCGAAGCAGTTCTACAGCGAAGGTCTTGGCTGTTCGATCGAGAAGGATTACCCCGGGTTTGTGTCCTTCAATCTCGGCGACGGCTCGTCCGCGCTGGCGCTCTACACGTGGGACGCGCTTGCCAACGACGCCGGCGTAGCTTCGGACGGCAGCGGTTTTCGTGGCATCATGCTGAACTACATCGTCCCCTCCACAGAGCAGGTCGATGACGTGCTGGCCCAGGCTGAACGCGCTGGTGGCACGATTGTCAAGCCGGCGCAACAGGCACAGTGGGGTGGATACTTCGGCTACTTCACTGATCCGGACGGCTATCTCTGGAAGGTCGCGTCAGCCTAGCCGGCACTCGTTGCCGCCCGTCCTTCGCCCCACAAGCCACTGAGGGCCATCAGGCAGGTGGCTGGCCCGGTGCCGCTGAGTGGCACCGGGCCGCGCGATCATCGCACCGGCACGCGCTGCCTGCGCCGCCTCTCGCCACGGACGGCTGTCTGGTCGTCGAGTGGATCTCGGAGGCATTTGACGATGCGACCGCGCGATGGTGCTTCCGTCGCCAGCGTCGACGCGGGGTGAGATCCCGGATCAGGCATCCTCCGCCGGACAAGGGTCATTGCGTCGGTCGCGGCGCACGCGAGACAATTACGAGAGGTGCAATCTGACTCCAACCATGAAGGGCAACCGCTCAATCCCGCAATCCACCGTTATGCCCGTCCTCATCTACCCGGATGTGCGCGAGGCAGTCGATTGGCTGGGCAGGGCGTTCGGATTTGTCGAGCGCGTACGGATCGGCGAGAACCACCGCTCGCAGCTCAGCTTCGGCGACGGAGCCGTGATTGTCGGCGACGTGCGCGGAGAGCGCCGGCCGCCGCGGCTGGGTGAAGTCACACACTCCGTGATGGTGCGCGTGGATGACGCGAACGCCCACTTTGAGCGTGCAAAGGCGCAGGGCGCGCGCATCGTCATGGAGCCGACTGAATTCGAATACGGCGAGCGACAGTACACGGCAGAGGATCCAGCGGGCCATCAGTGGACGTTCTCCGAAACGCTTGCCGACGTTGCCCCTGAGGAATGGGGCGGGACTTCCATCGCCCCAAACGACTAACGGACGGGCGACTACTGGGTCGAGGCAGGATCGGTTCGAGCGCATCGCGCTTGGTCGAGTCGCCTCGCGGCTCAATTCACCGCTACGGCGTGTCCGCAAACCAACTGCTTGCGTCGAAATGGCATTGAGTGGTCCCGCAGATGGCCACGACGTTGTCCGCTGCCGCGGCGCCACGACTGGTGTACACTATCGTCAATCCAGAGGCACCACTACGCCGAAAAAGGAGTGACGGACGTGGAGACGATTACGGGGACCGTCGTAGACGAGGCGGTCATCGAGGAATTTGAAACCGGTCTGCGTGGCAGGATGCTGCGTCCAGGTGACGAGGGCTATGACCTGGCACGGCGGCACTATAACGCGCTGATCGATAAACACCCGGCAATGATCGTCCAATGTGCCGGGGTTGCCGACGTCGTCGCTGCCGTGAACTTTGCCCGCACTCATCGTCTCCTCGTGGCTGTCCGTGGTGGTGGCCACAACGTCGCGGGCAGAGCCCTCGTCGATAGCGGCATGGTCATTGACCTCTCCCACATGAAGGGAATCCGGGTCGACCCAACAAGGCGCACCATCCGGGCCGAGGGAGGGGTGACGTGGGGTGAGCTTGACCGTGAAACCCAAGCCTTCGGTCTGGCAACCACTGGGGGCTTGGTCTCCACGACCGGCATCGCGGGGTTTACGCTTGGCGGTGGCCTCGGCTGGCTGATGCGAAAGTACGGGCTTGCCTGTGATAACCTGCTCTCCGTCGATCTCGTCACGGCCGACGGCCAGTTCATAACCGCCAGTGCCGATGAGCACCCAGAACTCTTCTGGGGGCTGCGTGGCGCTGGCCCCAACTTTGGGGTCGCGACCTCCTTCGAGTACCGTCTCCACCCCGTCGGGCCAGTGCTGGCGGGAAGGCTGATCTATCCGTGTGCTCAGGCGAAGGAGGTATTCCAGGTCTTCCGTGAGTACAGCCAGGCGGCCCCTGACGAACTGACCGCGACTTTTGGCCTGAGGAGCTCGCCGGACGGCATGCCCATGGCCGCCATCGTTCTCTGCTATAGCGGACCGATAGAGGCAGGAGAAGCGGTCGTGCAGCCGTTGAGAAGGTTTGGTCCACCCATCGCCGACCTTGTCCGCCCCATGGCCTACCGCGAGGTGCAGATGCTCATCGATCCGTTCTACCCGTCTGGACTCTGCCAGTACTGGAAGTCAAACTTCCTCCAGGGACTCGGCGATGACGCGATCGACACGATCCTTGCCCACTTCGCCACCGTTTCGTCCCCATTGACCGCCGTGGTCATCGAGCATCTGGCCGGCGCAGTGCGGCGCGTGGGACCGGACGAGACCGCCTTCGGTCACCGAGAGGCGGCGTACGACCTCCTCATCACCTCGCTCTGGACGGACCCAACAGAATCCGAGCAGCACATCCAGTGGACACGCGAATTCTGGGAGGCGATGCAGCCATTTTCCACCGGGGGGACGTACGTCAACTACCTCGATGAGGGCAGAGCTGCCGACGCGGCCTACGGTGCCGCCAAGTACGAGCGGCTGGTCGCGCTCAAGAACCGGTACGATCCCACGAATGTCTTCCGTCTGAACGTGAACATCCAGCCGACGGCGTGATACCCTGCTGGGACGTGCTCATCCCCTGCCGGTTCGTACGCTGGCGTCGACGCGGTTACGGTGAGAGAGCGGGGAGCGCTGATGGTGGCTGCCACGCTCAGCAGCGCTATGGCGATCATCCAGAAGCGTTACGTGGTTCGTTCTCCTTTGCTGCGAAGAGGGAAGGGAGAGGCTGCCTAGCTCTTCCCCGCACCCTCAGCGCCTCTTCCTCTAGGTGCTGGGAACTGCCACGGAGTAGCACTTCCCGCCGTTGTCGTCGATCTCGGTTCCATTCCTGGTCACGGTCACGGCCTCGAACCAGTAGGTGGTACCAGGCTGAATGCCGTTATCACCCACCGTCCCCGGCAGGTCGTTGCCTGTGACCATGACCGAGTGCTGACTTGTGCCGGCGTGCAGGTCCTGAGTGGCGACCTCGACCAGTCCTGTGCAGCCTGGTCCAGGCCCGAAGTAGACGTATCCCTGGCCAGGGGAGGAGCTGGTAAACGAGACGCCAAAGGACGCCGACGAGCCTGGGCCGCCCGGGAACTGGACAGAGCCGCGAGCGAGGGTAATCGATGGCTGTAGGCGTGCGATCTGGTGCACAGCCGAGGGGGAGCGGTTTGGCGGTCCCTGGCCATGCTCCGTGAACCAGATCGCGGCGTCTGGACCGACCGTCATCTGGTACGGCACGCTATTCGGCGTGGGAACGGGATAGCGGGTGACGGTGCCGTCCATCGCCATCCGCCCGATCTCGTTGCTCCCGTAGCCCGCAAACCAGATGGCACCGTCTGGTCCGGTCGTAATACCAACCGGACTCATCCCGGCTGGGACTGGATACTCAGTGATCCTCCCATCCATCGTGACCCGGCCGACCTTGTTGGCCCTGCTCTCCGTGAACCAGATGGCGCCATCCGGGCCAACAGTCATGCGCAGTGGAAGACTGTTGGCGGTCGGAAGCGGATACTCGGTGACCTGGCCACTCATCGTGATTCGGCCGACCCGGTTGCCCGTGTTCTCCGTAAACCAGAGCGCGCCATCCGGCCCGACGATGAGGGCCAGCGGACCAGAGGTCAGCGGATACTCCGTGAAGGTTCCATCCGGAGCGCGGCGAGCGATCTTCTTCGCGCCGAGCTCCGTCAACCAGATGGCGCCGTCCGGGCCGGTGGTGATGGCACCGAGGAAACCGGGCGAGGGCACAGGATATTCATGTACCTGCCCGCCCATTGTGATGCGGCCAATCTTCTGGACGCTGTCCTCGGTGAACCAGACTGCGTGATCTCGGCCGACGCCGAGGAACCCTTGCGAGCAGCAGTTGGGCGTGGGAATCGAGAACTCGGTAATCTTCCCGGTGAGGGTGATTCGTCCGATCTTGTTCGCCGGCCCCTCATGAAACCAGAGAGCACCGTCCGGCCCAACCACGATGCCGTGGGGGATACTGTCCGGCGTCGGCACGGGGTACTCGGTGATGCAGCCGGGTAGGCAGGTCGGTCCTCCTGCGGCCTGGGCGCGGGCGTGTTGACTGAAGATCCCGATGCCGGCGAAGAGCGAGCCTATGGTGAGGACGATGGCCGGCGCTATGCGGGAATAGGGTCTCATTGCTGTGCCTCCTTCACGACTGTTCGCCTGGAATCGAGTATGTGCAGGATTGCTGCTATGTGCAGTGTGTCTGTACGCACTGGGGTGTGCATCAGGCCAACCGCTGCACAATGGGCTGCGGCGCCGACACCGAACTGAACACTGCGTGAAACCATCGTCGTCTGCTCCTTCTTCCTGAACTGACAGCCCAGAGCGGCTGTTCTCTGCCTTCCAATCTGAGCCAGAGCAGTGGCGATGACCACGAAACGCGCCCGCAAAATACTCACAATTTGCATGAAATTTGGCGGCCACGGCCACAAGACGTCGGTGCTACGATAGTGGGAGACGTTTCTGTGTCGTCCCCGGACAGTGAGAAGGATTGGGGCGTGGCGACTCGGGAAGCTGCACGATTGGGGGGGCTGCTCAAGCAGTACCGTATAGCAGCCGGCCTGACCCAGGAAGAATTGGCCGAGCATGCCGGCGTGAGTGCGCGGAGCGTCAGCGACCTCGAACGGGGCCTGAACCGAACCCCTCGTCCAGGCACGATCCGGCGCCTTGCCGATGCGCTCGAGCTGACCCCGGCGCAGCGCACGCTTCTTCTGGCGAGCGGGTCGCAAGAACCGGGCGGTGATCCCTCCCCGACTCTGACCGAGGCGGTGCCGACCCGGAAGGCCGTGTTCGCGCTGCCACGTTGGCGTGTGGCTGCTCTGGCGACAGTCTGTGTGCTTGCGCTGGCGATCGCCGGCCTGGCCCTGCGTCCGGGCGGATCGTCAGCCGTTACGGTTGGCCTGCACAGTACGGCGCAGGTGCCGGTCGTTCTCGCTGCCTGGGGCTCCCCCTCCGGGCGAGCGGCCGCCTCGGGTGATGAGATTGGAGGGGTGGTCCCCGCGCCGAACGGGACCGGCTACGCCCTCGCCTTCGGGGCGACGATAACCGTGCTGCGATTCTCGGCGTCGGGCGAGCAGCTCTCGACCTGGACGATTCCCGGCACGACGTCCAGTGGTGCAATCCGCATCGGCGACGCCAAGGTCGACGCGCACGGCAACCTCTGGGTGACGGCGGGGAACGACGTGCAGGAATACTCGCCCGACGGGCGGCTGCTGGCACGCTGGGGTGGCGCCGGGTTCAGTCCCAATCCGGGCCAATTTTGGTACTCCCTCGGGTTGGGCATCGCGAGCGACGGAGACGTGGTCGTGGGCGACGCCGGCAGCCATCGCATTCAGGTCCTTACCCCGGCGGGGAAACCCATCCTCCAGTGGGCGGGACCGGGGAGCTCTCCGCAGAGTTTGCAGCGGTTCGTGCCGCGCGCGATCGCCATGGACACGCAGGACGACGTGTACGTCCTGGATACGGGGAACTGGCAAATCGAGAAGTATACCCTTCGGGGGAAGCTGCTGGCCATCTGGCATCCCGCTGGCCTGAAGTACACATATTCACACTGCGGTCCGGACCTTACGACTGACCGGCACGGTAATATCTATGTCCTCGATTGCGGCACGAACTACGTCCGCATCGACAAGCTCGACCCACGTGGTCGGGAGCTGGCGACGTGGACGTCCCTGGGCACGCATCCACGGGTGTCGCGAGACATGACGATCATGCGCTTCAACGATCACGGGGTTGGCTATGTCACGGTCCGCGGTAGCCCCGCCGTTTTGAAGATCGACGAAGCCGGCCACGTCCTCGCTTCCTGGACCGCGCAACAGCTTCGGCAGCCACTCTTTCGATCTCCCCGGAGTGTCACGGCAGACCGAGCGGGCAATGTCTACGTGACCGACAGTGGCCGCGCGGTGACGCTATCCCTCCGTGGGCAGACGGTGCACAGCTGGAGCGCCGGTGGGGTGGGGGCGACGCCGGTCGGCCCACGAGGCATTGCAATCGATCCCCACGGCGATGTCGACGTGCTAGACGCACTGGGGGTCAGCGTCGCAACCTACGCCCCATCAGGCAGACTGCTCGGTCAGTGGGGGAAGAGAGGCGATGCCCCCGGCGATCTCGGCCAGCCTATCGCAATTGGAGTTGACGGTCAGGGGAATATCGAGGTCGTCGATGCCGGGGACAACCGTGTTGACACGTTCACGCCTTTAGGCAGGCTGATCCGGTACTGGAGCATCGTGCCGTATCTGCAGTCAGGAGGCGGCCCGAGCGGAATGGCGGTCAACAGCCAGGGAGATGTCTACCTGAGCATCGTCGACCGGATCTTCGAGTTCTCGCCGCAAGGCCTGCCGATCCGCTCCTGGGGAAGCACCGGGATCGGTCCAGGGCGATTCCTCAGTGCCGGTGCCGTCGCGGTTGATGGCAGAGGCAACGTCTACACGACCGAAGCCGGACAGAACAGGCTCCAGGTATTCTCGGCGTCAGGGGAGCTTCTCGCATCCTGGACGGGACTCGGGCCGAAGGGCCCACACTTCGAGGCACTGGGAGCATTGACTATCGATGGCCAGGGCGACATATTTGTGATCAACGGCGCCGAGCTCATCGAGCTAGCGCCGCTGGTGAGCCTCTGAGAGAGGCTCTCGCGCGAGGCAGACGAGGCAGTCTGGAACGAGGGGGCGGGCCATGACCGTGGGGCAGGCGATGGCGTACGCCCTGGGCGAGGGCGCGCCCACTCCTTCTGCGCCTCGGACGCACCCAATCCGGCTGAAACGGCGTCCTCGAACCAAAAATAATGGCGCACCTGGAGGGATTCGACCCCCGACGCCCAGTTCCGAAGACTGGTCGTGCAGGGGGTGGCATCGACGAACGGTCGTCTGTCGGCCAGATTGGCCTGGAAGCCATTCCGCGATCGAGACGCCGACGGACCTCGTCTCATCTCACTTGGACGTCGCGACGCCGCCCCGGATCTCGCGGATGGACATAATCTGGAGACAGAGGGTGGCCCCGGCAGCCGCGGCGGCGATGACGCAAAGCGTGATAGCGCTGCTGTCGTGGGCGAGGAGCAGCCCACCGGTGACGGCACCGAGGGCCTGGCCGAGGTAGATGCCGCTGGAGTTGAACGAGATGACGACGCTGGGCAGCGTCGGCGCCAGAGCGGTGAGTCTGTGGTTGTTGGGGGTGGCGACGGCCCAGCCGGCGGCTCCATAGACAGCCATGAGCGGAAGCACGACGGCGGGGTTGCCCGCGTAGCCGAGGCCGAGCAGGGCAAGTCCCAGGCCGGCGATGGCCAGGAGGAGCGTGCGGTTGGCGCCGTAGCGGTCGGTGAGCCAGCCGCTGCCGAATGTCCCGAGGGTGCCCCCAACGCCCCACACCAGCAGAGCAAGTGCCAGTCCAGTACCGGTGAGGTGCGCGGTGCTGGCCAGGATCTGCGCGATATAGGTGTAGACAAGAATGCCCGAGCCGGTGGCGACCGTCGTGACGGCGACGATGAGCAGGACCCGCCGGTTGACCAGCAGCGCCAGCCGTTGCTTCATCGACACCGCGGGTGGTGTGGGCAGAGCCGGCAAGGTCACCAGCAGCCCGACGAGGGCGACCAGGGCGACGGCCGCAACGAACAGCAGGCTGGCCTGCCATCCCAGGTGCTGGCCGATGGCAGTGCCGGCGGGAACACCGAACACGGTCCCGACGGCGAGCCCCCCGAGGATGATGGACAGGGCCTGACCGCGTCGCGCCGGACTGGCCAACGCGACGGCTGCCGCCGAGGCGGTAGGCGTGAAGAGTGCGGCGCCCACGGCGGCCGCGATCCGCGCCACGAGCAGCAGCGGCAGAGTGGGCGCGGCCGCTGCGGCGAGATTCGCCACCACGAACAGCGTCAGCGCGACGGTCATCAACGCCTTGCGGGACACTTTGCCGGTGGCTACGGCGAGGAACGGTGCCGACACGGCGTAGGTCAGGGCGAAGGCAGTCACGACCTGACCGGCTGACCCGAGTGAAATATGCAGGCCTGAGTCAAGTTGCGGCAGGATTCCAGCCAGCACGAACGAGTCGGTACCCATCGCGAACGAGCCGAGCGCCAACACGAGCAGGGGAACGACCCAGCGCGATGCACCGGCCGTGGCCAGTGGTCTCACCGGGGTGGAATTGGACGTTGAGGTCAGTTGGGGGTTGTTCATACCCCAGAGTGCACTATAGATTACCCTGGTACCAGAGGCCATTTATGCTAGTTTCCCTGATACCAGGCACCGACTGAGGGAGGACGGTTCGATGGCGGATATGGTCCAACGTGAAGATCTCGCAGCATTCCTACGGTCGCGACGCGAAACCACCGACCCGGTCGCTGTCGGCCTGCAGCCGGGGCCGCGGCGGCGGACGCCAGGGCTGCGACGGGAAGAACTCGCGCAGTTGGCCGGGGTCAGCGTCACCTGGTACACCTGGCTCGAGCAGGCTCGCGATATCAGTGTCAGCCGGCAGGTCATCGACAGCCTGGCGCGCGTGCTTCGGATGGACCCGCCCGAACGTGCTCACCTGTTCACCCTCGCCGGGCTCGCTCTGCCCACCGAGAGCACCGGCCGCCCGCAGGTCGATGACACGCTGCGACGCCTGGTCCACACGTTGCATCCCAACCCGGCCTACGTCATCAACCCCTGGTGGGACCTACTCGTGTACAACGACGCCTACGCTGCGCTGCTCGGCGGGCTCGACGCCCGCCCGCCCGCCGAACGCAACAGCCTCTGGCTGATCTTCACCGAGGACCGCGTTCAAGACCTGTTCGTCGACTGGCTCACGGAAGCGCGGCAGCTTGTCGGGCAACTCCGCGTGCACCTTGCCCAACACCCCCACGACCCCCGCGGTCCGGAACTCATCGACGCTCTCAGGAGGGCCAGCCCCAAGTTCACCGAGCTGTGGCAAGAACATGCAGTCCGGCGATTCGAAGCATCACGCAAACGATTCCGCCACCCCAACGCCGGACGGCTCGACCTCGACTACGTGAAACTTGCAACCGCCGACAACGACCAGCAGCAACTCGTCGTGTTTCTGCCAGCCGACGAAGCCAGCGCCGCGAAGCTGCGCGGCCTGCGCTGAGGACATCTGGGTACGCCCGGCCCTGGAGCGATAGTGATCGTCATATGGCGCTCGTGTGACTCGTCGCCGTTGTCGCGCAGGCCACGCACTGGCCGCCGTCCGGCTCGATACTGGAACGCCGATGGCCATGAAGAACTCGTCCTGTGGTGGGGATCATTTCAACTCGGTGGCCCGCCTGTCCGCTCACGGGGTAGAGCGACACCTTCGTCCCATAGGGTGACTGCCGTGTCGGGATCGCCATCCACATGGGATCCGGCGGTCGGTTAAGACCCGGCCGCTTCGGGCGCGGACAACAGACCCTCGAGCTCAGCGATCGTGATCACGTGCGCTTGCCGGGGGAAGATCTTCTCGGTAAGGAACTCGTGCACGTCAGGCTCGGGGTCGGCGCTGGCGTCGGCCACACGCGAGAGCAGGGGCTCGGCCTCGCTGAGGGAGCCAAGGATCGCAGGCTGGTAGTCCATCACGAGCAGCGCGGTGTGCTGGGGGTCGATGGTCGGCAGTGTGTCGGCCATGGGTTCTCCTTGTGCATGTCGGTTGGTTGACGGTCCGCCACCCGCCGCAGCGTCCCGGGCGGAGGTCCGGAGCCGGCGATCGGCGAGGGTCATGAGGAGCGCCACGGCGCTGACGGCGATCATGATGACGGCGATGATGTGCAGGCCGTGATCGGCGCCGCTCTTGTGAAAGACGCTGCTGATCAGGGCGGAGGAGGCGATGGAGCCGATGTAGCCGAAGGTGCGGAACAGACCCGAGGCAGTGCCGATCTGATCAGAACGTCTCCTTGTCCGCCCCGTATCAGACGGTGATGACCACCTTTCCTCGGGCGTGCCCTTTTCCCAAGTAGCGGATGGCTTCGGGGGCCTCGCCCAGCGGGTATGTCCGATCGATGACCGGCGTGACCTTGCCGGCCTCGATGAGCTCTTTGAGCGCGACCAGGTCCGCGCCGATCGATCGGACCAAGTCAACCTTCGTCGTGCTGCACACGCCGGTGACGTGGCGTGAATTTCTCCGGAGGCGCGGGAACGAGTCCTTCACCAATTCGAGGGCTGAACCGCGAACCCTTCCTTCCGCGCCGCGTCGCTGAGCCGGCCGTCCAGACAGTAAAATGGCCGTTGATCCGGGATTCCCGAGCTCCAAACCAGGGTAGACGCCAACTGGAGTGCATCAGCCGCATGCAGTGGATGCACTGCGAGAAGACGCTCTGCCAGGGAACGCACCCGTTCAGTCGGCTGAACCTCCGACCAACTGGAGATGAGCAGATCGAGCGCAGCCCGAGCTTGACTCTCTCCTGCGGCGTCGAGTCCACCCTCTCGCCCCCGGCGGGTAAGCGCGGAGACGCATTCGACCCGCGTTGCCCACCAGACGATCATGTGCTCATCCTCTCGGAGATCAGTGAGTAAGTGCGACGTGGTGGGCTCGTGTACCAACAGCGGAATCACAGCGGAGGTGTCCCAAAACCGAACCACCTAGTGTCCCTCGGCACGGTCCGCCTCGAGGGCGGCCCGAACCATCCCCCGCGCGTCCTCCGGCCGTTCAATCTCCCAGATGGCATCGGGTAGGACTCCAGCCCCGAGCCGCACTAGCCCCCTCCGCTGCATATCCAGGAGCCGGGAGTCCTCCTCTCCTGTACTCCGCCAGGCAGGAGGGACCAGACGCGCCACCGGACGACCGCGGTCCGCAACCACAATTTCCTCTCCACCCTGGACGCGCGCCAGGTACTCGCTCATCCGAGCTTTCAATTCTGCAATCCCTACCTGAACCATCTCGGCCGCGACCTCCGCGCTTCGTGACCATTATAGTCACGAAAAATGCCCGGCCCTCTCCCAGAACCCGCATGGACCGGATTGCGTGGATCAGAACCATGGCGTCCAGGCGCGGAAAAGACCTGGTGTGCTCCCCATCGGCATACCGTCGAGCAGCTGGCCGATGCCCTCAACCTCCTGGGAGAGGAGCGGACACGCTTCACGGCAGCTGCCCGTCGTATATCTCTTCGTGGTCGCCCGCCTACCTGGGACAGTTCTATTTGGGGCTCGGAGCGTGGGATGAGGCGGCCCGCCTTCTCGCTTCGGCACTGAAGATGGCCGAGCAGCTCGGGTGGACTGCTCTGCTGTGGTACGTGCAATCGTGCCTGGCTGAGCTCGACGTGCTGCGGGAGCGCCCGGACGCCGCGGTTACTCGACTGGAAACGGCGCGCGATGGCCCGGCTGTCGATTGGCGCTCAGCCGTGATGCTGCAGACAACTTTGGCGTGGGCGTATCTCTCCCAAGGTGACGTGGCCAGCGCCGACGAAGTCGCGCGGCAGGCTGTGTCGGAAGCAGCGCGGAGGCAGCATCTGACCCAGATGGTGGGGGCACTGCGCATCCAGGGGATGGTGCTCTCCAGGCAAGGCCGCCGGGAGAAGGCGGAGCCGACGTTCCGGGAAGCGCTGGATCTTGCTCATGCAATGCCGTACCCCTACGCCGAGGCAAGGATCCTAGTGGAGAACGGCATACTCGACACGCAGAGGGGGGAGCGCGATTCAGCGCGGAAGCGGCTAGAGGAAGCGCTCGCCGTCTTTCAAGGGCTGGGGGCAGAGAAGGAAGTCGAGCGGACAGAGCAGGCGCTGCAGGGATCGATCCCAGAAAGGTAAGAGCCCCGCCCTCCCAGTGACGGGCATGGGTCGCACGAGATGCAGCCGGAGATGAGGATGGGGTCATGGCTCCCGTCTGAGCGAGATAGCGTCGCTCGCGTCTCATCAGTAAACATCGAGCTGCTGGACGCGGCTACAATTATTGGACCATGAAAGTCTGCAAACAGTGTGGCGGGACGAGTGGCAGCACAGCTCGGTTCTGCCAGGCTTGCGGCGCCTCGCTTGCGCTCCTTCCCCGGGCAGGGGAGGAGCGCAAGCGCGTCTCTGTGCTCTTCGTTGACATGGTGGGCTCGACAGCACGCGCCGATGGTGCCGACCCAGAGGATGTGCGGGATGACCTCCGGCGCTTCTATGGTCCGGTCCGAGAGCAAATCGATCGATTCGGCGGCACTGTCGAGAAGTTTATCGGCGACGCCGTGGTCGCGGTCTTCGGTGCACCAGTGGCCCATGGAGACGACGCCGAGCGGGCGGTACGCTGTGCTCTTCAAGTGGTCGAGGCAGTCGTGCGTCTCAACTCAGAGGATCCGAGCCTTTGCATAGACGTTCGCGCCGCGGTGAACACCGGAGATGCCGTCGTCACGCTCGGCGGGGCTCATGAGCGAGGCGAGCCGTTGGCGACCGGAGATGTTGTGAATACGGCCGCGCGGCTTCAGGCGGTGGCTCCGCCCAGCGGAGTCGTGGTCAGCGCCGAGACCTACCTGGCCACGCGCCGCGCCATACGCTACCAGCCGCTACAACCGGTGGAGGCGAAAGGAAAGCACAAACCAGTCGAGGCCTGGCTTGCCCTCGAGCCGGCCAGACAGGCCGACGTCCCCCGCGCGAGTCGCCCCATTGTCGGACGGGATGACGAGCTGGACCAGATGGTCGGCGTGTTCCATCGTGTCGCAGCGGAACAGACAACCTGTCTCCTGACGGTGCTCGGATCGCCCGGGATCGGCAAGTCCAGGCTGGCCGCCGAGTTCAGCGCGCGTATTGAGAGCGCGGCGGGGCACTGCGTGTGGGGTCGCTGCCTGCCATACGAGGAGCAGGGAGGCTATCGCGCCTCGGTCGAGCAGATCCAGCGACTGACCGGCGTTCTGGAAACCGATGCGCCAGCGGCGGCGAGGGAGAAGCTGGTCCGGACCGTGGAGGCACTTCTCCCGAGGGAGGAGGTCGCCGACATCGGCCGCTATCTCTCGCTGCTCCTCGGCCTCGGGATCGACGAGCCGGTCGACGCCCGGCTGCAGCTCTTCTTTGGCGTTCGCCGTCTCCTGGAAGCGCTGAGCCGCGAGCGGCCACTGGTTGTTGTGTACGAGGACCTGCACTGGGCGGGTCGGAGCGAGCTCGACCTGCTCGAGTATGTGACCCGAACCGTGCGCGGCCCGGTTCTCTTCCTTGCGCTTGCCCGCACTGAGCTGGCCGACGTGTGGCCGGCATGGGGCGCAGAGTCGCCGGCCCAAGTAGCACTCTCACTTCAGCCTCTCTCGATCGAAGCCGCCGCGGCCCTTGCTGCCGGTCTCCTCGATGGATCTTTACCGTCGGCAGCGAATGCGGCGCGCCTGTTGGACATCGCCGGCGGCAATCCTTTGTTCCTTGAGGAGCTGATCGCTGCGATCGCGGAGAGCAACGGCTCTCTCGACCGACTGCCGACGACGGTGCACGAGGCGGTCGCTTCGCGCATAGATGGTCTGCCTGTCGAGCGACGTGACGTGCTGCTCGACGCATCCGTCATCGGAATGACATTCTGGGGAGGCGCGCTCACCGCTGTCCGCCAGACGACCGCAGGGCGCATCCTTCAGGTCGTCAGACGGCTGGAAGACGACGACCTCGTCAGATCTATGCCGCAGAGCCAGATCGAGGGTGACAAGGAGTTCTCCTTCAAGCACATCGTCATCCGCGACGTTGCCTACGGCACCTTGACCCGGGTGGCGCGGCGCGTGCGTCATGCGGCAGTGGCCAGCTACGTCGAGCGCGTAGCCGGTGATCGTGTGCGGGATCTCGCGTGGTTGCTGGCACATCACTGGAGGGAAGCCGGCGAGCGGGAACGGGCAGTCGAGTACCTACTCCTCGCCGCGGAGCGTGCGCGCGAGAGCTGGGCGACGGCGGAGGTCACCGCGCTGTACGACGCGGCGCTCCAATTGGTGGAGGATGATCCGGCATTGCAGTTGCGCATCCGGTTGGAGAAGGGGCTCAGTTTGGTCCTTCTCACCGATTTCATGGGGGGAGCAGCCGAGCTCGACGAAATTCTCCCCCAGCTCGTGGGGCGGGACCGACTGGAGGCCCTGTTGGCGCGTGCCCGCACCGCGTACTGGCTGGAGGAAACAGAACAGGCGAAGACCTTTTCTAACCAGGCGCGGGAGCTCGCCGAGCGTCTGGAGGACGGCGAGATGGTACCTCCAGCCATGGCCTACCAGAGTCTATCCCGCTATATGGCGGGGAACCTCGACGAGGCGACCGGTCTGGCAGAAGAAGCGCGGGCTCTCTGGGTGCCGGGATCGCGGCTTCCTGATATGGCAGCACTCGCGGAGGGTCAGGCAGACGTTGCCTACTGGCGCGGTGAGTATGCGGCAGCGGAGCAGTTGTCCCGCAACGCCCATCAGCTCGGAGGCGAGCTCCACAGCGTCGAACCGCTGCTGCGCGGAGGCGGGTGGCGCGGTCTTGCCCTGGCTGCGCTGGGCCGCACCGAGGAGGCGATCGAGCTTCTGGACTGGATCATCCGGCAGGCTGCGGAGATCCAGCCCCGCTGGGGCGCCGCGCCGCTGAACTACTCCTCGATGCCATTCCGCGACCTTTTCATGTTCGAGGAGGCAACGCGCCGCAACGAGCAAGCGCTCGAGCTGGTGCGCGTGCGTGGGGCTTGGGGAATGCCCGAGATGCAGGCTGAGATCGACCTCATGGTGGTGAAGCTGGCAGTGGGCAATTGTGGCCCGGTGCAAGCTAGGTTTCCGGCGCTCTGGGAGGCGGCCATCAATGGGAAGGCCTGGCGACCCTGGCTTGGCGCAGGGCGGCTGGCCCTGGCGCGTGCCGAGTTGGCCCGACAGACAGAGGGGCCAGAGGCGACCGTGGCATATGCCCGCGATGCGCTGGATCGGGCGCGACGGGTGGGCAGGCGCAAATACGAGGCAGCGGCTCGCGCCCTGCTTGGCCCAGCACTGCTGGACCTGGGACGGGCTGCCGAGGGTGTGGCGGAGCTGGAGGCGGCCGTGGCCGGCGCCGACCACCTGGGGACTCCAGCCGCGCGCTGGCAGACGCGGGTAGAACTGGGGAAGGCGCGCTACGCCACCGGAGACGACGACGGTGCCGCGCTGGCCTACCGTCAGGCTGCCGAGGTGCTCCGTGCCTGGGCGGCAGAGCTGTCAGCCGACCATGCGGCCTCACTCCTCGGTGCAGAGCCCGTTCGTGACTTGCTCCGGGCAGCCGGCCCAACTTGAGTCTTTCCGGGTCAGTCCACAGCACCCCCAGTGGATGGGGAGCCAGATCGGAGGAGTAGGACGATGGAGTTTGGTGTGCACTTGCCGATCATCGCATTCCGAGGACAAGCGTTGTCTCTGGCGCGTCTGACCCGAGTCGCCCACGTTGCTGAGGAGCTCGGCTTCACCACCCTCTGCGCTAACGACCACCTGGTCTTCTCTCGGCCCTGGCTCGATAGCCTGACGGCGCTCGCGTCCGTCCTCACGAGCTCGCACCGGCTCATCCTCATGACGACGGTTTCTCTTCCAGTGCTCCGGGGACCAGTGCCATTGGCAAAGGCCCTGGCGGCACTGGATGTGCTCTCAGATGGCCGCGTCGTCGCGGGCGTCGGTCCCGGGGCCTCGCCGGAGGACGCGCCGCTCGAGCCACGGTCTGTACAGGAACCGGGCGTGCCAATCTGGATTGGCAGCTGGGGGTCGAATGTCGGCCTGCGCCGAGTCGCACGACTCGGCGACGGCTGGCTGGCATCCGCCTACAACGTCACACCTGCCTCGGTCGCCGATGCGCTGAGCCGGCTGCGTGACCACCTGCGGGCGGTTGGCAAGGATCCGGAGCAGTTCCCCCATGCCCTCGGCACAATGTTTTGCTACCTGACCGATGATCGCCAGGTGGCGGAGGAGACGCTGGACGAGGTGGCATCAGCGCTCAACCGGCCGGCCGACCAACTGCGGGACCAGCTCCTGATCGGCCCTCCTGGCGCATGCCTTGAGAAACTCGACAGCCTTGTGGAGGCAGGAGTACGACGGGTCTTCCTCTGGCCGGTGGCAGACGAGCTGGTACAGCTGACGAGGCTCCAAGAGCAGGTGCTCTCGCGTGTATCGACCTAGCAGCGCTCCCCACCGAAGCACCCCGGCGGGATGTCCCCGAGCGCCACGGATCCTAGAAGACCGTCGCCAGCAGGTTCTACCGCTGGCAGCGGGCCGAGATCTGGCAGCGGATTCTGGAGTGGCTGCAGCAAGAGGCAGACGCCGACGGCAAGCTGGACTGGAGCCTCCATTCTGCGGACGGGACCATCATTCGAGCCCACCAGCATGCAGCAGGGGCACGAGCACTAAAGGCCACTGGGCATCCAGTCGAAGCGTTGGGCCGCAGCACGGGTGGTTTCAGTACCAAGATCCACCTCCGAGCTGAAGGAGGTGGCAAGCCAATCGCAATCGTGATAACTGCAGGACAGCGCCATGAGCAGATTGCATTCGAGGCGCTCATGGAGACAGGCTTGGCCAAGCCAGCAGGGCGAGGATGACCGCGGATTCGTCCTGATCGGGTGGACGGGGACAAGGACTACAGCAGTAGAAAGCTCCGCCGCTTCCTGCGCCGGCAGGGTATTGGGGCAGTACTTCCTCGGCAGAAGCGGGAGCGGCGAACGCAGTCCGATAGGGCTGCGTACCGGGAGCGAAACCGGGTGGAACGCTTGGTCAACAAGCTCAAAGGCTTCCCACGCATCGCCACCCGTTACGAGAACCGTGCCGTTCACTACCTCGGGATGCTTACCCTTGCCGCCGTCGCCTCGTGGTTGTGACCGTGCCGGTAGGGTCGAGTTTCCACTGGACACGCCCTATTCCGCCTGCCTCCGGGGAGCACATCCCGGTGCGGTCTCACACCGTCGGCTGGATGTTCACGTTCACGCGGAAGCAGTTGGTCGGATCGTCTGCCTCTTGAGCGCTCCGCAGTCCGAAGGTCGCGGTCAGCTCGTCAGGCGCTGCGTGCGTGACCTCACGGTAGAGTTGGAAGACCTCCCGCGCCTGAGCAAAGGGATATCTGAGCCTCCCGGCCAGGACAGGCCCAACCGGATGGAGACGGTACTCCAAGGCAGTAGCCACCCCAAAAGTTGGGACCAGCCCCACGCAGTCCCCAGAACAGGTCTGGGTGCTCTTCAGCACTCACCGTCAGAAACCGGCCATCAGCCGTAACGAGATCGACGGAGAGCAGGTTATCGCAGGCTAGCCCGTGCTGTCGCATGAGCCAGCCGAGACGGCCACCGACGGTAAAGCCGGCAATGCCGGTGGTGGAGACCAAGCCGCCCGTGGTCGCCAGACCAAAGGCTTGCGTCTCACGGTCAAACTCCCCCCAGGTCACTCCGCCCTCGGCACGGACTGTGCGCCGGCCTGGGTCGACTGGGATGCCTTTCATGGACGAGAGATCGATGACCATGCCGCCGTCCACGAGCGCTCTCCCTGCCAAATTGTGCCCGCCGCCATGGACGGCTACGAGGATGTGATGCGTACGGGCAAAGTTGACGGCGGCCATAACGTCGACGCCTCCGGCACAGTGGACGATCAGTGCCGGGTGCTTATCGATCAGCGCGTTGTAGTGCCGCCGGGCGAGATCATGCCCCTCGTCACCTGGACGCAACATCCTGCCGCGCAGACCGGCTGCAAATTCCCGGATGACCGCATCGTCCAGTCTCGCCGCAGCAACCGTCTCCACCTCCGTCGCTCCTCTCGTGGCGCAGCTGTGCCTCCGGGTTGACGACAATGTACATCAGTGGTTGCGGCCCGGCAACGGACACCCTGGCAGCCGCCCACGGAACTACTCGGGGCCGTTTTGACGCAACGCTTGGTTTGCGGACACGCCGTAGTGCTCTATTCCTCAATGGAGGTGCGAATAAGTAGTACGCTGGTGATCAAAGGAGATCACCATGCCGAAGCTCTTGTTCGCCCGACCACCCCTTGATCCGAAGGAAGAGCAGCAGATCCGCAAGCTGGCCGGCAGTCGCCATGCGCCGGGTGATTGGATTACCCGCGCCCAGATGATTATAGGCAGCTGGGAGCGGAAGCGTACGACCGCCATCGCCGAGGAGCTGGGCTGCCATCCCCAAACGGTCCGGGAACGGATTGTCCGCTTCAATGCGGAGGGCCTGGATGGCTTGGGGGATCGTCCCGGTGCGGGCCGCAAAGCCCGCCTGACCGAGGAGGAGCGGGGGAGCATCATTGCCCTGGCGCGCTCGGTCCCACCGGGCAAGCTCGTCCAGATGGGTGACCGGCTGGAAGCCCGGGAGCCGGACAAAGAGGCGCAGTGGAGCCTGGATGCGCTCACCCGCGCTGCTCATGACCAGGGGATCCAGATCGAGCGCAGCCAGATCCGTCGCATCCTGCGCACCGAAGGGGTGCGCTGGCGCGCGCTCCACTCCTGGGCAGACAGCGCAGATCCCGACTTTGTCCCAAAAGGACGGAGGTCGTCACGCTCTACGTCAGCCCACCCGAGGGCGCGACGACCCTCTGCCTGGATGAGCTCGGCCCGGTGATCCCCCGCACCTTTCCCCCAGCTCCTGGCTGGTCTGCTGACGGCCATCGGATCAAAGCGCCCTTGGAGTACAGTCGGGGGGACGAGAAGGTCTGGGTCTATGGGGCGCTCCGAGTGCGGGATGGCCAGGAGCTCACCCTGACCGCTCCTTCCCGCAACACCGCTGGCTACCTGCGGTTGCTGGACGCCGTGGGCCATTCCGACTTGTCAAAACCACCCACCGAGTGCTTGCCCTGCTGGGGAAACGCCGTATCGTCCAGGGCGATCACTCCCTCCTGCGCATCCACCATGCCCCGCTCCACCATCAGCGCCAGCCGTTGGGTATCGAGTGCCGTGCTGTCCCAGGGACAGTCCACCAGGAAGTTCTGGAGCTGCTCCAGGGTAGCTTCGGGCAGCACCTCTTCCATCCGCTCGGCATTCTTGCGGGACAGCTCCGACAGCAGGCCCAAGAGGTAGTGGGTGCAGTTCCCAACCCCGGCTTGCCGCGGGAACACCGCGCGGAACTGGGCCACAAACTCCTCCAACTCCGTGCTGTCCACGTCACCGATCACCACTTGCATCGCTGGCCTCCTTCCAGGACAGGAGCAGCAATAATCACGCCAAAGTAGTATTAG
>Ga0207416_1001911_pt1 | contig 24801 bp, 22 predicted proteins | sample PaiPotPPM11metaG_FD_184107 | JGI IMG/M metagenome (GOLD analysis project Ga0207416, IMG submission 184107) | Iron sulfur acid spring bacterial and archeal communities from Banff, Canada, to study Microbial Dark Matter (Phase II) - Paint Pots PPM... ... | reverse complement strand
ACGAAGTCCCCAGCATAAGTGCCGGGGACTTCGAGCGTTGTGCGATGGTGCCGAGAGTCGGAATCGAACCGACGACACCAGGTTTTTCAGACCTGTGCTCTACCAACTGAGCTATCTCGGCAAATTTGTCTCCGCGGTGATAAAAAACGTCGAGGGCCGCAATTCTTTTCGACGGTACGGTACGCCTCCCGCGGGGATCACTGTTACGGCGACGATGATCTGATTGCCATGATCGTCGGTGATGCGAATCTGCGCTCGGCCCGGACTTCGCGATATTACAACGATCGTTCTGACGTCTCCAGCTCCGAGGGCTTGCCCCACAGCGGCCACACTCGGGTCTGAACTGATCGCTAAAATCACTCCTTGATAGTTCTTCTCGCTAACACTCAGCACTTGCGAGATACCGGTATGCGCAAAAACGAGACGTTGCATGTTCACGAGCATCGTTCCGCGCGCCTGAGCTGGCAACGGGTGTAGCTGTGGTGCCAATGACGCGTGTCGTGCGGCGAGGGGTGGTTGGCCGACGCCGACACTTACGACGCCGCTACCCCCGAGCGTATCCGTTACAGTTATCATCGCCTTTCCGCTGAGGACACCCGTGACATTGAACGTCGCCGCGTTTGGCGTGCTCGCCACCAACGTCACGGTCGCGACCGTGAGATTCGAGCTTATCGCCGTAAACGTTGTCGGCGAGCCGTCGGAAACGGTGAAGCTGCTCGTATTACCCGTTCCTGTTAGCTCCATTGTCTGCGGGCTTATGAACATCGTTCCTGTCGTCACAAAAGCGAGTAACGATGCAATTTGCCCGCGGTCATCAGTAAAGCTGATCCGGCAGTTGCCTGCCGCAACCGGCGACACGCTAAACGAGGTACCGCTTGAAGGCGCTATGGTCGCGATCCCACCGCAGCCGCTTGCCGCGACTGTGAAAGCGCCGGAGTACCCGCTCTCTGAGACGGTGATTGCACCATTTGAGCCGCCCACGCGAAGACTGAGCGAAGTCGCGCTCAGCATAACTGGACCACGCGGTGTGTTCGCCGGCACGTTCCCACTACCGCCGCCATGGCCTACAGCGGCAGCAATCGCGGCAAGACCAAGCAGCGTGGCAATAATCGTTCCGCTGTGGCCGCCACCGGACGCGGCAGGTGAAGCGGTCGGCGGGATCACCTCGCTGATGACGCTCGCATCGGGGCACTTGAGCTTTGCGAAATCTTGAACGACGGAGCCAATAGCGACATCGGAAAGCGCGCCGTTGCGGACACCGGAAGCAGCACCGCCCGCATAAATCGTTTTGGTCGACATATGTGGCCCGCCCACAACGATACCGCCGCGGAAGACCGCGATCGTCGTGGCTTCACCATCTACCAGCACGTCGTAGATTGTCGACGGCGATGAAACCGCCAGGCGAAAACCCCCTGCGTTAACGCTGACGTTTTGTGATTGGGAGTCAATGCAGAGCGCACCACTGCTCATTTGAAATGTAAGCCACCCGTCACGGAATGAAACCGACGTCTTTGTCTGCGGACCTAGCTGCACTTGTCCTACTTGTTCGACGTGCACCGAGACGATCGAATCGAGTGCGGTGGTCAGCGTGCTGCCGGGCTGCAACGGTTCAACCGAGCGAAGTTCGTGCGACGTTCCGGAGCTGGAGGTGATGGTAGCTGAACCGGCGAGTCGCGAGACAACAGGAATAGCACTGGGCTCTGCTCCGAACGCCGGCAACCAACAGGCCACAACAGTGACAAGCGTTAAAAAAACGCGTCGCAGATTTTTACATGATTGCGTATTTGACATGCTCACTCAGCGCTTCCATGGCTGAAGGTCAATGACGTTTCGGCTCTTCGAGATGATGTCCCGCCGGTCGCGTATTGGCGACACGAATTCCCGTGAGGCAGACGACCGCGCCAAATACGATGATGAGGACTTCGAGAACTTTTGAAACGGGTCCGTGACGGTAGTTTTCGCCCGCGAAGATCAGATCATGACCGTGAATCAGCGCAGCACCGATGGACCACACGGCTCCTGTGAATGCGAGGACAAGGGCGGGGCGCGAACTGCCGGCGAGCAAGAGTCCCAGCGCACCGAGCTGAAGCGAATACATTATTAGGAGAACAGCAATGCCCAGCGGCAGAGTAACGCCGAAGCGTACCAAGGCTCCATATTGGAAGTCTTCAATAACGTGCGGTAAGGATACGAGGATGAGAACGCACGTCGCGATGATTAACGTGTTGCGCCGGTTCAAGGTGACCACAATCGGGTAAACGATTGGATGGCTGTCACCGAAGCGGAGGCGATACATGGCCCTTTCAAACTGCGATAACCGTTTATGCGCCTGCATTGTGCCCGATCACACAACAAGCCCAAGCTTCTGCAGTGATGCATGTCGCCGCCAAGGTCCCAGCGGAACGAAATGCAACTGCGGACATCCGGAGTGCGAGAAAGGCGACACATCTCAACGTCAGATTCGCTGATCGTTTCTCACAAACGCTTGTCCTCGATAAGAGAGTTGCCGCCGTCAATGACGATAAGCTGACCGGTGATATACGAAGCACCCGGCGACGCCAAGAATGCAACAAGCGATCCAACTTCATCCGGCCGTCCGGGTCGTTTCATTGGCGATGCCGCTCCTGCCGCCAGCTCGTGCTTCGTGAGCGAGTCCGTTTTGATCCAACCGGGAGCGATGGCGTTGACTGTGATTCCCTCGCGTGCGACTTCGAGTGCGACCGACTTCGTAAATCCGGCAATGCCAGCTTTCGCCGCAGCATACGCCGCGTCTTTTGGAATTGCAGTCACCGTGCCGGTCGTCGATGACATATTGATGATGCGCCCATAGCGGTTTGCCCGCATCGGTCCCAGCACTGCGCGCGTCATCGCGAAAGTCAGAGTCAAATTACGAGCGATGCTCCTTTCCCAATCCTTATCCGAAAACCGCTCTAGCGGACCAGAAGGGTCGACTTTACCCAGCACCGCCATGCCGGCGTTATTAACACATATATCGAGGCGACCAAAATGTTTCAGCGTGAGCGCGATGAGCTTTTTGATATTCGCAACGGAACCTAAATCGAGGGCGATGCCGTGGGCCCGAATTCCACGCGACTTCAATTCGCGCACGCGATCCTCAATGCGTTGCGTTGTCGATGTAATCATCACCCCCACACCTGTTTCGCCAAGCGCACGTGCGCAGGCGAAGCCAATACCGGCAGGGCTTCCAGCTCCCGTAACGATCGCTACCTGACCTACCATGCCTGCTCGTTGCAGCGGCAGGGCGTTCCATCCTGCGAACCTAACTCCGAAATCATCCGTATGTTAATGAAACAACGCGAATGAGCATCATGACGCCGAGCTCTGTCGATCGGGTGCGGCTGCGTGAGCTGCACACACGAGAACAGCATCGTTTCATCGAGGCGCATCCAAAGTCGAAAGCACTGTCGGAGCGCGCGGCGGGTTCACTTTTGCAGGGCGTGCCGATGAACTGGATGATCAAATGGCCCGGCGGATTCCCCGTGTTCGTTCAAAGCGCCGCCGGAGCGCACTTTGCATGCGTCGACAGCCACGACTATGTCGACCTTTGCATGGGCGACACCGGCGCCATGGCCGGCCACTCCCCAAAGGCAACGGTTGCTGCTGTCACCGACCAGCTGCGCCGCGGCATTACGACCATGCTCCCAACCGAGGACGCACTCTGGGTTGGCGAAGAGCTGCAACGCCGCTTTGGTCTGCGCTACTGGCAGTTCGCACTGACGGCAACAGATGCGAACCGGTTCTCAATACGCATTGCCCGCGAGATCACAGGCCGTCCGAAGATACTCGTCTTCAACTATTGCTACCATGGATCTGTGGATGAGAGCTTCATTACGTTGACAGACGGTGTCGCGCACAGCCGCCGCGGCAATTTCGGTCCACCCGTTCATCCAAGTCTCACGACCCGCGTGGTCGAATTCAACGACATCTCTGCGCTCGAGGCCGAGCTGGCCCACGGTGACGTCGCCTGCGTGCTCGCGGAACCCGTGCTCACAAACGTCGGCATTGTGCATCCGCAGCCTGGCTTTCATGATGCGTTGCGTGAGTTGACGCGCAAATACGAGTCCTTGCTCATCATCGATGAAACTCATACCATCTCAACGGGAGTCGGCGGCTACACACGTGCGTTCAACCTCGATCCTGACTTTTTCACCTTAGGCAAGCCCATCGGGGGCGGCATCCCGGGTGCCGTCTACGGGTTTACTGAAGCCGTTGGCAACCGGATCGTCGCGCACACCAGCCTTGAAGATTGCGACACGGGCGGCATCGGCGGCACCCTCGCCGGGAACGCACTTTCGCTAGCTGCCATGCGCGCGACGCTCGAACATGTCTTGACCGACGAAGCGTATGTTCGCATGATTGGGCTCGCCGAAGCGTTTAGCACGGGGGTCGAAAGCGCCATGACGCATTCCGGCGTGCCATGGCATGTGACGCGCCTTGGGTGTCGCGCCGAATACCTGTTTCGCTCCGAACCGGCCCACAATGGCTGGGAAGCAGCCCATGCCGCCGACTTTGAGCTCGACCGTTTCATGCATCTCTACGCCCTCAATCGAGGCATTTTGCTCACGCCGTTCCATAACATGGCCTTGATGTGTCCAGACACAACTGCCGCGGATATCGACGTTCACACGCGGGTGTTTACCGACGCCGTTCGCGAGCTGACTGCTTGAGCGTGACATAGCTCACCCACAACACGCGGCAGCTGACGGCCGATACCTCAGATATGAGAAACTTCAGTCTTGTCGGGCTGCTGCTCGCCGTCGCCATTATCGCGTACTGGGCGAAGGGGATGCTTGCCCCGAATGTGTCGCACGATCCCAATGACAAGTCGACTGTTGCTTACTGGGTCACCCATGATTCCGATCGCGACGTGATGTTGTCGTATTGCAACAATCATCCAGACCAGCAGAACTCGAGCGATTGTAAGCTTGCGATTGCTGCACAGACGGAAATCGACAGTAATGCAGTGCCAAAACAACCAGGGACAACGGGCGTAACGCAAGGGACCAGCAACGCGGTCGATCAGCTCGAAGCGCAAAAGGACGCGAACAACCTACCGTAACGACGGGGACGGTCGATACAAGGTCGACCCTTACACTATTTCGTCAGGACGAGCTGACTTGCGGCAGCACGGTCAGCGATCACGACAGCACGTTCTTGGTTGACGCGGCCAGCTGGGATCGATCGATCCCCGTGCATGAGCTTGCTCAGCATCTCTGCTTTTTCATCACCCGTAACCAGCCACAAAATACGTCTGGCGCGATTGAGCACTGGGTACGTGAGCGTCATGCGCCGCCGGCCTTGATAGAAGCCTGTCAGCGCGACGTCAGCATCGGTCACGCCCAGTACTGGGTCTCCAGGTATCAGCGACGCGGTGTGTCCGTCCGGCCCGAGGCCAAGGTGCACGAGATGTAACACCAGTGGTGATCCGGCGATCTCTCTTAACATCGCTGCGTAGCTCACTGCAGCAATTTCAAGGTCAGGCGAATCGACCGGCATCGCGTGAATTTGTCTTTCGGACAGCGGCGCGTGCGCAAGTAAACTCTTGCGCAGATGTGTCAGGTTGCGATCCGGATCGCCCATTGGGGCGATGCGCTCGTCGACTTGTAGGATGTCGACCTCTTTCCAGGGAACGGTTTCCTGCGCGAGGTCCGCGAGCATGATCCAAGGTGTGTGCCCACCGCTCACTGCAAACGTAAAACGTTCTCCAGCTGCTACCGCAGCGCGCGCTTCCGCTGCAACAAACGCGGCGCCGGCCTTCGCGGCCGAATCAGCATCGGGAAGAATATCGATTTTCATTGGGCCGGCGTAGTTTCGTGATGGCCGCCAAACTCGTAGCGCATCGCCGAGAGCAGTTTATTCTGGAAATCGGCTTCACCGCGCGAGCTGAAACGAGCATACAAAGCTGCTGTAAGCACGTCTGCGGGGACCGCTTCGTCGATTGCAGCCTTGATCGTCCACCGCCCCTCGCCCGAATCTGAAACGCGACCGGCAAACGCGGACAGCTTCGGATCTTTGATCAATGCCGCGGCCGTGAGATCGAGCAACCAAGAGGCAATCACGCTGCCGCGCCGCCACACTTCAGAAATATCACTCAAGTCAAACGTAAATTGATAGTGCTCCGGGTCGCGCAGCGGCGTCGTCTCCGCGTCGACCGCATGCGTCTGCATGCCTACATCCGCGGAGCGCAGAATGCCGAGTCCCTCCGCGTAAGCTGCCATGATCCCATATTCAATGCCGTTGTGAACCATTTTCACAAAGTGACCGGCTCCACTTGGGCCGCAGTGGAGGTAGCCATCTTCCGCCGTGCCGCGACCCTGGGGGCGGCCGGGCGTGCGCGGCGTATCACCAACGCCGGGCGCGAGCGCTTTGAAGATTGGGTCAAGGTGCTTGACCGCTCGATCCGAGCCGCCGATCATCATGCAATAGCCGCGCTCGAGGCCAAACACGCCGCCGCTCGTACCGACGTCGACATACTCGATGCCCTTGGATGCAAGATCTGACGCTCGGCGCATATCATCAATGTAGTACGAGTTGCCACCATCGATGATCATGTCATCCTTCTCGAGTAAGGGGGCAAGGTCGTTAGTGGCTTGCTCGACCACAGCTGCCGGAATCATGAGCCAGACAGCGCGTGGCTTGTCGAGTTTCTTCACTAGATCGCCAAACGAAGATGCACCAATCGCACCTTCCGACACGAGGCCCTTGACGACGTCTGGGTTTCGGTCGTACGCGACGCACGTGTGCTTGTTGCGGAACAACCGGCGCACCATATTTGCACCCATGCGGCCCAACCCGAACATTCCAAGCTGCATTATGACTTCTCCTTAAGCATGCGATAGCGGCGGATAAGTGCATTCGTCGAGCTGTCGTGCTCGAGTGCGCCGTTGGGTGTCGCGATCTCCGCGATGATGCGCTTCGCCAGCACCTTGCCCAGCTCAACTCCCCACTGGTCGAAGGAATCGATCTGCCAAATAGCGCCTTGCGTGAAGACGCTGTGCTCGTACAGCGCAACGAGCTTGCCCAAAGCGGCCGGCGTCAGCTTCTGGAGCAGAATCGTGTTTGATGGCCGATTTCCTTCGAAGACCCGGTGCGGCACGAGCCAATCGGGCGAACCTTCAGCTTGAACTTCAGCCGCCGTCTTACCAAACGCGAGCGCTTCACCTTGCGCGAAGACGTTAGCGAGGAGAATGTCATGATGTTGACCCAGCGGATTGAGCGCATCGACAAATGCAATGAAATCGCACGGTATAAGCCTCGTACCCTGATGGATTAACTGATAGAACGAGTGCTGGCCGTTGGTGCCAGGCTCACCCCAATACACAGGACCGGTGTCGCAGCTGACGGGAGTGCCATCCAGTCTCACGTGCTTGCCGTTGCTCTCCATCGTCAACTGCTGCAGATAGGCCGGGAACCGCTTGAGGTATTGCTCGTAGGGGAGCACCGCAACCGTTTGCGCCCCGAAGAAGTCATTGTACCAAATTGACAGCAGTCCCATAAGCACCGGCAAGTTCTGAGCAAAGGGAGCCGTTCGAAAATGTTCGTCGATCTCGTGAAATCCGGCGAGCATGGAGCGAAAATTCTCGGGGCCGATGGCGATCATCGTTGACAGCCCGATTGCCGAATCCATCGAGTAACGGCCGCCGACCCAATCCCAAAACTCGAACATGTTGGCGGTATCGATCCCAAATTTGGCGACTTCTTCCGCGTTCGTCGAGACCGCCACAAAATGCTTGGCGATCGCCGAGTTATCGCCGCCCAGCCCGCCCAATGCCCATGCACGTGCGCTGGCGGCATTTGTCATTGTTTCGAGCGTCGTAAAGGTCTTGGATGAAACGATGAAAAGCGTTTCTTCAGGCGAGAGGTCGCGCACCGCTTCCGCAAAATCTGTGCCGTCGACATTCGACACGAACCGGAACGTCAATGCCCGCTCGCTGTAATATCGCAGCGCTTCGTACGCCATGACGGGTCCAAGGTCGGAACCTCCAATACCGATATTGATGACGGCCGTAATGCGCTTGCCCGTATGCCCCTTCCACGAACCTTCGCGCACGCGGTTGGCTAAGTCTGCCATCTTATCCAGCACGGCGTGGACTTGAGGCACCACGTTCACACCGTCAACCACGATCGATGCGGTTTTCGGAGCACGCAGCGCGACATGCAGCGCAGGACGGCCTTCCGAGACGTTAATCTTTTCACCGCGGAACATAGCGTCGATCCGGTCTCGGAGCTGCGCTCTCGTCGCCAAGTCGAGAAGCAATCTCAGTGTTTTGTCGCTGACTCGGTTCTTCGAATAATCCAAGCGGACGCCGGCCGCTTCGGCGGTCATGCGCTCGCCGCGTGTCGGATCCTTTGCAAAAAGATCGCGCAGATGTATCGCGTGCACGTCATGGTAGTGGGCTGCAAGCGCCCTCCATTCAAGAAATCGTGTGATCGGCACGGCTTTAATCGTCATGATCGGGGCTTTTTCCAGAGAAGCAAACCCCCGCGGAGCGCATGCGCGTTGTCACCGGCACGGCATCGCGCCGGCAGCTTATCGAGTTTCTGGACATTGCCGCCACCAATGACCACCTCGTCAACGTCGAGCACGTTCAGCAAACGCTCCACCACTTCTGTCACAGCGGCGCGCCATTTCTTTGTGCCCAACCTTGCGAGCCCGCGCTGTCCCAAGTAGTCTTCATACGTCGCCTTCTTATAAGGAAGCACGCTCAGTTCCATAGACTCCACCGCGCCGTCATCGATGAGGGCAGAGCCCAACCCCGTACCTAGGCCAAGAAATAACATTTTTCCACCCTTGTAACTGCCCAGTGCCTGCATGGCAGCGTCGTTGATGATTCGCACGGGGTGCCCAAATGCAGCGGCAAAGTCAAATCCGACCCAGCCTCGTCCTAGGTTGCGCGGCTCGGCGAACGGGCGCCCTTGAAGAACTTTCCCAGGATAGCCCAGCGACACGACATCATACGCCCAGTCTTTGGTTCGCTTCTTCACCTGCGCGACTAATTGTTTGGGCGTAAACGTCCTGCCGGAAGGAAACAATCGTGGTTCGGGTTGCCCGGTTGCCAAAATCTTCACGCTCGTGCCACCGACATCAATAACCAAAACATTCATGTCTCGATACGCCTAGCCATGACTTGGCTCATTCTGACTGCGGGAGGTTGTTTCTTACCTACGTAATTAAGAGAAGTCGTGCGTTACGCGTGCCTAGTCCTGATCACTCTTCTTGGCACTCTCTGCCTGTCATGCAGTAAGACCCATGCGACGTCTCCCCAGGACGCCGGCATGTTTGCGTCGGCGTCTCCAGATACGTCCGCTTGCCTTCCCGGGATTCGCAGTAAGGTCACCCCGCGTCCGGCGCCGGACACACGCGGCATGGTATGGATTCCCGGTGGCGAGTTTTCGATGGGTTCAGACAATACGAAATTTGACGATACGCGGCCCTGGCACCGCGTTCTGGTAAGCGGCTTTTGGATCGACCGCTTCACCGTCACTAATCATGAGTTTGCGCGATTTGTGCAAGCGACCCATTATGTGACAGTTGCCGAACGTAAACCCAATCCCGCCGACTTTCCACATGTGCCCCTTCGCAAACTCGTGCCAGGTTCGCTTGTCTTTACGCCACCGAACCATCCCGTTCAGCTCGACAACGACCGGCAGTGGTGGAGATATGTTCCGGGAGCCGACTGGCGTCACCCGGATGGGCCAAAAAGTTCAATCTCCGGTCGAGGAAAATATCCGGTCGTGCAGGTCGCGTTCGAAGATGCGCTCGCCTACGCTCGCTGGTCGGGGAAACGCTTGCCCACCGAGGCCGAGTACGAGTATGCAGAGCGAGGCGGACTCGACTGCAAGCCGTACGCGTGGGGCGACGAGTTCAGCCCGCACGCACAACAGATGGCGAATACCTTCCACGGTCACTTTCCGGACAAGAGCACCGCGAAGAACAACCACCCCGACGCGATGACTGTCGGATCGTTTCCACCTAACGGGTATGGTCTGTACGATATGTCAGGCAACGTGTGGGAATGGACGACTGATTGGTACCGTCCCGACTACTATCAAACTCTCGCGGCAGCCGGTCACGTTGCCGTCAACCCGCGCGGGCCGCCGTGGAGTTACGATCCCAAGGAACCGGGAGTAGCAAAACGTGTCGTTCGGGGCGGCTCGTTTCTCTGCACAGATCAATACTGCTCGCGTTACGAAGTCGGTGGCCGCGGCCAAGACGAACCGTTCAGTTCTGCCAACCACATCGGTTTCCGACTGGTTGAGTAGCCCGGCATAGCTTCGAGTTCCTTTTTTTATTTTCTCGTTTTTCTTTATATTGATAAGAGTCTATATTGACACCTGTCAATGTTTTGCGTACACTGAGTGCATGCGCAGAAAACGCACGACCAAACGAGCGACCCGAACCGAAGATGTATCGCTGGCCACACGGCTGTTTCGAGCACTGAGCGATCCACAACGGCGCCGGCTGCTTAGCCTCATTTCACGAGCATCGCCCGAGATCTGCGTCTGCGATCTCAATAACGGCGTCTCCCTCGTGCAACCCACCGTGTCGCATCATCTGCGTGTGTTGAAAGATGCTGGACTTGTGACGTGCGAGCGGCGCGCAACCTGGATGTATTATCGCCTCGCGGAAGGGGCGAAACAAAAGGTCCGTGGAGCGCTCTCGACGTTGTTTTCACGAAAGGCACAAACATGAAGACGCATCTCTCGTTGCCGACGAGTAGCCTTGAACGGAGCATCGCATTTTACGAGACGCTATTGAATGTAAAACCTTTCAAACGGCATGAGGACTATGCCTTATTCGTCGTCGACGACCCGGGGCTCGAACTCGCGCTCGTCCGAAACGGACGCGTTACGGTCGATCCAGCGGCGCATTTTGGACTGGCGGCGGACGACACCCACATGGTCGACGAAGCGGGGGCGCGGTTCGCCAACGCGGGCCTAACGGTTGACGTCGAGCAAGGCCAAACCTGTTGCTATGCGAGGCAAGACAAAGTGTGGGCCACTGACCCCGATGGACGGCGTTGGGAAGTCTACTATGTTATAGAGGAAGCCGAAGAGCGCAGCAACAGCGACAGCAGCTGCTGCACGCCTGCAACCTGTAATTCGTACGAGTCGTGTTGCGCTTCATGACGAGCATTCTTTTCGTCTGCGTCCACAACAGCGCCAGAAGTCAGATGGCCGAAGCTTGGACGCGTCATCTGTGCGGCTCCCAGGTGAACCCAATGAGCGCAGGCCTCGCACCAGGTGATCTCAATCCTCTTGCAGTTGAGGTGATGCACGAAGTGGGCGTCGATATCGCAGGTAAGCCAACGCAAAGCGTCTTCGAGCTGTTCCGGTCGGGAAAGTTATTCTCGTACGTTGTGACAGTCTGCGATGAGGCTGGCGCAGAGCGCTGCCCCGTCTTTCCGGGCATCACGCAGCGGCTTCACTGGAGTTTCGCCGATCCGGCCAGCTTCGAGGGAAGTTGGGCAGAGAAATTAGCGAGAACGAGAATTGTGCGCGACCAAATCCGAGCAAAGGTCGAAGAGCTGTGCGCTACTGTGTGCCCGGTTAAGTAGCAACTGCTTCACGAATGAGGGCGATCCACTCGCCGCGCTCGCGGCTAGGGTCCACAATCGGGCGCAGGCGATGAATCCACCCGCTAAGCTCTGTGAGGAACCGGGGTTCGAGAGCGGCACGCCTAATTAACCTCGCTAGCGCGGCCGTGTTTCGCACGGCGAAAAGTCCGGGATAATCCCGGCCGAGTATTCCGGTGTTGCCGGGAATCCGCGAGGCGAGTATCGGCACGCCGCATGCGATTGCCTCGGACACAATATTCGCACCTCCCTCCATGATGGAGGAGATGATCATTACGTCGCTTGAGCACAACAGCCGGCGCGCGACCACTCGGGATAATTCACCCAGCCACCGGTAGCGCTTATTTCGCCGCATTTCTGCTCGCGCCGCCATTGCATAGCGAGGCTCAAGCGCTCTACCGGCTTGGATCACTCGCACCGCACAATCCTTAGGGAGCAAAGCGACGGCGCGTGCAGCGCGCAACGGATCTTTTTCCGAGCGCAAGTGTCCGATGACGCACACGCACAGCGTTCGATTACTTTTTAGATCGCTTCTTCCAGCGTGCCTCGTCTGCGGTGCAGACTGGATAATGCTGCGAGCCTTCCCGCGCATTGCGCGCGGAATCCTGGTAATTGCCTGAGGTTGCAGCGTCACGATCGCGGTCGCCGAGGTCAGGGCGCGGCGAGCTGCGGCGCTCGCAAGGAGCTGTCCATAGACATCCGTGCCGGTTAACACAACTATGAGCGGCCGATCCGGATGCCTGCGTCGAAAGGAAAGCGCCGCGTTCGCGCTTCTACGCGCATGTAACGCGATCAAGACGTCAACATCCTGTCCCTCAAAATCGCGTGCGACCACCGCCTTCCATCCTGCCGAGCGAAAGAAAACTGCATAACGTTGCGCGGTTACTGCGTTGCCGAGAGTCGATCGCGGCTGTGCCGGCGTGACGATGAGGAGCCTCATGCTCACGAACTCAACGGCAGGCGCGAAATGTGCATTGCCGAAATGTCGGAGGACTCGCCACTTTTCCAAGAGGTTACTTTGCTCAAAACTACGAGCGTCGAAGATCTTCTACCGCTTCTCGCCGATGCGCGCGCACGCACCCTTGCGTACACGTCAGATCTGAGCGACGAGCAATTCAACGTGCCGCTTTTGGACATCATCAACCCGTTTTTATGGGAACTCGGCCACATCGCCTACTTCGCTGAGTTCTGGATCCTCCGCAATCTTTATGGCCGACCGCCGATCATCGCCCGGGCAGACCAGTTGTACGACTCTGCTAAGATTCCCCACGACGACCGCTGGACGCTCGCGCTGCCTTCGCGAGCAGAAACTCTTGCTTTCATGGAGCGAGAGCTTGAAGCGGTTGCGCAGGCAGCACGGCGCATTGAGTCGGCCCAAGCAAACGCACACTATTTTCACAATCTTGTGCTCTATCACGAAGACATGCACGGTGAGGCGCTCCTCTACACCCGCCAAACGCTCGGATATGGCCGTCCTTCGTTTGCGGGCTCGCGATTCGCCCCAAGCGGCCCGTTTCCCGGCGACGTACGCGTTCCGGCTGGACTGTACACGATTGGCGCGAAACCCGACGACGGCTTCGTTTTCGACAACGAGAAATGGGCGCACGAAGTACGCGTAGATACTTTTGACATCGCCCGAGCACCGGTCACCAACGCGGAGTATGTCGACTTTGTCGCGGACGGCGGATACCGACGCCGCGAACTGTGGTCGGATGAAGGCTGGTGGTGGCGTGAAGCGCTCGCACTCTCGCATCCCACGTACTGGCGCAAGGGCTCGAATCCTGGTGCGGCTTGGGAACGCCGGCACTTTGACTCCTGGATTGCTCTGGCGCCGCACGCACCTGTTTGCCACGTTAGCTGGCATGAGGCGCAAGCGTTTTGCAAATGGGCCGGGCGCAGATTGCCGACCGAAGCGGAATGGGAAGTCGCCGCGACCGGCGGACAGGGTCGTCGTTATCCGTGGGGTGACGAGCCGTCTCCGCTCGACCGCGCGAATGTGGATGGGTCGGCCGGCAACGTCATCGACGTCGCTGCTCATCCGGAAGGAGACAGTCCCTTCGGTTGCCGTCAGATGATCGGCAATGTGTGGGAATGGACCTCGACACCATTTGGACCCTACCCGGGATTCTCGGCCGATCCGTACAAGGAATACTCCGAGCCTTGGTTCGGCACGCACATGGTGCTGCGAGGCGGCGCATGGTCGACACGGGCGCGTCTCATCACGGCGCGCTGGCGCAACTTTTACCGGCCGACCCGCTGTGACATCATCACCGGATTTCGCACGTGCAAGACTGCCTGACCATCACGGCATGAGCACGGGCGCAATTGGATCTTTCGTATAGTCGACCCAGCGGCTATCGCCGAACCACTCCCACGCGATCGTCGAATAGGGCACGGTGCCGAACGACAACAGTTTATCGTGGAACGAGCCAAGGCTGAAATTCGGCCCTTCGCTATCTTGAGCTTCACCCAGCAACGCTTCGATCTGCGATTTGCCGGTGAGATAGTCAATCGCTTGACCCGGCCCCATGGCGAAACGAGTCCCCTCGCCATATGCGGTCGCTTGATCGATTCCCGCATTGCGAGCGAAGAACGAAATGGCTTGAGGCAACGACATCTGACCGGTGGCCAAGCCAATATCAACGAGCACGCGCGTCGCGCGATGCCGCATGAGATGAATGACGGCTGTCCGCGCCGCTGCATCATCGTCGTAAAGACCTGTCCGCATGAGCATCTCTTCACCGTAGAATGCCCAGCCTTCGGAAAAAACGCCGTCGCCTTGCACCTTGCGAATGAAATCCGAATTCTTGTTCGCGATTGAGAACTGAAGGAAATGCCCCGGAATGCCTTCGTGTGCCAACACCGGCAGCACGCTCTGGCGTGCCTGTGCTGCAAAGAAGCTCGTGTTGCTTGGGTTGTAATCCGGCACGAAATAAAAGCCGGTTGGATCGCGGTCGAATGTTCCCGGCGGATTCATGAAACCGCCAGGATTGATGGGTGTCAGTGCCTTCGGTAATTCAACGATTCGAAAACGGCCGACGTATGGCGGAATCGTCACCAAGTGATGGCTCTTTATAAAAGCCACGACCTTTGCCGTTTGACTTTCGTAAAACTGCAAGAACGCCGCTTTGGTGGTGAATGGCGGCTGGTGCTGGATCGGTGCGCTCGAGTACGCCTGGTGATCGCGTTCCCATACTGCAAGCGCTCGGTCGCGCGCGAGCTCAAACTGCGCCATTTGCGCCAAACGATCCGAATCCCATGGCAGCAGCAACACTCGGCGCAGCATCCAGTCATACTGTTGCTTACCGACGGCAAAGCCGCCGCTATGCCAACCTAACAGATGAGCATCCACCCAGCGTTTGTAGTTGTGTAGCGCAACCAGTGCTTGGTCTCGTGCCGCGTGCAACTGAGCTTTCTGCGCAACCGAAATGCCGGGCGTAAGCTCTTCCAAGCTCTGTGTGAAGAGCGGATCAACACCGGCTAACTCTTCCGACGCAACCTGGCCAAATTCGCGAACCGGCTCCGTGAGATTGGCCTCTCCCTGCGAGAGAACGCGCGGGCATTGGCGCATTCTCGACGTCGCGTCACGAGCGCGCACCTCATTTGACGCGAATTGTTTCTTGAGCAGCGTGAAGATGCCGTTGGTACATTCTTCTTCATAGACGGTGGGATTGCGCTGCAGTGGGCGCAGATAGGCCCGTTGCCAATAATCCCCTTCGAGGTTGGCACGCACGAGCAGGTAGTTCACTTGGTCGTGCACTGTCGTACCGCCCGGCGCGAGCGCAGCGAGCTCATTGCGGAACGCTCGCAATTGCGCCCCGTATGCTCGGTCCGCGGTAACAGAAAAGTCTGCCAGCCGATCGTCGGCCGTATGAAGCCCATTATCGGTTGTCGAAACTGGATTTGCGGAAAACGTGAAGTTGTAATAGCGTTGAGCTAACGCCTCGACCGCAGCCGCACGGCTGGGAGCGGTTGCGCCGAAACTCTGCGCCGACATGAGCATAAATCCGACGACCAGAAAAGCGATCGCCGTAACGACTGAAGTTCGCGTGTGCATGGCCGCGAGGTTCTCTGCGCCCGGAGCTTTCCCCGCCACAGAGAGTTGCTCGCGTTAATTCCGTGGGTAAGCCATCAAACGACAGAGAACGTGCCGGTCATGGCGCGCAAGCTCAAGATTCGTTTGGACGGCATCAATGTGCCATACATCCTTTCGATCATACTCGTCGCCGCAGTCTACATCGTCTTCGCAAAAATTGGGTTCTCTCTCGCTTTCAAAACAAAACAGGTAACCGCTGTCTGGCCGCCCGCAGGCATAGCGGTCGCAGCCCTTCTCCTGCTCGGATATCGAATCTGGCCCGGTATCTGGCTCGGCGCATTCGTCAGCAACGCGCTCACGCAGGAACCGATTCTCGCCGCGGCAGGAATCGCGATTGGCAACACCCTCGGGCCCCTTGTCGGCGCATTTCTCTTGCACCGACTCGTCGGCTTCGACAACGCACTCGAGCGCTTGCGCGACGTACTCGGCCTCGTGCTCATCGGCTCTGCACTCGCGATGACGATTACAGCCACCAACGGCGTGCTCAATCTCGCATTGGCCGGAATTGTCCCCTGGTCCGACTATGCGTCAACATGGTGGCTGTGGTGGGCGGGCGATGCAATGGGGGTGCTACTGGTCGCACCACTTATCCTTACCTGGGCCACAAAAAGCCGCCTGGCCGCACCTACGCGCCGCGGGCCATTTGAAATCGCGGCCCTCGGTGCGGCTCTCGTGGCAACGTCGTGGTTTTCGTTTATGACGACGTTTCCGTTTGCGTATCCGCTCTATCCGTTCATCATCTGGACGGGCCTTCGGTTTCGGCAACGTGCGACAACGCTGGCGATTGTCATTATCTCAGCGATCGCAATCTGGGGAACGATCCATGGCCTGGGCCCCTTCAGCAACGGTTCGCTCGACTACCGGTTGATTTTCCTTGTCACGTTTATGGCAGTGCTCGCCCTAACAGGACTCGTGCTCGCAGCGGTCACCGCCGAACGCCGGCTCGCCGCCGCACAATTGGAAGCCGCGGAGCGCCGCTTTCAAGTGCTCGCCGAAATCGTGCCGCAAATGGTGTGGACTGCGGACGCAACCGGATGGATCGATTGGTATAATCAGCGCTGGTACGAATACACAGGCCAAACCGTTGACGAGGCAGCAGGCTGGGGCTGGCAGCGAGCCTATCACCCGGAAGACTTTCCTCACGTTATGCGCGACTGGCCGCGTTCAATTGCAACAGGAGAGCCCTTCGAGCTTGAGTCGCGCATCCGTCACCACGATGGCACGTTTCGTTGGTTTCTGCTCCGCGCCGAACCGTTGCGAGACAAAATCGGCGGGGTCGTCCGCTGGTATGGAACCAACACCGACGTGAACGACCAAAAGCGAGCGCTCCAAGAGACGACGCGCGTCGCCGAAACGCTGCAATCTGCTTTCTTGCCGGGCCGGCTGCCGGTGCGTCCGGATCTACTCTTCGACGCGCTGTATCTCGCCGCTGAAGAGGAAGCCCTCATCGGCGGCGACTGGTACGACGCTTTCGAACTGCCGGGCGGCTCCATCGTCGTTTCGATCGGCGACGTCGTCGGCCACGGCGTGCATGCAGCAGTCGAGGCTGGCCGAATTCGTCACGCGATTTTCGCCATAGCATTCGATACCGTCGAACCGTCGACAATCCTCGCCAAAGTCAATCGCGTCATGCAGTTCCAGAAAAATACCGTCGCGACTGCGCTCGTCGCAGTTATTGCGCCCGATCTTGCCACCATGCGCTACGCGAGCGCCGGACATCCGCCGCCCATGATCGCGACGCGTTCCAGTCCCGCTCGAAGTCTGTGGTATGGCGGTATGCCGCTCGGGGTCGAAGGCCTGCTCGAACTTGAGAGCCATAACGTACCGCTGGAGCGAAACGCGGCGATAGTCTTTTACACGGATGGCATCACAGAATTCGGACATGACATCGAATCAGCGGAAATCCGACTGCGCGCTGCTCTCGACCGGCTTGTACACGGTCCTCCCCAGACGCATCCGGCAAGCGTCGTGCAGCACGCTGTAATGGGATCTGTAAAACCTGTCGATGATGCAGTCCTCATGGTGCTGCAACTCGCACCCGCCCCAACGAACTCCGCGCTCGATGAGCTCGAGTTGCGCAAAACATGGGCCTTCCACTCAAGCGATCCCTACTCTGCTCATTCGTCCCGCCACGAGCTAATGAGTTTCATCCGCCGGCTTGCGACATCCAATGATGACCTTTTTTCCGTCGAATTGATTTTCGGAGAAATTCTCGCCAACACAGTGAAACACGCGCCGGGTCTCGTCAGTGTGGACATTGACTGGGGCGGAGCACATCCGCTTGTGACGATCGTTGACAGCGGCCCAGGCCTGTTACGGTTTGCGCCAATGCTGCCGCACAACCGTCTCTCTGAGAATGGACGGGGCCTCTTCCTTATTAAGACGCTTGCGCAGGACGTTCGGGTCGAGTCGACGCCGAGCTACGGGACCAAAATGACGATGACGCTGCCCATTCGCAGACTCACCGGCTAGCAGCAAGGGCGCGCTGTTCGAGGAACCGGCGCTCCATAGGGTTGCGCGCAAGGGCAAGGGCCGCTTCGAAATGCCGGCGCGCGATCTCGTGCTTGCCGCTGCGCAGCTCCAGCTCGCCAAGCGCAGCGGAGTAAAAAGGGTACGTGGCGAGGCGGTCGCAGTCTTTGATGGCGCGAATCTCTTCGAGTCCACGCTCTGGGCCTTCGAGCTGCGCGACCGCGATGGCGCGGTTCAAAGCCACAACCGGGGAGGGCCGAAGCGCCATGAGTGTGCCGTACAACGACACGATCTGTTCCCAGTTTGTCTCTTCGGCGCGGCGCGCGCTCGCGTGCACCCATGCAATTGCCGCTTCAATATGATACTCGGTCAATTCCGAACCGCTGGCTGAGTGCTCGAGGAGTTGGTGTCCTCTGCTCATGAGCGATGCATCCCACAACGACCTGTCTTGATCGAACAGTGAGGCGAGGTTGCCCGAGGCGTCAAGACGCGCCGGCAATCGCGCGGCGTTAAGATGCATGAGCGCCGCCAGCGCGTACGTGGCCGGACTCGAGGCAAGTGAGTTTTCGAGGAGCAAGCTGGTGAGACGCATCGCCTCCGCGCACAGCTCGGCGCGAACGGCTGAATCAGCGGACGCACCGTGGTAGCCCTCGTTGAACAGCAAATAGAGTGCGCGCTGCACTGCACAAAGCCGCTCGATAAAGTCGTTGTCATTCAGATCGAACAGTTTCCGAGAAGCCGCGAGGACCTTTTTTGCGCGCGAGATGCGCTTCTCCATCGCTGCATCGGTACTGAGGAACGCGCTTGCAATTTCGCTCACGCTGAAGCCGCATGAGATGTGGAGGACGAGCGCGACCTGTGCGGTTTCGGGCAATCGAGGATGGCAGCACGAGAACATCATTCGCAGCTGATCGTCTTTGATCGCGCTCGGATCGAACATCTCCGTGACGGTGGGAACGAGCGTCCATTCGCTCTCGAAGAGCCGTTCGAGCTCCGGGGCAAAGGTGCGCGCATGCCGTTCGCGCCGCAAGACGTCAATTGCGCGATTTTTTGCGGTCCGCAAGAGCCAGGCGGACGGGTTATGAGGAACGCCGCGGAGCTTCCAGGTCTCCAGCGCACGGCAGAAGGCGTCTTGCACGACGTCTTCTGCCAGCGCCAGGTTGTGCACTCCGAAGATGCGCGTGAGCGCGGCGACCATCCGCCCTGACTCGCGGCGAAAGAGATGTTCCCCGGGCTCCACGGTCGTCTTACATCTCCATAACCGGACGGACTTCCACGAGGCCACCCGAGTCAAAGATCGGGCACCCCTTCGAGAGTTCCGCCGCTTGCACGAGATCTTTGGCTTGAATCAATGTGTAGCCGCCCACGATATCTTTGGATTCTGTGTATGGGCCGTCGGTGATAATTTTCTGTTTTCCGCGCACGACTTTCCCTGTCCGGTCGAGCGGCTGACCGCGATCCTTGATGTAGCCCTTCTCGCCGAGGTCCTTCAGCCATGCGACCCACTTTTGCATTTCCTGCTCTCCTTGCTGCGGCGAGTCAGGCCGTTCTCCGCCTCGGTACAGGTACACGAATTCGCTCATAATGCTTCTCCTTGGTGTGGCACCTCATTGGCACCTCGAATTGTAGACGTTTGAGGCACGCGATGCCGGACATTTTTGTTGTGCTCGAATTCGGGACGTCTCGCATGCTGACCCACCGCAACAAGTCTTGACAAAGGAAAGCCAAAGAGTATAGTGTAGCGGTCGCCACTGTAAGGGAGCAAGGGATGAGCAAGGTTCGGTTACTCGTTGGCACGCGCAAGGGCGCGTTTGTACTAACTTCGGATGGAAAACGCCAGCAGTGGGAAATTGATGGACCCCATTTTGCTGGGTGGGAAATCTACCACGTCAAAGGGTCACCGGCCGATCCGGACCGGCTCTATGCGTCGCAGACGAGCGGCTGGTTCGGCCAATTGATCCAGCGATCAAATGACGGCGGCAAGACTTGGGAACCCGTAGGAAATCAGTTCGCGTACGACGGCGTCCCCGGCACGCATCAATGGTATGACGGCACGCCTCATCCGTGGGAGTTCAAGCGAGTCTGGCATCTCGAACCCTCGTTGAATGACCCGGACACAATTTTTGCGGGTGTCGAGGATGCTGCGCTATTTCGTTCGTCAGATGGCGGTCAGAGCTGGCACGAATTGCCCGGCCTGCGCGGTCACGGATCGGGTCCCCACTGGCAGCCCGGAGCCGGCGGCATGTGCCTTCACACGATCCTTCTTGACCCGCGTGATCCCAAGCGGATTTTCGTCGCGATTTCGGCTGCGGGCGCCTTTCGAACGGACGACAGCGGCGAGACATGGCGACCGATCAACCGCGGGCTCAAGTCCGAGCAGATTCCCGATCCGAACGCTGAGGTCGGCCACTGCGTCCACCGCATCGCGATGCACTCGTCGCGGCCGAACGTGCTGTTTATGCAAAAGCATTGGGATGTGATGCGCAGCGACGACGCGGGTGAGTCGTGGCGAGAGGTCAGCGGGAATCTCCCGACCGACTTCGGTTTTCCGATCGAAGTTCACGCGCACGAGCCGGAGACGATCTATGTCGTGCCCATCAAGAGCGATTCGGAACACTTCCCGCTCGAGGGGAAGCTGCGCGTCTATCGCAGCCGCACGGGCGGGAACGAGTGGGAAGCGCTCACGAAAGGCTTGCCGCAAAGCGACTGTTACGTGAACGTGTTGCGCGATGCGAGCTCCGTCGACTCGCTCGATACGTGCGGCATATACTTCGGTACCACAGGCGGTCAGGTGTACGCATCGGCTAATGCGGGTGACAGCTGGGCCCCCATCGTGCGAGATCTTCCACCGGTGTTGTCGGTCGAAGCGCAAACGCTCGCATGATCCGAGTGATGCTTCCGGCACATCTGCGGACGCTTGCCAATGTGAACGGTGAGGTGAAGGTCGACGTCACGGGTCAGCCGACGCAGCGGTTAGTGCTCGATGCGCTCGAGGCAAGCTACCCAAGGCTGCGCGGTACGATCCGCGACCACGTCACGAAACAACGCAGACCGTTTATTCGGTTCTTTGCGTGCGAGCGCGATCTCTCGCTCGAGCCGCCCGACACGCCGTTGCCCGCGGCCGTTGCGAGCGGTGCCGAACCGCTCCTCGTTGTCGGTGCGATGGCCGGAGGGTAGACAGGAAGCTCTGCCTGCGCCTGCTCGGTCAAGGTTGTGGTGGGCTTGTCGTTTGCACACTTTGCGCAGCCCGGAGGGCGAGTTCGGCTAGCCTCCGGCCCTTGCTCGTTAGGTCGAATGGATTGGGCCTATCCATATAAAATTGCCCCGTCTGGGGGTAATAACCATGAGGCAATATCTTTTGCTCGTGACGTTTTTGGCGTCGCTCGCAACTATCGTGTTCATCGTTCCGGCGGCAGCTCAGGACAGAACGTACTACATCGCCGCGGACGAGGTGATGTGGAACTACGCGCCCGGTGGGATGGACCGAATTACCGGCAAGCCTCTACCAAAGCCGCCACCGATGCTCGTCGGCTATATCTACAAAAAAGCCATCTATCGCGAATACACTGACGCGACGTTCACGAAGCTCAAACCGCGGCCTGACCGCTGGCAGCACCTCGGGATCTTAGGCCCGCTGATCAGGGCCGAGGTCGGCGATACGATCAAGGTCGTTTTCAAAAACAACGCTCATCATCCGTATAGCATCCACCCGCACGGTCTGCTGTACTTGAAAGCGTCGGAAGGCGCGCCCTACGAGGACGGCGTGCCGTCATCGCAAAAGGGCGGCGACTCCGTAGCTCCCGGTTCCACATTTACGTATACGTGGCAGGTTCCTGAACGCGCCGGACCTGGGCCATCCGATCCCAGTTCGGTCGTCTGGCTGTACCACTCTCACACAAATGAGATTCAGGATATGGGAGCCGGACTTGTTGGGGCGATCATCGTCACGCGCAAGGGCGAAGCTAACCCGGACGGATCCCCGAAGGGCATCGACAGAGAGTTCGTCACAATGTTCAGCATCGACGACGAGAACCGAAGCGCCTACTATGGCGACAATATCGGCCACCTCGCGAACAAGTCTCTTGTGCCAAAAAATCCAGGGTATCCCTTCGATCCTTTCTACCTCTCAAATGAGGTGATGTCGATCAATGGGCTCATGGCGGGGAACCTGCCAGGGCTGACGATGAATCAAGGCGAGCATGTCCGATGGTATTTGCTATCCGACGGCAGCGACGACTTTAACTTCCACGTCCTCCATTGGCATGGGGAAACCGTTTTGTTCAACGGCAACCGCACCGACATGGTTGAGCTCTCCCCTGCGAGTATGCGCGTGGCCGACATGGTTCCGGACAATCCAGGCACATGGTGGTACCATTGCCACGTCGGCTCGCACATGATGTTCGGAATGTCCGCGCTCTTCACGGTGCGTCCTTAAGGCACAAAAACAGAGCAAAGAGAAGGCGCCGCCAGTATACACTGTGCGGCGCTTTTACTTGCGCTATGATTAGAGATTATCTATCGAGATAGGAGCGAGCGCTTTGATACCGCTGGGAATCGTTCGCACTGGCATCCAATCCGGGTTGCCCATGTCTGTGCATAGCTGCGTCCTCGATCTTCATCTCAAGCACGATCTGTCGTCCGGCATCGGTGGCAAGTACGGTCGTCTCTTCCCAGATCTAGAGGGCTTGAAATGCGACGAAGATCAGCTGCTCGCACTGGGGAAGGCCGGAGCAGCGATGGACGTTGCATCTGATGACCCTGAGGCCGATAATCCCAGAATCGCTGCCGGTTACACGATGTTTGGTCACATGCTAGCCCACGACCTGACCGCGGACCGCAGCCTGTTGCAGCACCATGCAAGTCTGCAGCGCATTCATAATTTTCGTACGCCTCGGATTGATTTCGAATCCATGTACGGAGCTGGACCTGCCGGAGCGCCATACATGTATGACTCGGCTGATCCCGACAAGTTCTTGCTCGGCACTGATGAGACCGGGGCGCCTAACGACCTGCTCCGCAACCGCCAGGGCAAGGCCGTGATCGGTGATCCCCGCAACGACGTGCACGGCATCATCTCACAAATGCATCTCACGATGCTCAAACTCCACAACAGAATCGTTGACCACATACGAAGCGAGGGCGTCGCAGCAGCTAACACATTCTCGCAAGCCCAACGGAACCTGCGATGGCACTTGCAGTGGATCGCCTTGCACGAGTACCTACCCCTGACAGTAGGGGAAAGACTGATGCACGAGATCTTGACCCAGGGACCGCGTTTCTATCGCCCATCGGGTGTAGAACCGTTCATTCCGGTTGAGTTTGCCGATGCGGCATTCCGCTTTGGTCACAGCCAGATCCGCCTCTCCTATAGACTCAATGAGTCAACATCTGCGCCGATCTTTCCGGATCTTGCCGGTGGCCAGCCGATTCCCAAGACGCGCGTGGTCGATTGGCGCTACTTCCTTTCATTAGATAGCGCCGTCACGCCGCAGCTCAGCAAGCGCATCGCACCGTACGTCGCCCATACACTTATCGATCTTCCAGAATCCATCGTCGGCCCAACGCCGCAACCAGAGTATCATTCCCTGGCCTGTCGTGATCTGCTCAGAGCGCGAGCGCTCCGCCTTCCGTCCGGCGAGGCGATCGCCCGACACATCGGCGCACGGCCGCTGGGCGAAGATGAGGCCGGCCTCAAAGAACACGGCTGGACGTGCGAGACGCCTCTGTGGTACTACATCCTTCGAGAGGCTGAAGCACAGCATCGGGGTGAGAGCCTCGGCGATGTTGGCGGGCGCATCGTGGCCGAAACGTTGGTTGGCATCGTTGACGCGGATCCGACGTCATTTCGCAGCGCCGATCCCTCATGGAAACCGACGTTGCCAACAAGACATGACGGACGCTTCACGTTCGCGGATGCTGTCGCGTTCGCGACGGCTTCTTAGAGACTTCTTCTTCCTAGAGTCTGCTTGGTGTCGTCGCTTCAGCGATAGACGCCATTGTGGCCGAGACTAAAGCGGCCGGGCTGCGGAAAATACGACAAGCCGTGTGGCCCTCCGCCAACTCTGATCACACGCAGCAATTGCCCCGTCACGGTATCGACCACCGAGACTGAAGAATTATAACGGTTGGACACCCATAACTGCCGGCCATCAGGTGAAAGTTGAATCATATCGGGGCTGCCGCCGATTCTCCATGTGGCGCTCACCCGGCGCGTTGCGAAATCGATCACCGAAATCGAGCCTGCGCGTCGATTGCTGACGTACAGTTGCTTTGCATCGCGGCTCACGTAGAGACCGTGAGCGCCCGGGCCCGTCGCGATGAACGCAATTTCGCGCATGCGTTGCGGGTCAATCACCGAAACGCCGTTGCGCATTTGGTTGGCGACGTAAAATACGGATCCGTCCGGGGCGAGTTTTACATCGACCGCCAGACCGCCGACTTTGAGTTCACCTGTAACGGCCAATGCGACAACGTCGACTCGAACGACTTCGCCGCTGAACTCCGTTGATGCCAGTAAATAGCTGCCGTCAGCCGAGAAGTCTAAGTGATCAACTCCGCGCCACGGGATCTGCACGCTCTTGATGAGGTTCCATGTGCGAGCATCCCGAAAATCCAGCCGCCGCTTCCGCTCTGATACGA
>Ga0207416_1001907_pt1 | contig 24810 bp, 24 predicted proteins | sample PaiPotPPM11metaG_FD_184107 | JGI IMG/M metagenome (GOLD analysis project Ga0207416, IMG submission 184107) | Iron sulfur acid spring bacterial and archeal communities from Banff, Canada, to study Microbial Dark Matter (Phase II) - Paint Pots PPM... ... | reverse complement strand
TTTCGTCCCCCCTTATGCCTACGAAGGGAGGGGAGCTTCACGGGGACGATCGTTGCGCCTCATCGCATCTCCGGCTGGTGTTGCCAGGAAGGGCGACCATGCGTACCGTGGAGGCTCCCCTCCCTTCCCAGGGGAGGGGCCGGGGGAGAGGTCCCTACAGCAGCTCCGCCAGGTTGATCGGCCGGTGCTCGCGGGCCGACTGCACCGCGCCGACGGTGATGGCGTGCGTGCGCAGGCTGTCGCTGTAAGGGGAGCGAATCTCCGAGCGGTCTCCCGTCTCGATGGCATGGATGAAGGCTGCGTTCAGTCGGTAGTTGCTGTCGTCTCGCTCCGCCTTGATCTCCTGGCGCTCCTGACCGGGACGGAGCACGGTGAGTGAGCCGGCCGCGGCGGCGAGGACCAGATCGCGGGCAACCACGTGGACGTAGTTGCTCAGGTTGGGCATCTGGGGTCCGGATACTGCACAGGTGTTGACGATGCTGCCGACGGCCCCGTTGACAAAGGTCACGCTGGCGGCGTTGACGTCGGCGATGTCCAAGTTCGGCGCGTCGTGGAGCAACGCCGTCGCCGCGGCGGCGTAGACCGTGGCAACGTCGCCGGCCAGGTAGCGCATGATGTCGACGGAGTGCGTGTGCTGCTCGATCAACATGCCGCCGGACTTCGCCTGCACCCTCCACCACGGGGACGAGGGCAGCGAGCCCAGCCTGATGGCGATGACGAGTCCGATCGGCACTCCTTGCAACATCGCGCGCGCCTGCTCCATTGGCCCGGCATAGCGCCACTGGTAGCCGACGGAGTTAATGGTCCCCTTTTCTCGGATGTGCGCGTCAATCTCCTTGGCCACCGCCATTTCCACGGCGAGGGGCTTCTCCACAAAGAGGGCCTTGCCGGCATCGATGATCATGTGCTCGACCGCCCCGTGTACGAACGGCGGCACGGCCACGTACACGCCATCCAGCTCGACCTCACCGAGCATCCTTTGGGGATCCGTGAAGGCGGGCGCGCTGATCTGCTGACCGGCCTCACGGCGAGCATTGAGCCGCTCCAGGCCCGCCGCTACCTGCTCCACCGAGATGTCGCAGAGCGCCGCGATCTGTACGTTGGGCATCTGGGCCAGGTGCATCATCTCGAACACCGCCCGCCCACCGCACCCGACAAAGCCCACCCGTACCGTCATTCGCAACACTCCTTGCCGCATCCACTACGCAACGGGCAATCTATCAGCCAATGCCCGTGTGGTCAACTGTTTACGGCGCGGGGTCTGACCCACGATGTTGCATCGACCTGGCGGAGCGCCACGGCGATAGCTTGCTGGAAAGGCGCGGCGCACTGAACGACGCGGGTGTGCTGGCAAGCCATGCACCGACCGTGCAGCTGCATCGAGGGGCGCGGCGACCGCTTACTTGAAAGGCCAGCGGCGGCGTTGAGCAGTGTCGCCGCCGAGCGCTTCGCGTAGCTCGCGAACCTGCTGCTCTAACGCGGCAATGCGCGCCAGGTGCGGCCCGAACACGTCGTCGATCACGGTTCGAACAAAACGGACAGCGACCTCCCGCTCTTCCTCATCGACGGGGCCGTCCGCTGCCGCTGGCGCGGACGGCGGTGGTTTTACGAGGCCACGCTCCGCGAGCTTGCGGCGCACGGCGGCATAAGTGAGATCCTGCTCCAACAGGTCGCGCGCCTCGCGCAGCAGCAGCACGTCCTCGTGGGTGAACGTTCGTACGATACCGTCGCCCGCGCGGGCGCCAGGCGACAAACCATCGGCGAACTCCTGCGTCCATCGACGGACAGTCGGCACCGGAACGTCCAGAACCTTGGCAACCGCCCCGATTTTCACGCTGCTAGTATAGCCAGCCAACCCTGTTCGCTCCCCCGCCGCGAGCAGGATTCGAGGATAATGGCAGGCTTCTGTCCCGTGGAGGCGACGATGGGCGACGACGAGCCCGCGACCGATCCGCATCTCGATCCGTTCATCGCCACGATCTATGACGGCGAGCATGGCGGGGCAAGCGACGACGTCGATTGGGCGGTGTCGCTGGCTGCCGGCATCGATGAGCAGGTGGCGGACCTCGGCTGTGGCACCGGACGGCTGAGCCTGCCGCTCGCACTCGCCGGGCGCCGGGTGATCGCGTTGGACCGGGCCCCCGCGATGCTCACTCAGCTCCGGCGAAAGCTACGCGCCGAAGCGCCAGCCATCCGGCGAAGGGTTACTGTCCTCAAAGCCGATCTTCGCACCCTTGATCAGAGCCTGCCTGTCCACGCCGTCGGCCTGGCCGTACTGGGTTACAACACGTTCGCTTCATTGATGACGTCGACCGAGCAGCAACGATGCCTGCTCGGCCTCCAGGCGGCACTGAGGCCGGGTGGCGCGCTGACAATCGCTACGGCGGCGCTCAGCGCCGCGCACCTGCTTTTGCCGGAAGGCTTTACCCAGGACGTCTATCGGCGTGCTGCGCCGGAGCTCGGATCGGGTGTGACACTCAGCCGAATGGACATCCATCGCTGGACTGACCAGACTCACCAGATCAGGCGTCTGGCGCACGTCTACGAGGTGACGGGCCCGGACGGCGGCCGCCGGCAGCACCATTTTGAATACGCAGTCCGCTACACCACGCGCTTTGAGCTGGAGCACCTGCTGGCCCGTTGCGGCTTCGGGCGCGTCCGCGTGTATGGTGGCTACCTGGAAGAGCCGTTCACTGTTGCTGGGGGTTTGCTGGTAGCGCTGGCACAAACGGAAGGCGCCGAACCGAGCCGGGAAAGGAGAGGCGCGGCAGCCGCGGAGCGCGGACTGGTTGTTACCTCCGCGGAATAGCCACGGTGGCCTGACCCGAGAGAACCTCGTCCCCGCCTTGGTTCGTCGCCGTGACCGTGAGACCGAGCTTAGTGACCTCGTCCTGGGAATCGACACTCGTCACCTGCGCGCGCAGTGCGAGCGTATCGCCGGGACGAGCAGGGGTGCGAAAACGCACGCGCAAGGTTCCGTGTCGGATCCACGCGTGGCCGAAGGCCTCGGTCAGCAAGGCGGAGACCCAACCGAGGACCAGCATGCCGTGAGCGACCGTGCCGCCAAGTGGCGTCGATACTGCGAATACCGGGTCCACGTGCAGCGGATTGCGGTCGCCACTCGCCTCGGCGTAGGCGTTGATCTGTAGCTGGGTCACCGAACGGCTGGTGACATATTCGACGCCTACTGCCGGCAGCGACATCAGCTCGATCTGTCCGGTCGCCGCGCGTCGCCTGGAATGATCAGCAGCGCCCGGCCGCGACAGACGAGCATGTCGTCCTCCCGCGCAGCCATCTCCACGGTGACGAAGCGCTGACCCTGTCGAGTCGCGGCACGGGTGACGCCAGCCTCTAAGACCAGCTCCGTGCCCGGCCGCACAGGATGGACGAACTCGCACTCTTGGGAACCGTGGACGCTGCCGGGCGGCAAGCCGATAGCGGCCAGGAGCATGCCGAGACCCTTCGCGATGAGGAAGAGTGGTGGCGCCACCGCGTCCAACTGTGCATAGCCCGGCCATTGATCGCCCACCGCCTCCAGATACTGCCGTACTTCCTCCCCAGTCACGCTGAAGGAATGGCGCGGAAATTGATGCCCTGCAGAGAGCGTCGCCGGATCGAGCGTCATGCTCTTCCCTCCAGGAGCGGGCGGTAGGGATACCACTGTTCGGGATGGGCGACGATGGTTCGCTCAAAATAGGCGGCGATAGCTTGGGAGAGACGGTTGCTTTCAGCGACCGTGTCGGCGTGCTGGTCGACGTAGAGCGGCGGCTCGCAGCGAATGATGCTCGTGTTGTCCGCCTGGCGGATTGACACTACCGGTACTAACGCCGCGCCGGTCCGTACGGCAAGGTGAGCGGGGCCGGCCGCGATGTGGGCGTCTCGCCCAAACAGCCGCACCGGAGCGGCGCGGTAATCCTTGACCAGGTCAGCTACCAGAATCACGACGCTGTTCTGTCGGAGGGCTCGCATGGCCGGTCTGGCGGCGCGGGTGTGCTCCACGACCGTCATGCCCGCTCGTTGACGCGATTGGGATACCGCCCGGCTCACCAGACCGCTGCCAACCACCGCCAGGACGTCGTACGAGAACATGGCAACGACGTTGGAAGCGGGCTCCCAATTGCCTACGTGCGGCGTGACCAGAATAACGCCTTTGCCGCGAGCGAGCGCCGCGTCCAAATGCTCTAGACCGTGCAGCTCAATCCACGATTTCAGGCGTTCGATGGGCATCGTCCGCAAGCGCAGGACATCGACAACCATCCGCGAGTAGGTACGGAAGGACTTCCGCACAATCCGGCCGACCGGCGGCGAAGCCGGCGGTCGATCCAAGGCAACCGAGAAATTCGTTCGCGCCGCCTGACGCTTCCGCGGCAGCACCCAATAGCTGGTCAGGCCGCCCACGTCGGCCAGGGCATAGCCAAACCATACCGGCAGCGCGTTGACTATGGCGCTTCCCAGGTCCAGGAATGGGATCAGCCACCGCTCCAGAGAGGCCAGCCGGGGGAGCGTCGCTACCAAGCTTCTCCTCACTGTGGCCGGCCCATCCAGCGCGACCGCGACGCCGGCCAACAGCTTGATCAGCGCACCTCATGCTACGGAATAGGTGGCAGCGAGGTCAACGACGAGCATGACGGGCTTGACGGACCGGTACTTTGGATGTATCATCCAGATGTGACCAAATATGTGGATGATCAGTTCGGATCCGGAGGGGCGCTGGCCAGGCTGCGCGCGGCGCTGCCGGAGATGACCCACGCGGAGCGCACCGCGGCGGAGTGGCTGCTGGCCCATCCCGGAGAAGCCACGCACCTCACCGCGGCTGCGCTCGCCGAGGCGGCCGGAGTCGGTTTCGGCAGCGTCATGCGCGCCTGCGCTCGCGCCGGCTATCGCGAGTTTGGCTCGCTGCGCACGGCGCTCGCTGTGGAGCTGCTGGCCCCGCCGGCGCTGGATGGCGACTCCGTGCGCGCACCGCAGTCGGGCGACGCGCCCGAAGTGGTGATGCGGGCGGTCTTCGCTTCGGCCGCGCAAGGTCTGCGGGACACCGCCGCGACGCTCGATGCCGCCGCCTTCGCCGGCGCCGTGGATCTATTGTCACGGGCGAGGCACGTGGCCATCTTCGGGGCCGGCAGCGTGTCGGGCGCGATCGCCCAACTCTTGCAGGTGCGGCTGCTCGGCGCCGGTCTGGCCGTGAGCAGCTACCCGCACGCCAACGACCACGTTCCTGCCGCCGCCTGCCTGCGCGCTGGCGATGTCGCCATCGGCATATCCCAGTCCGGCGACACCGAAAGCGTCGTCGCGGCCCTCAGCGCCGCCAACGCCGCGGGCGCCGCCACCGTCGGGCTCACCGCCTATGCCCGCTCGGCCGCCGGTCGCGTCGCCGGCACGGTCCTCGTCACCGCCATTGCGCCGGGCTTACAGGGCGAGCCGGCCACTTCCCGCGTGCCGATGCTGGCGCTGATCGACGCGCTGGCCGTTGGCGTGTTGTTGGGCGCGCCATCCGACCGGAACTAGTCGACTACAGGAAACGGATCGATCTGGAGTAGCAACGCAGTGCGGCAGCCCCGCCGCCAGCATTGTCGGGGCACGATTTGGGAGCAGAACGAAAGGCAGATTTCATGACAGTCACAGTCGTGGTCGGCGCGCAATGGGGTGACGAAGGGAAAGGGAAGATCGTCGACTACCTTAGCGCGCAAGCGGATGTGGTAGTGCGCTTCCAGGGCGGCAGCAACGCCGGCCACACGGTGATCAACGAGCATGGTGAGTTCAAGCTGCACCTCCTGCCCGCCGGCATCTTCAACCAGAACGCTACCTGCATTTTGGGTACCGGCACCGTCGTAGAACCACCAGCGCTGCTTGCGGAAGTGAAGGAAGTTGCCGGACGAGGCATCAAGCTGCCAACGTTGCTCATTTCCAACCGAGCGCACGTGGTGATGCCCTACCATCGCGTCTTCGACCGTGTGGAGGATGAGGAGCGCGGCAAGTATCGCGTCGAGACGACGGGACGGGGGATCGGTCCGGCCTACACCGACAAGATCGGTCGGGTCGGCATCCGCATGGGTGACCTGCTGGACGAGCAAGTGCTGCGGGACAAGCTGGCCATCGTGCTGCGCCGCCGCAACGCGATCTTGACCAAGGTCTACGGCGAGCAGCCCTTCGATGAAGCCGAGGCCCTCGCCAGCTGCCTGGAGTGGGGCCGCCTGCTCCAGCCGCATATTGTCGATACGGGGCCGGTGCTGCGCGACGCCCTGCGCACTGGGAAGCGCATTCTGTTGGAAGGGCAGCTCAGCGCCATGAAGGATATCGACTGGGGCTCCTATCCCTTCGTCACCAGCTCCTCGCCCACAGCCGGCGGCGCGGCGGTCGGCGCGGGCATCCCACCGCGCAGCATCGACGAGGTCATCGGCGTGGCCAAGGCCTATAGCACGCAGGTCGGGACGGGTCCGATGCCGGCTGAGCTGCACGACGACACGGGTGACTATCTGCGCCAGCTCGGCGGTGAGTTCGGCGCCACGACCGGCCGCCCCCGTCGTATCGGCTGGTTTGACGTCGTCGTCACCCGTTACGTGGCCGAGCTGAACGGCTTCACGGGACTCGCGGTCACCAAGCTGGACCTCCTCGACACCCTGAAGGAGATCCCTGTTTGCGTGGCCTATCGCCACAATGGCGAGCGCCTCGACGACATGCCCGACGAGGAAACCCACGCCCGCTGCGAGCCGATATACGAGGTCCTGCCCGGCTGGCAGCAGTCCACAAACACGGCGACATCGCTGCAGGAGCTGCCGCGCAACGCCCGCGCCTACCTCGATCTGATCGTCGAGCGCACCGACGTCCCCCTGCACAGCGTCGGCGTCGGCCCGCACCGCGACCAGACCATCGTCGTCTGAGTCGGTCGCTGGGTATGATTAGCAAGTGGCAGGCCGGCGAGCGAAAAGTAGACGCGCAGATCGCGGCTGGGATGGGCACGATTTACAAGAGCGGTGAAGAGTTTCTGCAGGCGCTGAGCGACTGGAGCAAAAAAGACGAGGGCGATGCCGACGTATGAGGCGGGGTGGCGCCCGGCGAGGAAGCGGCTCGACTGGCGAGGTCGGCTGGTGCGGGGGCGGCCCCCCCGGCCCCCCAATTCTGGGGGGAGCGTATCAGCGGAGTTGACAGCTTACTGTAGGGCATGACCGCGGGTTTGGAGGTATCCCTACTCGAGACGCCTCCTCCCTGGGAGCCCTCCCCCCAGCATTGAGGCTGTTGGCCATTCGAGGATGCCCCGCCGGCGGTGAGATCAGGGCGTATCGCAATACGCCCCTACCGCCGCCGGCCGCATCTGGTAGGGGCGTATTGCGATACGCCCTGGTCACCGCACCAGCCGAATCTCGCCTATGACCAACAGCCTCAGAATTGGGGGCCGGGGGGCCGCCCCCGCACCAGCCGACCTCGCCAGTCGAGCCGCTTCCTCGCCGGGCAGGGCGGGGCGAGCCATTTCAGCGCAGATCTGGCAACAGGGAGTCCGCGCGAGCGGGCTTCGCCCGGCGTTGCCGACGACCTTAGTCGCCGTTCCTCATGCGCTGCCGCCGACACCACTGATCCGTCGCGCCCCCGCCTCCGGATCGTGCAGTGTAATGCCGTCGCCCTCGAAGCTGGCCGTGGCCAGCGGCGGCTTGCCGGCGGCCAGCAGCGCCTCGTTGCGCGCCAGTACGGCGCGGGCGGCGTGGACCACCGCGGTCGGTCGGCGGAGCGACGCGGCGTCGGGATAGGTCCCGGCCAGCTCCTCGGCGGTTGCCAGGCCCAGCGCGCAGCGATGCACTTTTTCCAGACCGACGACCAGGCTGTCCTTGCCGTAGCCGACTGAGGCGAGCGAGCCGTCTGGACGGCGCACCTTGCGGAAGAAGTGCGTATTGGCGGTGCGCGAGCCACGCGTCTCGATCCAGTAGCGCAGGCCGCGATACTGGGAGTCCGATTCCACCTTGCCGCGCGTGCCGACGAACTGCGAGTCCTGGTTAACTGGGCCCTCGAAGTCGGCCGGAGTCAGCCAGTTGTTCTCGTAGATGATCGTCATGCCGTTGGTGTGGGTCACCATGACCTGGGTGCTGTCGAAGGCGTCCTTGCCGTACTCCTGCTTCAGCCGGCGCTTCTGCCCCACCCCGTACAACGCCAGCGGGGTGAGATCCAGGTAGTGCATGAACAGGTCCACCCAGTGGATGCCCACGTAGCTGAACGGGTCGCTCTGCTCAGCCCACTTGAAGGTGGTCGTGGACACTTCCAGCGGCTCTTCCAGGACGCCGCGCGCGTAGAGCGGCTCGCCGAGCTCCGGCGTCAGGGTGTGGAAGATCTGCAGGTGATCGGGGTCGTAGCGCTTGTGCATGTCGACGGCGACGATGCGCCCACTGCGTCTGGCCGCTTCGATGATACGGTCCGCCTCGCCGAGATCCAGGCAGAGCGGCTTCTCGGTGATCACGTGGACGCCGCGTTCCAGCGCCGCCATTGTAGGTGCGGTGTGGAGGTGATCCGGCGTGGCCACGACGAGGACGTCCAGGTCGGGGAAGTCGCGCAGGATGTCCAGCCAGGGGGCGTCGCCGTGGTAACCACGCAGCGGCTTGCCGGTCGCGACCAGCATCTCCTGCTCGGCGCGGCGCGCGCTCGACTCGGAGCGCGTCCCCACCGCCACCAGCTCGAACCCAACGCCGATGTACCGAGCGGTCCAGTCGTCCAGCCCCACGCGGTCCAGGTAGGGGGCGATGCCGTTGCGCTGCACGTCCCAGAGCGATCCGACGACGACGTCCGCCCCGAACATGCCGTAGCCGACCAGGGCCGCCTTGATGGTCCTCAACTGATTGCCTTTCCCCATACCACGTCGCCGCGTGCCAGCAGCGTCTCCATCGTGATGCCGCGTTCGTCGTCCCAGGAGAACAGCATCAGGTCCGCCTCCCGCCCCACGGCCAGGCAGCCCCAGCGATCGTCTATGCCCATCAGCCGCGCCGGGTTTCGCGTCGCCATGGCCACCGCGTCGCCGAGCGAGAGGCCGGCGAACTGAATCGCCTTGCCAACCCCCTCGCACAACTGCAAGGCCGACCCGGCGAGATAGGGGGTGCCTACCAGGTTTACGCGTCGCTCGGGCGTCAGCTCGACGTGGAGTCCCATGAATTCAGCGACGCCTGGCGGCATGCCGGCGAGGAAAATGGCGTCGCTCACCAGCACACTGCGCTCGGTCCCTTTGGCCCGCAGCATGCAGCGCACCACCGAGGGCGGCAGATGGTGCCCGTCCACGATGAAGCTGGCTTGCAGCCGGTCATCCCCTAGCTGTTCCCAGATGTAGTTGGGATGGCGCGGTATCTGGGCGTGCGCCCCATTGCCGAGGTGCGTGCAGAATCGGCCGCCCGCCCGGACGGCCGCGTCAATGTCCGCCGCGCCGGCCGCATGGTGTCCGAGGGCGACGACGATCCCTTGCTCTACCAGGCGCTCAATCATGCTGACGGCGCCCGGTAGCTCCGGTGCCAGCGTCACCAGACGGATCATCCCCTCGGCGGACTCCTGCAGATACTGGAACTCATCCCAATCCGGCGGGCGCACGTGCTGGGGTGGGTGCGCGCCGCGAGGCCCGTCGACCGGGGAGATGTACGGACCTTCCAGATGGATGCCGCCAACCGCCCGGCGCACCCACGGGTCTTGCCGGCAGGCTCCCGCCACCGCCCCTAGTGCACGGCGCAAATGTCCGAAGCCGCCCGTTGTAACCGTCGGATAACACAAGCCGACACCGGCCTCGCGGAGCGCGAAGATCGCGCCGGCTGCTTTCTCGGGGTTGGGGGCCGAGTCGTTGAAGTCGAACCCTTTGTACCCATTGACCTGAAGGTCGATGAGGGCTGGCGCCACCCATCGCCGACCGAGCTCACCGGCCGGCTCGATGCCGGCGATACAGCCCCGGTCGATAGTGACCTTGACAGGCTCACCGTTAGTCGCATCTCGCGCCGTAATCTGCACCATGTTGCACCCCATGTCGGGGTGGAGCATAGCACGGGCTTAGTCTACCGGCGCGACGCCGTTACCTGTCGAAGCCTCGCTCGCGGACTCCGCCGCGGCGTCCGCCGATTGGCCAGCGCGCTCCTTGGCCTGACCAGCCGCGCCACGCGCTTGGGCCTTGAGTTGTTGCGCAGCCTGCTGAGCCTGCGCCGCCGTCTGGCTCCACTGCTGCTGGGCGGCCTGACCGGCTTGTCCGAGCTTCTCCTGCGCGCGCTGCGCTACCGGCGCAAACTGTTGTTTCGCCTGTTCCATGGTTTGCGAGGCTACGGTCGCGCCGCGTGCGGCCGCCTGCTGCAACTGCGCTTGTACCTGGGGAGCGGCCTCCTGAGCCTTTCCCTGCAGCCATTGCCAGAAGCGCCGGCGATTCTCCGCGCCGGATGCCGGCGAGAATGCCAGGCCTACGACGATACCCAGCAACAGCGATCGTAGCCGCCAGAGCATGTTGTGCCTCCTGCCCCTTCGTAGCCCACCGTCCGTAGGATGCCCAACGCCGGATGCAGCGGCTCCACAGCCCTCGGTCACGGACCTATCGCCGGCCAGTCAACGCTGCCGCCGCCGCCGATCACTGGGCCGCTGCCCGGACGTGACTCTCTGAGTTGAAGCAAGGAGTGTGCCAACGTCGTCGGGTCTCCTTCTGTCAGATCGGTAGAGGAAGGGTACCGACTGATCCAGCGGCGACGCCTGCCCGTAAACATCAAGGGGACGGGCGTTGCCATGCCACGCAGGTTGCGCTACTGTGTATACATTCGTTTGAGGACATTATTGGAATCCGAGCAGCTCACCCCGTTGGTATTCGTAGTTGACGACGATCCGCATGTCCGCCGCCTGGTCGAGGTGCTCTTTCACCGCGCCGGCTTCGACGTGATTACGGCCGGCGATGGTGTCCAGGCGATGAACGCGCTGCGCCACGGCTTGCCGGACCTGGCGATCATCGATCGCACCATGCCCATAATGGACGGCTTCGAGCTGGCAAAGGCGCTCAAGAGCCGTGCCGACATACCCATCATCATGCTCACGGCCTCCGGCGAGAAGGACGTCATCGTCAGCGCGATCAGCTCCTTCGCCGAAGACTACGTCGTCAAACCCTTTGACAACCGAGAGCTCATTGCCCGGGCCAAGCGAGTCTTGCGGCGCTTTGGTGAGCTTCCCGTCCAGCGCGGCAAGGAGCTTGTCCTCGGTCCCGATGTGCGGCTTAACTTTGCCGGTCGGTCGGCCACCGTCCAGGGTCGCCGAACGAGCCTCACGGCAACAGAAGCACGCTTGCTGAGCGTGCTCGCCCGCAACGGCAATCGCATCGTCCCTTCCTCCGGGCTGCTCCAACGGATCTGGGATCCCGCGGAGGAGATCGATGTCGACACGCTCCGCGTCCACATCAGACGTGTTCGAGAGAAAATCGAGCCCGACCCACAACGGCCGCGCTACCTCATGACCGAGCGAGGCATCGGCTACCGGTTGGTGGTCAATCCGAGCGGCGCCTCCGCGCCGGCCCCGTAGCCGGTGTGCAGAACACCTACGCGGAGGTGCGCCGTGCGGGAATGGCGCCGACCTTTCCAGAATATGGCCACGACGGCAATCAGCGCATCTACCGCCTCCCGGGCCAGTGGCAAATCCTGCGGTAGGGGACGCCTGCTACAATGCCGGCAAAGAACGCTGTCACCGGCGTTGTGAAATGGGAGGGGCATCACCATGGTAGGCGGCCTCATCGTCATCATCGTCATCTTGCTCATCGTCTTCTTCGCGTCGCTCCGGCTGTGCAACGAATGGCAGCGCAAGGTCGTGCTGCGCCTCGGTCGCTTCAGCGGCGTCCGCGGTCCCGGCGTCTTCTTTCTGGTGCCGTTCATCGAGACGACACCGTTCACCATCGACTTGCGCACGGTCACCAGCAGCTTCACGGCGGAACAGACCTTGACCAAGGACAACGTGCCGGTCAACGTCGACACGATTATCTTCTGGAGAGTGATCGACCCCGCGCTCGCCGTGCTCCAGGTCGCCGACTACACGGCGGCGGTCATGGGCGCCGCCCAGACGGCGCTGCGCGACATCATCGGTCGCAGCGACCTCGCTCAAGTACTCTCCGAGCGGAAGTCGCTGGATGTCGCCATGACCGAGACGCTGGACACGCAGACAGAACCCTGGGGAGTGAAGGTGCTCTCGGTGCAGATGCGAGACATCAAGATTCCGGACATTCTGCAGGACGCGATGAGTCGGGTGGCCCAGGCGGAGCGGGAGAAGCAAGCACGAGTAATCCTGGGCGACAGCGAGGTTGCCGTGGCGCAGCGCTTCGCCGACGCCGGCAAAGTCTATGACCAGAATCCCATGGCGCTGCACCTCCGCGGCATGAACATGCTCTACGAGGTGATGAAGACCGGTGGCACTGCGACCGTGATCGTACCGTCGACCGCCGTCGAGAGCATGAGCTTCGGCGGCATCAGCGGCGTGACGGCGCTGGCCAAGGAGGTCGCCCGGGCCACCGGCGGCGCGCCGCCGGCGAACGCGTCCCCTGGCGTAGCTCCCGACCGGCGAGAGGCGCTCGGCGTCTTGCCGCGGCCGACGCCGCTACCCCCGCAGGGTTGAGCCTTTCAGCCAGCGCTCCACAATAGGCCCGATGTCGCGCAATTTGCCTCGATGGGAGGCGCAGGACGGCAGTGACCGCAGGAACTGCGCCCCGTAGTATTTTCCGGTCACCCGCCGGTCCAGCACCAGGAGGACGCCGCGATCGTTGCCGGTGCGGATGAGCCGGCCAAACCCTTGCTTGAAGCGCAGCACCGCCTGCGGTACCGCGTATTCGTCGAAAGGCCGCTCAAACTGGTCGCTGCGCGCCGCGAACACGGGATCGCTGGGGACGGTGAAAGGCAGCTTGACGATGGCCAGCGCCGATAGCGCTTCGCCGGCGACATCTACCCCTTCCCAAAAGCTGGCGCTGCCCAACACCACCGTGGCCGTATGCGACCGCAGCATCTGCAACAGTTGATTGCGGGACCCATCCACCCCCTGAGCGACGACGACGATTCCCTGCTGCTCCAGCGGAGCCTTGATCGCTCGGTAGCCGGCGCGCAGCGCCGCGTGCGACGTAAACAGGACCAGGCAGCGGCCCCGGGCAGCGACAGCGAAGTCGATGAGCGCCTGGTGCGCCTGGTCTTGGTAGGCCGGATGGTTCGGCTCCGCCAGGTCATCCGGCAGATAGATCAGCGCCTGCCGGCTAAAGTTGAAGGGTGAGCCGATCTGCAGCGCCTGCTCGTTGCCGCTGAGACCCAGCCGGCCCCGTATGTAATCGAAGCGGCCGTTGACCGTGAGCGTAGCGGAGGTGAGCACGACCACGCGGCGAGGCGTGAACAGTAGCTCCTCCAGCAACACGCCGACGTTGATCGGCGCGCTGTGCAAGCTCACCTGGTCCGGATGGTCACCCTGGCTGATCCAGTAGACGCGCTCGTCGTCGGGACTGTTGACGAGGGCTTCCAGCTCCACACGCGCTTGCAGCAGCCGGTGATTGACCGACGCCAGCAGGAGGTCCTGACGCTCGAGGTCAGACCGGAGGTCGCTCGGCAGCGACGTCAGCGCCAGGGCGGCATGTTCGAGATGCTGCTGCAGCTCTGCCAGCACCACGTTGAAGTCGTCCCAGGCTACCTCGATCGTGGACCACGCCTTCCGGTTTCGCAGGCCGTTGGTGATCCGGGTATGTTGCTCGAAGCTGGGCGCCGTCCGTGGTCTCGCTGTAGTCCTTCCGCCCTCCGGCGCTCCCTCTGCTTCCAGGAATCGCTGCACCGCCGCGAAGAAGCGACCGGCCAGATCGCGGCAGCGATCCACGGCCTGCTCGGCGTCACGAATCCGCTCCAGGGTCCGCGCCGCCGCCGGCTCATCGCGCGGCAATGCGTGTTGCAGATCCTGCGTCAGTCCGGTCGGGCGCTGGGGATCGGCGCCTTGATAGACTTCCCCAAACAGGCCGAACAGGTCGCGCCGGTGCAGGTCGTAGCCCAGATGCTGGGTCGCCTGGTCCTCCAGGTGATGGGCCTCGTCGAGGACGAGCAGCTCGTAGTCCGGCAGCACCTGGCTGTCGGTGGCGAGGTCCGAGAGCAGCAAGGCGTGGTTGACAATCACCAGGTGAGCCGATTCGGCCGCGCGACGGGCGTTGAACAGGAAGCAGGTGCGTCGCTGTTTGAAGAGACAGGCGTCGTTGATGCAGGTGTCCTGGGTGGCGTTGATCTGCGCCCACAGGGCCTGCTCATCGCCGGTCAGGCTGAGGTCAGCCACATCGCCGGTCGTCGTCTGCCCCAACCAGAGCAGCACCTTCACCAGCACGCGGCTCTCCAGCGGTGACAGTTTGGCGCCGCCGGGAAAGCGGCCGCGGAACTCCGCCCAGCGCAGGAGGCAGAGGTAATTGCCTCTGCCTTTGAGGACGTGGACGCGAAATTCCTGGCCTAACGCTCGTTGCAGGTCGGGGACATCCTTCGACTGGATCTGGTCTTGCAGGTTCACCGTATTGGTGGATATGACCACTCGCTCGTTATTCTGGGTGGCCCATTGCGCGGCCGGAACGAGGTAGGCGAGGGTCTTACCGGTGCCGGTGCCCGCCTCCACCAGCAGGCGCGCGTTCTCGTTGAAGGCTCCGGCCACGGCGACGCTCATCTGCTCCTGCTGAGGTCGCCGCTCGTAGTTGGGGAAGTGCTGGGCCAGGGGGCCGTCAGGAGACCACACCTTGGCGAGGGCTGCCAGATCCAGCGGGCGTTGGCGCATGTTCGGTTCCAGCGCCGGCTCGCCGGCAAAGCGCAACATCGGTAGCGGTTCATCGGCCCCACGACCGGCGATTGGCCGGTTGAGGGCGGTCAGGCTGCCCAGGCGCTCGGCCTCGCGGAAGAGCAGCCGCAACGGCCAGTTGCTGTCGGCCAGCAGCTCATTGATCTGGTGGAGCACGCGCAGATCGAGATTGGCCATGCGATCGAAGAGTTTCAGGTAGGTCTGCCGCGTGGTGTCGGCGTCGGCCAGGGCGCGGTGCTGCCCGTCGCTCTCCACGCCGAGCTCGGCCGCCACCGCGGCCAGGCCATAGCTGGGCAGACCGGGCAGCAGTATCCCTGCCATCTCATAGGTGTCGAAACCGGGATTGCCGACCGGCATCCCCTGGCGCTGCAAGCGATCGCGGTCGATCTCCACCGAGTGGGCGACCAGTGGCCAATCGCCCAGAAACGCGGCCAGCCGCGCTCGAACCTCGACAAAGGACGGCGCCGATGCCAGATCCGCGGCATCGATACCGGTCAGACGCTGAATGCGCAAGGAGGGCGGCCGGCCTGGCCGCACCAAGGTGTGAAACCGCTCCAACACCGCATGCTCGGAAAACCGAATGGCCGCGACCTCCGTGATCTCGTCTTCCTCGGGACTGCCGCCGGTCGCTTCCAGATCGAGGGCGACGTACACGGGGGAGGTCATTTGCTGGGCAACAAGGTGGGGAGGAATGGCAACATTGCTGCCAGCGCGCGGGAGCGATGGCTCAGCGCGTTTTTCTCCTCCGGCGTCAGCTCCGCCAGCGTGCAATCGCGGTCGGGCAGCAGGAAGATCGGATCGTAGCCGAAGCCGTTGCTCCCACGAGGCGCGGCGGCGATGCTCCCGAACAGATCCCCGAGCGCGACCACCCAGGCGCCGTCGGGCCGGTAGACCGCGACAACGCTCACGAAGCGAGCCACGCGGGAAGCGCCAGGGATAGCATCCAAACGTTGCAGCAGGCGGCGATTCCGCTCGGCGCTACTCACGTCCGGACCGGCCCAGCGGGCGGAGTGGACGCCCGGCCCGCCATGCAAGGCCGCCACCTCCAGACCGGAGTCGTCGGCCAGCGTGATCAGGCCCGACGCGCAGGCACAGGCGCGCGCTTTGAGCATGGCATTGGCGGCGAAGGTGTCGCCGGTTTCCTCGACCTCGTCCAACAAGCCGAGGTCATCGAGGCTTCGCACGTCCATGCCAAGCGGCGCGAGGATGGCGCGGCACTCGGCCAGCTTTCCCCGGTTGCGGGTGGCGAGGGCAATGGTAGCGATGGCGGTTCTCCACTTGACGCTCCGCCCGCAATCCGCGTCACCGCGCGGCCAGGAGTGCAGTATACCCCGGCTGCTCAGGGGGCCGGCGACGGCTGGCTCCCCAAGCGGTCGATCGCCTTCTCCATCACCGCGCGTTCTCCCGGGTAGGCGAGCAGATCGAGCGCCTCCAATAATGGAAACATGCGGACTTCCGCAATCTCGCCGTCGTGCTTCGTGACGTCGCCCCCGAGCGATTGCATCAGGTAGAAGTGAACGGTCTTGTGTACACGCGTAGTACTGGAAGCATAGAACCAATAGGTGATGTCGTCCAGCTTGTCGACGATGCGGGCCTGCAGCCCGGTCTCTTCCCGCACCTCGCGAACGGCGGCGCTCTCGGGACTCTCCCATTGTTCGAGCGTCCCCTTGGGCAGGCACCACACCCTGCGCCGATATGGCGTGACCAGCACTACCTCGATGCCGCCAGTAGTATGGTCCACGACGACGCCGCCCGCCGACACCGCGGCTACGACCGTAGGAGCGGAGTTCTCGTCCAGAAGGACGCGCCGCCTGTTCTGTCTTGGCATATCTCCTTGTCAGTATAGCCGGTCCCCGCCCCGGCAGAGTCCTTATTCTTGTTGCTTGCCGACGCTATCGGTATACTCGCCGGGGGAGGAGCGCTCACGATGCGACTTGCGTGCATTGATGTCGGCTCGTCGAGCATAGCAGTGGCGATTGCCAACTTCAGTGCCGCGCTTCGTCCAACGGTGATCGGGCGCGGCTGGGCGCCGGCCGCGGGCGTCGAGCGCGGGGACATCGTGGATCTGAACGGCGCTGGTCGCGCGTTGGCGGCGGCTTTGGAGGCGGCAGAGCGTGCCGCGGGCTGCCGTGTTGGCCAGGCCATCGTCGCGACGGGCGGGCGCGAACTGACGGCGACGCTGCGACGCGGCCAGCTCACACTAGGACGCGATCCGGTCACCGTGACACGGAAGCACGCGACACGCGCGGTGAACTCCATCGTCCAGGGTGGTCCAGAGCCCGGGCAGGAGATCCTGCACGTCATTCCCCGCTCCTTCTGGCTCGACGGCGCCCACCTGGTGCGCAACCCGCTCGGCATGCCCGCGGCACGGCTGGAAGTGGAGGCGCACGTCGTCGCCGCCAGCAGCGCGGCCATCCGCAACGTCATACGCTGCGTGCAGGATCAGGGCCTGGAGGTGCGGGAGTTGGTAGCCGCGCCGCTGGCGACGGCCGAGGCGTCCCTCACCGCGCAGGAGCGCGAAGCCGGCGTGTTGTTGGTCGACCTTGGGATGGGCTCAACCGGCGCCGTGGCGTTCACGCAAGGGACCCCCGCCGCGACCGCGCTGATCCCGGTTGGGGGTCAGCAGATTACCGGTGACATCGCCATCGTGCTACGGGTTTCTCTGCGGCAGGCCGAGCAGCTCAAGCTGAGCTACGGACGCGCGCAAGCCGGCAACCTACCGGACCAGTTGGTCGACGTGCCCGACGACGAAGCCATCGGGTTAGAACCCGTCTCCCAACGCTTGCTGTGCGACGTCATCGAGGCGCGTCTTGAGGAAACCTTCGAACAGGTGATGCAAGCGGTCGCCGCGACCGGCTTCGCCGAGCCGTTGCCGGCCGGCGTGGTCCTGGCCGGCGGAGGCGCATCCCTACCGGATGTCGCCGCGGTCGCGCGGCGCCTGTTCGGCCTGCCGGCCAGAGCTGCCACCGTCAGTGTTCTCGGCGCGCCCGTCGCTGCCCTCGCGCCGTCGTGGGGAACAGCGGCCGGACTCCTTTCCTGGGTTCAGCGCGGCCGGCCCGATCTCTTGCCGGAAGGCGCGGCCAGGACAACGAGGGCCAATGTAGGCAGGCTGGCGCGGCTACTTCGCCCGCTGGGAGGAGGATGAGGTGTACGGGGCGGCGCAGAACCACAGCATGGAGAGCTTCGCGCAAATCAAGGTGATCGGAGCCGGCGGGGGCGGCAGCAACACCATCGATCGCATCCTGGAAGCTCGCGTCCAGGGCATCGACCTGGTCGTGGTCAATACCGACCGGCAGGCGCTGCTGCGCTCGTCCGCCCCGATCAAGATTCCCATTGGCGATCGCCTGACGCGCGGGCTTGGCGCGGGCGCCAACCCGGAAGTGGGTCAGCGGGCAGCGGAGGAAAACCGCGACGAGCTGATCGAGCAACTGCGCGGCTCGGACATGGTCTTCATCACCGCCGGGATGGGCGGCGGCACGGGAACGGGAGCCGCGCCGGTCATCGCTCAATATGCCCAGGAGGTAGGCGCGCTTACTGTCGGCGTGGTGACCAAGCCGTTCAAGTTTGAGGGCACTCGCCACCAGCGAATTGCCGAAGAGGGTATCGCCCGCCTGAGCGAGCACGTGGATGCGCTCATCGTGATCCCCAACGATCGCCTGATCACGCTGGCCGATAAGCGCATGTCGGTGCAAGACGCCTTCGCGCTGGCCGACGACGTGCTGCGCCAGGGTATCCAGGGCATCTCCGACATCATCACGATTCCCGGCCTGATCAACGTCGACTTTGCCGACGTCAAGGCGGTGATGCAGAAGTCGGGGACGGCCTTGATGGCCATCGGTCACGGAGTGGGCGACAATCGCGCTATCGACGCCGCCAGGCAAGCCGTGGCCAGTCCGCTGCTGGACACGGCCATCACCGGCGCGAAGGGTGTGCTGCTCAACGTCACGGGCGGCGCCGACCTGTCGCTGTTCGAGGTGACGGAAGCCGCCAATCTCATTCACCAGGAGGTGGATTCCGAGGCGCAGATCATTTTCGGCGCGGTGATCGACGAGCGACTGCAGGGGGCCATCAAGATCACGGTGATCGCCACCGGCTTCACCGGCCAACCTCGCCGTGGCGCCACGCTGACCGGCCCGTCGCTGCCCCGGCCAACGCCCCCCATCCCGCGCCAGCCCGAGCCGTCGCCGCCGCCTCCGGAACCGCAACGCGAGCGCGACGATGCCCAGATACCGGCATTCCTAAGAAGGCACAGGCAGTGATGGGGACTGGGGTACGTTGTGGGGTGTCGGGACGATTTACAGGAAGGAAACGACTGAGTCGCCAAATGACGCGGCGGCTAAACTTGCGGCAGCGCAGGCTGTCATCCTGAGCGCAGCGAAGGACCCCTGGCCGGGCAGACCAGCCGCCATGCGGTCCCGCGCAGCGCCAGCGGTCACGCCAGGGGTCCTTCGCTGCGCTCAGGATGACAGCGGAAAGGTCGCCTTGATTGGACGGATGCGTCATCTAGGCTTGATGTTATCAGTCAGGTAAGAGAGGACAAGCAAGTTGAAAAAGGGCATTTGCTACGGATGTATCGATGAGGGTACGTCCTTCGAGGAGAAACTCGCGGCCACGCGCCGAGCAGGCTACGATGGCGTAGAGCTGACGTTCGGCGGCGATTCCTCCGCTCCGCTGCATCTGGAGATGGATCGAGCGGCCGTCGAAAAGGTGCGCGCCACCGTTGAGGCCCGCGGGCTGGAAGTGCGTAGTGTGATGGGCGGAGGTTCGCTACGGGACGCGCCCGTGCTCAGCGCCGACGCCGGCCTCCGCCAGCAAGCAGCGGCCAACTTCGCCGTGACATTGGAACGCGCGGGCTGGCTCGGCGCATCGACCGTCTTGATGCACCCCGGGCAGCTTCGTCCCGAGGTTCGCTACGACCAGGCCTGGGAAGGGACCGTGGACGTGCTGCGCGCCCTGATTCCTGCCTGCGAGCGCACCGGTGTGGGCGTCGGGCTGGAAAATGTCTGGAACAAATTCCTGCTGGCGCCGACGGAGATGCGCCAAATCCTCGACGAGGTCAACCACCCCCTGATCGGTTGTTACCTGGACACCGCCAACATGCTGCTGTACGGCTACGCCGAACAATGGGCACCGATCGTGGGCAAGCACATTCGCAAGGTTCACGTCAAGGACTTCAAGCGCGAGCGCGGCGGTGGCCGCTTCTGCCAGCTCCTCGACGGCGACTGCAACTACCCGGCGGTAATGCACGAGCTGCGCGCGCTCGGCTACGACGACTACCTCACCTCCGAAGTGAGCCGCGGCGAGCGCGGCGAGGGGCAGACGATGGCCGACACGGCGGCGCGGATGGATCAGATCATCACGATGGGGCGATGAGGGGCCCGCCGCTCACACCCCCAGATACGCGCTCACGATGCGCGGGTCCACCAGCAGCTCGGACGACGGCCCTGACAACACCAGCCGGCCGGTCTCCAGGACGTAGCCGCGACTGCTGTGCTCGAGGGCCATTTGCACATCCTGCTCGACGAGGAGGATGCTCGCGCCCTGCTGATTGACCGCTTCCAGCGCCGGCCAGAGGTGATCGACCACGATCGGGGCCAAGCCGAGGGACAGCTCGTCGATCAGCAGCAGCTTCGGCTCGCTCATGAGGGCCCGACCGATGGCACACATCTGCTACTCGCCGCCGGACAGGGCGCCGGCTTGCTGATTGAGCCGTTCCAGCAACGCGGGGAACATCTGCAGCACTCGTTCCAGGTCGGCAGCCACGGCGCGCCGGTCCCGCCGCGCGTGCGCGCCCAGCCGCAGATTCTGGCCAACCGTCAGCCCGGCGAAGAGGCGTCGGCCTTGCGGCACATGGCTCAGCCCGCGCCGGACCAGCGCTTCCGGCGAAAGATCGGTGACGTCTTGGCCCTGGTAGAGCATGCGCCCGTTGGATGGGCGCAGCAGGCCGGAAATTGCCGCCAGCAGGGTCGATTTCCCCGCCCCGTTTGCCCCCAGAAGGGCGACGATCTCCCCGTCGCCAACTTCGAGATCGACGCCCCATAGCACCTGCGTGTCGCCGTAGGAGACGTCGACGCTTTCAACCCGGAGCACCGGCCGCTCCCGGCTCGTTCGCCACTCGCTCGCCGTAGCGGGCGCCCAGGTATTCCCGTCGAACGTCGGGGTTGGCGACAATTTGCGCAGGCGTCCCCTCCGCCAGCTTGCGCCCGTGGTGTAGCACGATGATCCGATCGGAGATGCCCATGACGGCCTTCATCACGTGCTCGATCACCAGCACCGTTATACCTGCCGCGCGCAGGTCGCCAATCAGCCGCATCACGGTTTCGACTTCGGCCAGATTCAACCCGGCCATCACCTCGTCCAGGAGCAGCAACGAGGGGTTCGTGGCGACGGCCTTGGCAACCTCCAGACGCTTGCGCTCGGCAATGCTCAACTGGCCGCCCAGGGCGTCGCGCTTGGTTGCCAGGCCGACGCGATCCAGCACCGCATCTACCTGCGCCAGCGCCGCGGCCATGCTCAAGGCGGGCCTGTGGCTCCCGAACAGCGCGCCGACCACCACGTTCTGCCGAACCGTCATGTTGGGAAAGGGACGCATGACCTGGAATGTGCGGGCAATTCCTCGCGCGGCGACCACATGCGCCGGCAGGCCGCTGACCACCTCACCGCGGAAACGGATCACGCCCGCCGTGGGCGCCAGGGCGCCGCTGATCAGACTAACGAGCGTCGTCTTGCCGGCGCCGTTGGGGCCGATCAGGCCGACGATCTCACCCGCATCAACGCGGAAGTCCAGACCGTCCACGGCCGGCAGTCCGCCGAAGCGACGGACCACCCCCTCACCGCGCAACAGCTCAGCCACGGCGCACGCCGCCGTAGCCGAGCCAGCGAGCCGGACGCAGCGAAACGAGCCCGCGCGGCAAGAATAGGACCAGCAGCACGATCGCCACACCCAGCAGCGTCTGATGCCAGCTCACGAAGTGCGCCCACACCTGTCCGACCAGCAGCTCGAAGAGCAGCGCCCCCAACACTGGACCCAGGATCGAGCCGGCGCCGCCGATAAGGCAGACGGCGATCATCTCCACGCTCAGGGCTGGGCGGAACACCGTGGTGGGATCGATGAACGTCGTCCAATAGGCGTACACGCCGCCGACCGCTCCGGTGAAGCAGGCGCCGATAGCGAAGGCCAGAATCTTGTAGCGGAGGGTATTGATCCCCAAGGCGGCCGCGGCCTGCTCATTCTCGCGGATGGCGAGGAAGGCGTAGCCGCTGCGCGCCCTGGCGATCCACCAGGTGAGCGTGACCATGGCCACGACCAGACCCAGCATGAGGAAGTAGAACAGGCGCGCATCCCGGGCGATCGGGAGAGAAATGCCGCTGGCGGCTCCCAGCGGCTCGAAGTTCAGCAGCAGCTCGCGCACGGCCTCGGCCACGCCGAGCGTGGCGATGGCGAAGTAGTGGCCGCGCAGGCGCAGCACCGCCCAGCCGACGGCCACGGCGAAGACGGCGCACAGAACAGCGGCGACCATCAGGCCAACGGCAAAAGGTCCCCCGTCAGTCATGACCGCGGCCGTAGCGTAGGCGCCGAGGCCAAAGAACACCACGTTGCCGAACGCCGCGTAGCCCACGTATCCACCGATGAAGTTCCACCCCTGCGCCAGCGCCGCGAACATCCAGACCGTCGTCATCAGTCGCAGATCCGCGCCGCCCAGGATGAACGCCAGGCCAACGGCAACGGCCAGGCCGATCCCCAAGAAGACACGCGGCGTCCAGAGCTTCGGACCACCGGCGCGGGGAGCATGCGCCCCTTCGGTGGACAACCCAAGTGGTGTATCCGCCAAGTTTACGCCACCTTTCCCCCTGGCAGCGTGGCGATCCCGTTGTCATCCTGAGCGCAGCGAAGGACCCTTGGCAGGGCAGACCAGCGGCGATACGGTCCCGCGCAGCGCAGACGGCATTGCCAGGGATCCTTCGCTGCGCTCAGGATGACAACTGGAAAGCCAGGTTGCCACATGGAGGGTCGCTGAACCCTGCTGGATGCACCATTAGGCATAGGACGCCCGGCCGACGAGTCCTCTGGGACGCAGCACCAGCACGATGACCAGCAAGCCGAAGGCGATGGCATCTTCGTAGCCGGCGCCGAAGAGCACCGCGCCGAAGACCTCGGCCAGCCCGAAGACGAGCCCGCCGAGCAAGGGGCCGTAGAGGTTGCCCAGCCCGCCCAGAATCACCACCACGAAGGCACGCAGGGTCAGCGCGTCGCCAAGGTCCGGCGAGATCGGATAGATCACCGAGAACAGCGCGCCGGCTGCGCCGGCCAGCGCAGCCCCGATGGCGAAGGTCAGCGCGTATGTGCGCGGCACGTTGATCCCGACCAGCCGCGCAGCGACCGGGTCCATGCCGGTGGCCAGGATGGCCTGTCCGGGGCGACTGCGATCCAAGAACGCGGCCAGCAGTACGACGAGCAGGCACGCCACCAGAAGCGCGGCGGCGCGGCCGAAAGGAATGACGACGTCGCCAAGCCGCCAACCGGCGGCGGCATAGGGGACGGACACCGAGCGGTTATCGGCGCTGAAGGCGTGCAGGACCAGATCGGCAATCACCAGCGACAGGCCGAAGGTGAGCAGGAAGGTCAGCAGTATCGGTCCGGCCACCACCCGGTTGATGATCAGTCGCTGCAGCACGTAGCCGATCAGGAACAGCGCCGCCATCGAGATCGGGATAGACAGGAACGGGTCGAGGCCGAGCAGCTGAAACAGCCAGAATGTCACGTAGGCGCCGAGCATGACCAGCGCCCCGTGACTGAGGTTGACGATGTTCATGACGCCCCAGACCAGGGCAAAGCCGATGGCAACGGCCGCGTACATGCCGCCCAGGAGCAGTCCGTCAACCAGGAACTGCGCGCTCACCGCTTCGACCAGGCAGGCGTGGGGTATTGCGGCGGCCCTTCGGCGATTTCCGACGGCCAGACGGTCACCAACTTGCCCTGCTGGATCTGCTGGACCGCCATCGGATGCACCGTGTTGATGCCGCGATCGTCGAATTTGATCGGACCATAGAAGGTCGTGATGTCCAGCTTGGCCAACGCGTCGCGAACCGCCTGGGAGTCTACGGAGTTCGCCTTCTCGATCGCCGCCTGCATGGCCACGCCGACCGATGCGCCGTCGGCCGCGTGATAGTCCGGCGCCGAGCCGTATTCCTTCTGGTAGAGGTCCGCGAATTTCTTGGGTGTACCGAAAACATCGGCGCCTTGCCATTTCTCAGCGTCGGTCCACTGGCTGCTGGCGACCACGTAGTCGGCGCTCTGCTTCAGCGTCGTGACAAAGTCGGGCGTGGTGGGGCCGACGGTGAAGCAGAACAGTTTCGGGTTGTAGTCGAGCTCCTTGGCCGCCTTCATGATGGTCAGGCTCTCCGGCAAGTGGCCGGAGTTGAGCATCACGTCGGCGTTAGCCTGCTTGGCCTTGGTGACGACGGCCGACAGATCGGTCGCGTTGGCCGGGTACTTCTCGTGGAAGGCCACCGTGAGACCATCCTGCTTGGCCAGCGCTTCGGCGCCCACACCGACCTCCAGGGAGAAGCTGTCGTTGGCGGAGAGAATCACGACCGACGCCGGCTTGGGGTTGAGGTGGGAGGCCATGTCAATCATCACCGCCCCGTAATCCTTGGCCGGGCTGAGCGTCGCGAAGATGTACTTGTAGCCACGATTGAAGATGTTCTCCGCCGCCCCGTTCCCTTCGACCATGGGAACGCGGTACTTCTCGGCGACCGACGACGCCTGGAACGACGGCGCGCTGCCGTAGGGGCCAAAGAGCAGCGTGATCTTGTCCTGGGTGATCAGCCGCTCGGTCATCTGGGCGCTCTGATCGGGGACGCTAGCATCGTCGTAGTATTTGATGGCGACGGTATAGCTCTTGCCGCCGGCCTTCAGTCCGCCGGCTTCGTTGACGACCTTCACCCACAGGTCGTATCCATTCTTGGTGAGCTTGCCTTCGACCGCGTTGGGCCCCGACAATCCCAGCGGCGCGCCGAAGGTCAAAGTCTCCAGCGCGCCGCTGGGATTGTCGGGGC
>Ga0207416_1001903_pt1 | contig 24843 bp, 18 predicted proteins | sample PaiPotPPM11metaG_FD_184107 | JGI IMG/M metagenome (GOLD analysis project Ga0207416, IMG submission 184107) | Iron sulfur acid spring bacterial and archeal communities from Banff, Canada, to study Microbial Dark Matter (Phase II) - Paint Pots PPM... ... | reverse complement strand
TCCCCTGCCGACGCTTCGCCCGTGCCCTCGCGGACACGCACGCACGGCTCGGGGCCAGTGTGGATCGCTACTCCTTCACCGTAGAGGACTTTCACCTCATACTCCTTGCCGGTCTCCCGGCGCACGCAAAGCGAAACCCGGTAGCGAACCGTCGCAACGTCGAATCGCCGACCCCGGATTTCGCTAACCCTCAATCCGGGCTGCCGGCTCACAACACCTTGGCGGCCTCCTGCCAGCGTTGCGCGGCGGTCGGGCTGGCGACGATGTCGTCGACGTTGGCGAGTTTGACGCGGTCGCGCACGAGGCCCTTGTAAAAATCGGCTTTCGATACCGGCGGCACGTCGGCGATGACGGTCCAGGTCTCGCCACCGTCGAGGCTCTCGAACACCTGGCCGTCGGTGTCGGCGGCGTGGAGCGAGTAGCCGTTGTCGTGGACCTCGATGGTGAGCGCGGAAAACAGCGCGCGCTGGCCGTTCGGCAGCCCGCCGAGGAGTCTTTCCCAGGTTTTGCCGGCATTGCGGCTGCGGAAGATTTTGCCGCGCGCGCGGCCAAGTTCGTACCAATGCACCGGCCAGCCGACGCCGGCCGACATGAACAAAAGATCGGGCTCATTGGGATGCAGCACGACGGCGTCGGGATAATTGGCGTCGGCCGGCATTCTCATCCGCTGAAAGCTCTTTCCGCCGTCCTCGCTTGCCATCATGCCGACGATGCCGTTGGCGATGATGATGCGATCTGGCCGCGCCGGATGCAGCAGGATGCGATGGATGTCGCACTCGCGCGGATCGGGATCGACCGGCAGCTCGGTAAAGCTTTGGCCGAAATCGTCGGAGAATTGCAGCGAGCCGATCTCGACGCCGACCCACAGCCGGTCGCCCTCGATGACGATATCCTTGATGTGGCCGATGCGCGGCGGCGGCGGAAAGGTCCAGTGCGGGACCGATTTTGCGTCGCGCAGAGCCGGCAGCTCGCGCCAGCTTTTTCCCCTGTTCTCGCTGACATAAAGATGCGCCGGCAGCGCTCCGGCGAAAACCGCCTCGCGGCCTTGCAGGCGCCCGGCGCGCGTCGACCAGAATTCGTGATGGGCGAGGCCGTCATTGACCCAGCTCCATTTCATGCCGCCGTCCTCGCTGCGGGCCATGCCGACGCCGCGCGTCGAGGCGAACAGCGTGCCGTTCTCGAGCGCGGTCACGCCGGAAACGAACACGCCTTGCAGCGCGCGGTGTTTTAGCTTCCAGCCGCGCTCGGATTTGTGCAAAAGCGCAACGCCGTCGACCGTGCCGACCGCAATCGTGTCGGATGCGGCCTTGGCGCGCTGGATGTTGGTTCCGCCGTTCGACAGTAGGATCATCGGGCCACTCGGGTGGCATAGTCGAACTTTTGTCTATCCCGGATTTTGCTCGCACTCAATCCAGGCTACGCTCCCAACCCCACACCAGCAAACCCGAAAGACACCATGGCACGCGTCTCCTATATCGAGGAAAACAGTCACCCCGAACTCGCCGAATTGATCGCAAAGGTCCGCGCCGGGCGGCGCGGGACGCTGATCAATGTCTATAAGCTGTTATTGCACGCGCCGCCGCTTGCCGCATCTTGGCTCGATCTCATCAGCACCGCGCGGTTCAAGGTCGAGCTTGACGGCCGCTTGCGCGAGATCGCCATTATCCGCGTCGCCTACCTCAACCGCACCGGCTATGTCGTCAAGCAGCACGTGCCCGAGCTGTCGACCCCGGAAGGTCTGACGAAGCCGGAATGCGATGCGCTCGCCGATTGGAGAAAAAGCCAATTCTTCAGCGCGAGCGAGCGGGCCGTGCTCGCCTATGCGGACGCCATGACCCGTGACATCCCGGTGCCCGACAACGTGTTCGAGGATTTAAGGCCGCACTTTTCCGAGCGGCAGATCGTCGAATTGACCGTACTGATCGGCATCTACAACATGCATACGCGCGTGTTCATGGCGCTCGGCATCGACCCCGAGCCGCATCACAAGTAATTCGTGTTTCCCGGATGCGGTGCAGCGCGCAGCGAAGCGGAGCGGTGCGCCGCAGAACCGGGATCGTTCCATGCTCCGAGACTGTAACGATCCCGGTTCTGCAGCGCACCACTTCGTGCTGCGCTGCGCCCGGGAAACGTAGGTGGAGAATAGCGTCCGATGCCCAATCTTCTTGTCGTCGAGGACGACCGCTTTCTGCGCGTTGTGCAAGTGGTGCTCGATCCCATGGCGCTCGATCCCAACGTGAGCGGCGAACGCGTTGCGGCGTATGCCGACTTCTTCACCCACGACGAGCCGGATTTCGCCGGCTGGTGCGCGAAGGTGTATCCGCTACGCCACCGCCGTCGGCGCCAGCGCTTCGATATCGGTGACGACGTCGATGATCGCCGGGCGGCCGGCGGCGAGCGCCTGCGCCAGGGCCGCGGGAAACGCCGAGGCCTGCTCGACGCGGATGCCGAGCGCCCCCATGTCTTCGGCGAGGCGGGCGAAATTGACTTTGCTGAAAGTCCATAATTCGCGCGCCTTTTCGGTCTGCTTCCCGCCATAGACACGATCGAACCCGCGCTTCGACTGATTGCCGCCGCCGTTGTTGTTGACAACGATGACGGACGCGATGTTCCAGCGCGCCGCGGTCTCGACCTCGGCGATGTGGTACCAAAAACCCGCGTCGCCAGTGAACGCGACCACGGGCCGGTCGGGGCAGGCGCATTTGGCGCCGAGGCCGGCCGGGAACGCCCAGCCGAGGTGCCCGGCGCTGCGCATATAGCTCTGCCGCGGGCTTTTCAGGTCGAACATGCCGCCCATCCACATGCCGGCGTGGCCGGTGTCGACGACCACGATAGCATCGTCCGGCACGTGCTGCGTCAGCTCATGGCACAACCGCTCCGGCCGCATCGGCACCGCGTCGGATTCGAGCGCGGATTTGTATTTGCTCCGCCACTCGCCGCAAATTTTCTGCGCCTGCTCCACCCAAGGCTTGCGCCGATCGGCTGTCGCCCGATTCGCCATTTTCAACATCGCCGCCAGCGTCACCTTGGCATCGCCGTTGACGGCGGCTTCGAACGGATAGTTGCGGCCGATGGCTTCGGGATCGATGTCGATCTGCACGGTCGGCGTGCCGATCTTCGGCACCGCCCAGAAATGGGTGGTCATGCCGCCGGTCTCGCTGCCGATGAAACAGACCAGATCGGCTGAGTTGACGACGCGGTTCGCGCTCTCGCGCGAGTAGGTGCCGGCGACGCCGACCGCGAGCGGATGATTGCCGGGGATCGAATCCTTGCCGTTGAGCGAGGTGGCGACCGGGATCTGCAGCGCTTCGGCGAGCGCGACCAGCTCGGCGGCCGCACCCGAGGCGTGCACGCCGCCGCCGGCGACGATCACCGGGCGCGTGGATTCTTCGAGAAGTTTGAGCGCCGCGCGCACGCTCGTCTCGTCCGGCTGCGGACGGAAAGCCGGCACTCGGGAAAATTGCGGCTCGCAGAGCGGCTCCATCTCCGCTTCTTCGGCGTCGATCTGCCCCTCGTTGCCGCGGAACTGCAGGTGCACGGGTCCGGGCGTCCCGCTGGTCGCGACGCGGAACGCCTGCCGCACCATGTCGGGAAAGCGCGCGACGTCATCGACCGTGGCATTGAACTTGGTCACCGGCTCGAACGCCGGCACGTCGTCGATCTCCTGATAGACCTTGCGGAATTTGGTCTTCGGTTCGCGTCCGCCGGTCATGGCGATGACCGGCGAATGCGCTAGCCACGCATCGCGCAGGCCGGCGGCGAGATTGAGCGCGCCGATCACCTGCGCCATGCAGATGCCCGGCTTGCCCGACGCGCGTGCGTAGCCGTCCGCCATATAGGCTGCGGCCTTCTCGCCGTGCACGTGCAGCCGCTTGATGTCGGTACGCCGCTCCATCTCGGCATAAGTGGTGCGCAGCACGGCGGGCACGTGAAAGACATGGGTGACGCCGTAGCCCTTGAGCATATCGGCGAGGCATTGCGCCCCGGTCATTCTGCGATTGTGGCCGAGCAGCATGGGGTCATTTCCTCTGACAACTTTTCCCGGGCGCAGCGCAGCACGAAGTGATGCGCTGCAGAACCGGGATCGTTACAAACTCAGAACATCCAAACGTCGAGCCTACAACGATCCCGGATCAGCGGTGCACCGCTTCGCGCTGCACCGCATCCGGGAAACGCAACGTGTGCGCTCCATTGCAAATTCAATCCTTGAACACCGCCACGGCCCGGATCGGCGAGCCTGTGCCTTCGCGCCATTTCAGCGGCAGGCCGATAAACTGGAATTCGCCCTGCCCGAGCAAAGCTTCCAGATTGCACAGGCTTTCCATATGGGTAATGTCGAGTTCGAGGCAGGCCTTGTGCACCAGCGAGTTGACCTTCCCCTCCGGACCCGGCCGCATCGAATCGATGCCGAAATGCACGATGCCCTGCCGCGCCAGCCATTCGGTGGCCGCGACGTTGACACCGGGATTGTCGGTCGCATAGGCCGCGGTTGGAAACGTGCGCGCGTGATGGCCGGTGCAGATGAGCACCGTGCCCTTTTTCGGAATCGGCACGCCCGCCTTATCCACCGCGTCGTCCAGATCAGCGGGCGTAATTTCAGCCCGCGGCGCAATATGCCGCAGGTCGATGCAGATGCCTTGGACGATGCAGTTTTCCAACGGATATTTGTCGATCGGCGTGCCGCTCTTGCCGAAGTGGCGCGGCGCGTCGATGTGGGTGCCGCCATGGTCGGGCATGGAGAAGAACATCACGCTGTTGCCCTGAATGTTGCCCGACTCGGCGAAAGCCTCTTCGTGGGTCTTCCAGATGCCGTGAATGATGGGCGGCTGGCCCGGATAGGCCGGCGTGCGATGGTAAAGCTCCCGGCTCAAATCGACGATCCGCATCGTACTCTTCTCCCTTGCGCAGGCGGCTTGGCGCGAACACTATCCTCGGGTTGCGACGACGACAACGCCGCGCAAAGGCTTGCAAAGGCCCGAAGTGGAGCGCCGCATGAAGACCTCGACCGACCGCATTCTCACCACCCACACCGGCAGCCTGCCGCGGCCGAAGCCGCTCGTGGACATCATTCTCGGCCGGGAAAAGGGCGCCGCCGTCGATGCCGCAGAATTCGAAGCCGAGACCGCCAAAGCCGTCGATGACGTGGTCTCCCGCCAAGTGGCCTCCGGCATTGACGTGGTCAGCGACGGCGAGATGAGCAAGCCGTCCTATACGACCTATATCCGCCACCGCGTCGCCGGCATCGCGCCGGACCCGCGCGCGGCCGAGAAGGGTCGCGATATCATGATCGGGCGCGATCTGATCGATCACCCGGATTTCGGCCGCGTGCGCCGCAGTTTTTCCGACGTGCCGTTTCCCGGCTGCGTCGGCGAACTGCGCTACAAGGACCGCAGCGCGCTCGACCGCGATCTCGCCCACCTCAAAGCCGCCGCGCAAAAGTCGCAGCCGACCGAAGTGTTCATGACCGCGCCGTCGCCGGGAATTTTGACGCGCTTCATTATCAACCTGCATTACCCGACCGAAGAGGCTTACGTCGCCGCGCTCGCCGACGTAATGAAGACTGAATATCGCGCGATTGTGGAAGCGGGCTTCGTCCTGCAGATCGACGCGCCCGACCTCGGCTCGGCGCGCAACAACCAGTACCGCCATCTCACCGACGACGAATTCCGCACGAAGATCGCCGAGCGCAATATCGCGGCGCTCAATACCGCGACTGCAGGGCTTCCGGCCGACCGCATGCGGCTGCACATCTGCTGGGGCAATTACGAGGGCCCGCACACCCACGATCTGCCGCTTCTGAAAATCATCGACATCGCGTTCAAGGCGAGGCCGCAGGCGATCAGCATCGAGGCCGCCAACCCGCGACACGAGCACGAATGGGAAGACCTCAAGGACATTAAAATTCCCGACGACAAGATTCTCATTCCGGGCGTCATCGATTCGACCACGAATTTCGTCGAGCATCCACGCCTCGTTGCGCAGCGCATCGGCCGTTTCGCCGAAGCGATCGACCGCGAGCGTTTGATCGCCGGCGTCGATTGCGGTTTTGGCACTGCGGTGCGCGCCGAGCCGATGGTGGCCGACAGCATCGTCTGGGCCAAGCTGCGCGCGCTCTCAGACGGCGCCGCGATCGCCAGCAAAAGGCTATGGGGAAGGCAGGGTGGGTAAAGGTTTGCAACGCGCCGTGGCCGCGCGTCTGAGTACGGCGTGGGCTTCGCTCAGCCCACCTACGGATTGCTGCGCGCGTGAAGCTGTTGAGGCAAATGGCTACAATAGACAAGGCTAGGCCAAAACGCGCGCAGCAATTGGGGAGGAGTAAAGCCGGTGAAAATCGCGATCGTCAATCTGGGGCAGATCGTGTCCGGCGACTGGCGCGCGCCGCTCGCCGCCGGCGACACGATCGTCAGCGAGGGCGAGCGCATCACGCTTGTCGGCACGGCCGCTGCCGCCGCGGTCGAGAGCGCCGACGTGGTGATCGATGCCGGCGGCATGACGGCGATACCGGGCCTCATCGATTCGCATGTGCACGTCACCTTCGGCGACTATACGCCGCGGCAGCGCACGGTAGGCTTTCTCGAAAGCTACATTCACGGCGGCACCACGACCGCGATTTCGGCCTCGGAGGTGCATGTGCCCGGGCGGCCGAGCGATGCGGAAGGCGTCAAGGCGCTGGCGCTCGCGGCGCAGCGCTGCTTCGCAAATTATCGGCCAGGCGGCATGCGCGTGCTGGCGGGTTCGGTGATTCTGGAGCCGGGGCTCAAGGCCGCCGACTTCGTCGAACTGGCAGTCAACGGCGTTAGACTCGCCAAGGCGGGCTTCGGGGCGGTGAAGACGGCGTATGACTACGTGCCGCTCGTGCGCGATGCCAAGGCGGCCGGCCTGATCACCACCTGCCACACCGGCGGCGCATCGATTCCCGGCTCCGGCGCCATCACCGGCGATCATCTCCTTGCCATGCTGCCGCACGTCTCCTTTCATATCAACGGCGGGCCGACCGCGATGCCTGACCGCGATTTCGAGCGCGTGATCGAACAAAGCGAGATCGCCTTGCAGGTTTGCACGGCCGGCAATCTGCGCACCGCGCTCATGTGCGCACGTCTTGCCGAAGAGCACGGCGCCTTCGACCGTTTCATCATCGCCACCGACACGCCGACCGGCTCCGGCATCATGCCGCTCGGCATGCTGTACACGATCGCGCATTGCGCCAGTCTCACGGACATGGCGGCGGAAAGATTTATTTGCGCGGCGACCGGCAGCAACGCGCGCGTCTATGGGCTCGATTCGGGGTTGCTCGCCGCCGGGCATGCCGCCGACATCGTGCTGATCGACGCGCCCGACGGCGGCACGCAGGCCACCGCGCTTGCAGCCATCAAGCACGGCGACATCGCCGCCATCGGCGGCGTGATCGCCGCCGGGGTGCCGCGCTTCGTCGGCAGGAGCCGCAATACCCCGCCGACGACGCGCAAGGCGCGCGTCGTGCGCTCGGCGGTGACGCAGGATTTTTCCGGCGCGGCACATTAGGCTACTGCCTTGTCATCATCCGCGAAGGCGGATGATCCAGCAGCCGCATGGGATGCGGTGTCGGACTGAGTAAGAACCGCCGTGCCGTGATTACTGGATGCTCCGCCTTCGCGGAGCATGACAGTGGCCGAAGTTGAGCAATGAACGAGCGCGTGACTATGAGCAAAAATGGCCGCTTGGTCGAAGCCACCAGACTTTTGCAGGAAGGCGGGCTCGACGGCCTAATTGCCGCCAGCAATGGGCTCAATAATTTTTTGGAATCGAACGCCGTCTATGTTCTCTCCGGCGTGCGCCCGATCGGCGAGAGCGCCGTGGTGCTCGATCGCGAAGGAAGCTCGACGCTGATCGTGACGCCGGCTTGGGATGGCGAGCGTGCCGCCTCGCTTTCGTCGACCGACGCCACGATCGCGACCGACGATCTTGGCGCCGCGCTGAAGACCGCGGTCGGGAAGCATCGCCTCGAAGTGTCGCGCAGCTTATCGGTCGGCCTGTCGTTGCTCGGCCACGGCCTCGTCGACCGCATCGGCACGGCGCTCGGCGCACTGCCGAAAGCCGCCGATGAATTGGTGCGCGATCTTGCCCGCGTGCGTACCGCCGAGGAGCTTGAAGCGGCGGAGCGCGCCACCTGGATCGCCGAGCGCGGCTACGAGCGGCTCCTGGAATACGCGCGTCCCGGCCTGCGCGAGTACGAGCTGGCGGCCGAGCTTTATTGCTTCACGAAAAAGCTCGGCGCCGAGGACAATTTCCTCTTGATGAGCGCTTCGCAGCACAATCTCGCGGTCCGCGCCGCCGGCGAGCGCATTCTCGACGTTGGCGACATTATTCTTTCCGAGATCACGCCCTGTTACCGCGGCCAGTTCGCGCAGATTTGCCGCACGACGGCGATCGGCGAGCCGCGGCCTCCGGTGCGCGAGAAATATGCCATATTGCAGGACGCCATGCGCGCGGGCCTGGCGGCGGGGCGCGCCGCGGCGGCGCTCGCGGCGCTCATCGCCGCCGTGCGGCCGGGTACGCGGACGGCAGAGCTATACGCCAAGGCGACCGACGCGCTGGCGCCGTTTCCGCTTCACCCCGTCCTCGGCGCCAGCATCGGCCACGGCATTGGATTGTCGCTCAACGAGCAACCCGAATTCCGCGCCCCCGCAGATGCCGCGCTGGTGGAAGACGGCGTTTACACGCTGCAGGTCGGCATTGCCGACGCCAACGCCGGCAATGCTTTATTGTCGGCCGTCGTGCGCAATACGGCGAAAGGCGCGGAAGTTTTGGCGCGCTCGCCGCCGTTGTCGTTGTAGATGCGGAGCAATCGCCGCCCCGGATTCGGCTATCGCGGCGCGGGCCGGCTCGCTCGGTTGCCGTTGCTGCAATCCGACCGCGTGCCGCAGCGGCTGCAAACGCGGCAGCGCGGTTAAACTTCCAGCGTGGCCGTCACCGGCACATGGTCGGAGGGACGCGTCCAGCCGCGCGAGGCCTTCAAGACCTTGACGCCGGACACGCGGTCGGCGAGCGCCGGCGACACCCAGATATGATCGAGCCGGCGGCCCTTGTCGGCGGCGGCCCAGTCCGGCGAGCGGTAGCTCCACCAGGTGAAGAGTTTCGCCGGCTCCGGAACGACGCTGCGCACTGCGTCGATCCAGCCCCCGGTCTTCTGCACGTCCAGAAGTTTCTCGCATTCGATCGGCGTGTGCGAGACGACGGCGAGAAGCTGCTTGTGACTCCATACGTCGCATTCGAGCGGCGCCACGTTGAGGTCGCCGACGACGATGCTGCGTTGCGAGCGTGCCGGCAGCAGCATGGCGCTGCCGAGCATCTCGTCGAGGAAGGCGAGCTTGTGGGCGAATTTCGGGTTGACCGCCGGATCGGGTATGTCGCCGCCCGCCGGTACGTAGAAATTGTGCAGCGTGATCGGGTCGCTTAAGCCGGCGCGTTCGCCGAGCACGATCGACATATGGCGGCAGTCGCTTTTGCCGCAGAACGCGTGGATCGCGCTCGATTCGAACGGCAATCGCGAGACCACGACGACGCCGTGATAGCCCTTTTGCCCGTTCAGCGCGACGTTCTCATAGCCGAGCCGCCTGAAGCGCTTGAGCGGGAAGGCGTCGTCCGGGCACTTGGTCTCCTGAAGGCATAATATGTCGGGCCGAGCCGCCTTGATGAATTTGGCGACCAGATCGATGCGCAGCCGCACCGAGTTGATGTTCCAGGTTGTCAGAGTGAGCTTCACAGGAATCGGGGACCGGGATCGCAAGTCGGAAGTCGAAAATCGGAAGAGCAGTGTATAAACATCAGCGACGCAATCCGCCATCTGATTTCCGACTCCTGATTTCCACCCTCCGGCTACTGATTACTGATGCTCGGATTACGCTGGTAATTGATGACGAACAGATGCGGATCGGGCTTTTTGTTCGAGTCGAGATTATAGACCGAGACCGTGGTGTCCAACCCCTGCGGATCGGTAACGGTCCACTGCTTGAGCGTCAAATCCTTGGCATCGAACATGATCATCAGCCGGCTGGTGCCGACCATCGCCTGTTTTTCTTCGATGACCACGGTGACGTATTTGTCATCGGACGACACGCTCACGACGTTGGTGTCGCGGAGGAGATCGATATGGTCGGCAAGCAGGTAGCGCAGCGGGGTCTGTGAGAGCGGCCAGAGATCCTGCGTGGCGAGATCGCGATTGCGCACCGCGACCGAGGAGCCGTCGGCGATAACGTCGATCGGGCTGGGCGGATTATACTCAAAGCGCACTTTGCCCGGCTTCTGGATGTAGAAGGTGCCCTCGGTGCGGCTGCCGTCGGGCGCGATCTGGACGAAATTTCCCACCAGCGTCTGCACGCTGGAAAGGTAAAGGCTGATACGGTCGAGCAAGTCCCGCTGTTTGGCGTCAAAGGCTATCGCCTGCCCGGGCTGTGCGCCAATGCCCGCGCCCTTGTCGAAGGGAAGCGAGAACGGAAAGAAGCCGTGGCTTGAGGCTGGAGCGGTATTGCTTGAATCGGCGGGCACCGAAGCGGGCGGCACGCCGGCCTTGGGCAGCGGAGCCGGCGTCGGCAGCGGCACGCTTTCGGCGAACACCGATGAGCTTGCGAGCACGGCGCAAACTGCCGCTACGAGAACGATCGCTGCGTACCGTCCCGCCATGTCCCTCTCCCGCTTCCCCTACCCTTTAACCTCCCCCGCTTGCGGGGGAAGGAAAGCGCGAGGGCCGCACGCCCCGTGGCAAACCTCTTCGCTACTCGCGCGTTATGGCGAATTCGCGGCTGCCATTTCCCTTAAAGACCGGGGTGCCGATTCTCAATAGGGCTCTTCGTCGCCGCCTTCCACGAGGATTTCGCGTTTGCCGGCGTGATTGGCCTGCCCGACAATGCCCTCCTGCTCCATGCGCTCCATGAGCGAGGCGGCGCGATTGTATCCGATCTGCAATCGGCGCTGGATATAGCTGGTCGAGGCTTTGCGGTCGCGCACGACGACCTGCACCGCCTGCTGATACAGATCGGCGCCTTCGGCTTCACCGGCCAGACCCATCGGCGTGCCATCGAACAAAGCCGCGTCGTCGCCATCCTGCGGCTCCTCGGCGGTGACGGCTTCGAGGTATTGCGGCACGCCTTGCGTCTTGAGGTGCCGCACGACCTTCTCGACCTCCTCGTCGGACACGAACGGTCCATGCACGCGGCTGATGCGCCCGCCGCCGGCCATGTACAGCATGTCGCCCTGGCCGAGCAGCTGTTCGGCGCCCTGCTCGCCGAGAATGGTGCGGCTGTCGATTTTCGAAGTGACCTGGAAGGAGATTCGCGTGGGGAAATTGGCCTTGATGGTGCCGGTGATGACGTCGACGGAAGGGCGCTGTGTCGCCAGGATCACGTGCAGCCCGGCCGCGCGCGCCATCTGCGCAAGGCGCTGCACCGCGCTCTCGATGTCCTTGCCGGCGACCATCATCAGGTCGGCCATTTCGTCAACGATGACTACGATGTACGGCAGCGGTTCGAGGTCGAGCTCCTCGTTCTCGTAGATCGCTTCGCCGGTCTCCTTGTCGTAGCCGGTATGCACGGTGCGGCTGAGCTTCTCTCCCTTTTTGCCGGCCTCGGCGACGCGCGCGTTGTAGCCGTCGATGTTGCGCACGCCGAGCTTCGACATTTTCTTGTAGCGCTGCTCCATCTCGCGCACCGCCCATTTGAGCGCGACCACGGCTTTTTTCGGATCCGTGACGACCGGAGTGAGCAGGTGCGGAATGCCGTCGTAGACGGAGAGCTCGAGCATTTTCGGATCGACCATGATCAGCCGGCACTGGTCGGGATGCAGACGATACACCAGGCTGAGGATCATCGTATTGATGGCGACGGATTTTCCCGATCCTGTGGTGCCGGCGATGAGCAAGTGCGGCATGCGCGAAAGATCGACGAGAACCGCTTCTCCGCCGATCGCCTTGCCGAGGCAGAGCGGCAGCCTGGCTTCGGTATCGGCATAGTCGCGCGAGGCAAGGAGCTCGCGCAGATAGACTTTTTCGCGGGTCGGATTCGGCAATTCGATGCCGATCGCGTTCCGTCCCGACACCACCGCGACGCGCGCGGAAAGCGCGCTCATGGAACGGGCGATGTCGTCGGCGAGGCTGATCACGCGCGACGACTTTATGCCGGGCGCGGGCTCCAGCTCGTACAGCGTGACCACCGGTCCCGGCCGCGCATTGATGATCTCGCCGCGCACGCCGAAATCGGCAAGCACCCCTTCCAGCGCGGTGCCGTTTTCTCGGATCAGCTCTGCGCTCAACGTTGTCCGCTCGCCGCCGCGCGGCGCCGTCAACAGGTTGAGCGAAGGCGGCGCGTAGCCGTCCGATGAGCGGCGCAGCGGTTTTGGCGCCGGCCGCGGTTTGCGCGCGGCGGGCGAGGGCGCTTCGGCGTTTGCCGCATCATCGGCTTCACCGCCGGCGCGCTGCTCCGCGGGTCCGCCGAAATGCGGCTCGATACGGCGCCGCGGCACCGTGATCTCGCCGCGCCAAACGGATTGCGCCCGCGGGCGGCGGCGCAAAAGCCGTGCGAGCCGCGCGCGCAAGCTGAGGAGCGCGTGCGCCATCAAGCCAAGCGAAATCCATGCCTCGTCGTCTCCATCCCCGGACTCTTTCTCGACTTTCTCGACCGTTTCCTCCGCGGTGTCGCGCCACACGATGCCTGCGGCGACGGCGAAGGCAGCCAGCGCGGCTACGCCGAGGAAAATTGCCGCGATGAGCCGATGGCTGCCTGAAAGCGGCGCGTGCAATAGCACTGCCGGCAATTGCAGCATGGCATCGCCGATCACGCCGCCGAGACCCGAGGGCAGCGGCCAATGCGGACTGCGCGGCAGGCAGGAGGCAAAGGCAGCGGTCAACACCGCGCCGACGAGCCAGAGCACGACGCGCAGACGCTCGTGGCTGAGCGGCCGGTGACCGAGCAGCCGATAGCCCCACACCGCAATCGGCAGCAAAAGCGCCAGCGAACCTAAGCCGAAGAGCTGCATCGTCAGATCGGCGGCGATGGCGCCGGGCCGGCCGAGGAGATTGTGCACCGGCGTGTCGGTCGCGTGGCTCAGCGAAGGATCTTGCACCGACCAGGTGGCGAGCGCGAGCGCCGCCATCATGGCGAGGCTGAGGAGGGCAATCCCGCCCAGCTCGCGCAGCCGCCGTTGCAATACGGCGCCGAGTTGGCCGGAGAGAAAGGCCATCCCGTCGAGGCCGCGATCGATCAGCGACATCGGCTTGCCTCAGCCAAGCACCGCGACGAGACGATGCAACGCCTCGGCGGTGATCTCTTTGTTCTGCACCATGGCGACGCGCACGTAATGTTCGCCCGGATTGCTCCCGTCCGCCTGCTCGCGTGCGAGATAGCGGCCCGGCACGACGCGCAAGCCGCCCTCGCGCCACAGCTTGAGCGTCGCTGCCTCGCTGCCGCCCTGCGCGGCAACATCGAGCCAAAGGAAGAACCCGCCCGCGGGACGCCGATACGAGTAGCGGTCGCCGACGATCTGGTCGGCGAGATCGAATTTTTCCCGATAGAGCCGCCGGTTGTCCTCGACGTGGGTCTCGTCGCCGTAGGCGGCGATGGCGACATGTTGCATGGGGGTTGGGACCTGCGGCGCGGCGACGTTGCGCAATTCCAGATAGGCCGACAAAAACTTGCGATCGCCGGCGGCGAAGCCGACCCGCAGGCCGGGCAGGCTCGATCGCTTCGACAGCGAATGAAATACGACGACGTTGGCAAAATCCCGCCCCGCCGCTTCGAGCATTCCCGGGGGCGCGCGGTCGCTATAGATCTCGCAATAGCATTCGTCGGCGAAGACGAGAAAATCGAAGCGGCGCGCCAACACGGTGAGGTGCGAAAGATAGGAGCTGTCCGCCACCGCGCCCTGCGGATTGGCCGGCGAGGCGAGGTAGAAAGCAACCGTGCGCGCGAGCAAATCCTCATTGAGCGCATCGAGATCGGGCAGGAAGCCGGATGACGCGGTCGCCGGCAGATACACCGGCTCGCAATCGGCCGCGACCGCGCCGGCGGAATACGCGGCGTAGAACGGATTCGGGATAAGCACGGCCGGCCGGCCCGCGCGCGGCGTCACCCAATTTCTCGCTGCGAGCGCCGCGAGAAAGAGTCCTTCCCGCGTGCCGTTGAGCACCAGCACTTCGGTTGCCGGATCGACCGGGCGCTCGAGTACGTAGCGGCGGTCCAGCCATTTGCCGACGGCTTGCGCAAACTCGTCGAGCCCCTTGTTCATCGGATAGCGGCCGAACTCGGCGACATGCGCGGCGAGCAGCGGTCCGACGAACGCCGGAATCGGATGCTGCGGTTCGCCGACCGCAAGGCTGATCGCGGGTTTGCCCGGCGGAACGCCATCAAGAAGCTCGCGCAGCCTTACGAATGGCGAGCGCGAGCCGGGCGCGCGGGCAGGTGCAATGGGAGCTTGGCGGGTCATCCTATACATCACGCACAGCGGGGCCGCCCGCCGGATCACCGATCCGATAGCATAGGAGCGGCGAGGTTAAGACGCGATTAACCATTGCTCGGTGAGGGCTATTCGTAGCCGATCACAAGTGTGGCTGGTCTTCGTGTTGACGAAGTAGCCTCTAGTGGCTACCTTTAGCTATGCGCTCGGTTGGCCTCAAGATTCTCAAGAACAGGCTCAGCGAATACATCCGCCTGGCTGCCAACGGCGAGACGGTTCTCGTTACCGACCGCAATCGTGTTGTCGCCGAGATCATCCCTCCCCAGCCGGGCCGCAAGTCGGTGAGCGAGGACGAATTCATTGCCCGGGGCGTGCGGGAGGGATGGCTCACCCCAGCGAGCATTCCGCCGGGCGATCCGCCGCCGCGCAAGCCGGTCATGAAGTTCGAGGACCTGATGAAGGACCTCGATGAGTCCCGGGCGGATCGTGATTTACCTTGATAGTTCGGTGGCCCTGGCTCATCTTTTTGGTGAAGGCCGCTTTCCACCGCCTTTGATGTGGCGTGAACGTCTGGTGTCCAGCCGCCTGCTGCAATACGAGCTTTGGAATCGAGTTCACGCGCGCGCCCTGACGCATTCATATGCCGGCGAAGCGCGTGTGCTTCTCGCTCATATATCGTTGCTCGATTTTGGCCCAGAAGTACTCGCTCGCGCCTTGGAGCCTTTTCCAGTTTCGGTACGCTCGCTCGACGGATTGCACCTTGCCACGATCGAATTCCTGCGTGCGCGTGGCGAAGATATTGAATTGGCCAGTTACGATCGCAGGCTTGTTGCAGGTGCGCAGGCGCTGGGCATCGCGATCTATCCGCTTTGATGCATTCCAACAAGCGCGAGCGCTTCAGCTTAGCAACCGGCGCACGGCCGACGCCCATCCGGCCAGCTTGCGCTCGCGCATCCCGGCAGCCATCTGCGGGGCAAATCGGCGCTCCAATCGCCATTGCGCCGAGAAGCGTTCCGGCTCCGGAAAGAAACCGACATGCAAGCCGGCCAAGTAGGCCGCCCCGAGCGCCGTCGTTTCCCTGACGTACGGACGATCGACAGTGCAGCAGGTCAAGTCGGCGAGGCGTTGCATCGTCCAGTCGGAATTGGCCATGCCGCCGTCGACGCGCAAAGTTTTCAGCGAATCTTTTGCCTCCGGCCAGTCCGACCGCATCGCGGCCAGAAGATCCGCGGTCTGAAAGCAAACGCTTTCGAGCGCGGCTTGCGCCAACTCCGCCGGTCCGCTGGCGCGCGTGAGGCCGAACAGCGCGCCGCGCGCGTCGGGCCGCCAATAGGGAGCGCCGAGTCCGACGAAAGCCGGAACGAGAATCACTTCCTGAGTCGGGTCTGCGGCGGCGGCGAGCGGGCCTGTGGCTTGCGCGCTTTGCACCACGCGCAGGCCGTCGCGCAGCCATTGCACGGCTGCGCCGGCGACGAAGATCGAGCCCTCGAGTGCGTAGGAGCGTTTGCCGTCGAGCTGGTAGGCGATCGTCGTGAGCAGCCTATTGTTGGAAGCGACAGGCGTTCGACCGGTATTGAGCACGACAAAGCAGCCGGTGCCGTAGGTCGCTTTGAGCATTCCCGGCGCGAAGCACGCTTGTCCGATCAGCGCCGCCTGCTGATCGCCGGCAATACCGCAAATGGGGATTGCCGCCCCGAATAGTTCAGGGTCGGTCAATCCGAACGCGGCGGACGAATCGAAGACTTTCGGCAGAACGGTTTTCGGTACGCCGAGCAGCGCCAGCAGCCGATCGTCCCAATGGCCTTCGTGAATGTCGAACAAGAGCGTGCGCGATGCGTTCGTCGCATCGGTGGCGTGCACTTTGCCGCCGGTGAGGCGCCATAGCAGATACGTATCGACCGTCCCGAAGGCGAGTTCGCCGCGCGCGGCTAATTCGCCGGCGCCGGGCGCGTGACCGAGCAGCCAGGCGAGCTTGGTGCCGGAGAAATATGGATCGAGGAGGAGGCCGGTCTTTGCCGCGAACAGCGGTTCGTGACCGCTTGCCCGCAGCCGCCCACACAAATCTGCGGTGCGCCGATCCTGCCAGACGATCGCCCGATAGACCGCGCGTCCGGTTGTGCGTTCCCACAACAACGTGGTTTCGCGCTGATTGGTGAGGCCGATGGCGGCGATGTCTCTGGCCCCGGCGCCGGCGTCGCGCATGGCGCTGCGGCAGGTCTCGACGGTCGTCGTCCAAAGGTCTTCGGGATCGTGCTCGACTTCCCCGTCGGCCGGAAAATGCTGCGGGAACTCCCGCTGGGCCAAGGATGCAATCGACATATCGGCGCGGAACAGAATGGCGCGCGTCGACGTCGTCCCTTGGTCGATTGCGAGGACGTAGGTTGTCACCCGCTCCTCCCGCAGCCCCGGTCGCGCCTAAGCAGACACAAGCGATGCGTTGGCCGATCGCGCCCGAGGGCATTGATTAGGTAGTTCGCGCCATGCAAACTGGGCGCTTGCATTAAGACAACGACGGGGGCGCTCGCGATGGAAGACACCCACCTGGCGACCGGAATGCCGGTGGCCGAAACCGGGGCGACCATGCAGGAACGGATCGACTTTCTCAAGCAGGTCATCGCCTTCACCGAAGGCAATATTCGCGCCTACGATGTCAAGGCGGAAATCTGTCTCGCGGCTTTCGTGCTGTCGGGCAATCCGCTCATCGCAATGATCAACAGCGCTTGCGGTCAGCCCGCTTCCCGCAATGTTTTGGTTATCATGATCGTCGTTTATTTGGCGACGATCCTGTTTTATCTCTGGGTGATTTGGCCGGTTCCGGCGGCGAAGCGGCGGCTGACCGACGGTCTCGATGCCAAGGGCTTGTTCTACCTGCACGATCCGTTCGCCTGGGTCGGAACCAAGTATTCAGAACAGCTCAAGCGGCTGGTGGTGGAGCCCGAGCTGACGGCGGAGGCGCTGAATCTTGCCTATATCCGCAAGGTCAAGGCACGGCGTCTGAAGAATGCTCTCATCACGACGCTGTGTACGTACTGCATCATCGCTGCCGGTTTTTTCGGGGTCGGTCGATGCGGCTTGTGACCCGGTAAATCACGTCGGTCAGCGCGCCGCGTCAGACAGGAATCCCGCGCACGTTGAAAACTTTGACCGGGCGGTGAAAACCTTTGAGCTGCAGCTCTTGCAGCGGCTCCAACTGCGCCAGCGTTTCAACCGCGGTCTGCACCTTGCCGTCGATCAGAATCTGACCGTCCCGCGCCGCCGCACACAACCGCGCGGCAAGGTTGGTCACCGTACCGATGGCGGCGTAGTCGAACCGGCCCTCGAAGCCGATACGGCCCAGCGTGGCGTAGCCGTGGGCGATGCCGATCCCAAAACCGAGCTCGAAGCCGTGCTTGCGCCATTTGCCGCTCAAATCGGTGACCGCGGCGCGCATCTGCTCCGCCATTTGCACCGCCCGGATGCACGGGTCGGGGCACGGCAACGGATCGTTCAGCATCGCCATCAGGCCGTCGCCGGCGAAGCGCTCGATGGTGGCCCCGCATTTGTGGATGATCGCGCCGACCGCGGCGTGATACTCGCGCAGGATGTTCATGACCTCTTCGGGCTCGGAAGTCTCGGCGAAGGCGGTAAAGCCGCGCAGGTCGCAAAACACGACGCTGACGTCGCGGCGATGACTGTCGAGGACGCGATCATCGCCCGACGACAGCACCAGTTCGGCCACCTGAGGTGAAAGAAAGCGCTTCAAACGGTCCATGCGTTCGATTTGCTTTAGCTGCTCGGCGACGCGGTTTTCCAGCGTGCGATTCCAACTGGCGAGATCGGCGGCCTGCGCCCGCACCTGGTCGGTCAATTCCTTGATGCGCAGCATTGACTTGACGCGTGCCACCAGGGCGGCCTGATCGATCGGCTTGGTCAGATATTCATCGGCGCCGGCGTCGAGTCCGGCAACGACGTCCTTGGTGTCGGCCTTTGCCGTCACCAGAATGATGGCGATGAATGGCAGATCCGCATCCGCTTTGAGCCGCCGGCAGACTTCGATCCCGTCGATCTTCGGCATCATCACGTCGAGCAGGATCAGGTCGGGACGGCGCTCCCGCACGCTCGCCAGCGTTTCCTCGCCATCGCCGGCCTGCAGCAACTCATAGCCGTGGGTCCGCAGCCGCGTGACCAGGATGTCGCGGTTGGTCTCATTGTCGTCGACCACGAGGATGCGGGCCGGGTTGTTCATGGCTGAGCCAGCTGCTCGCGTTTCCCGGATGCGGTGCAGCGCGAAGCGGTGCACCGCTGATCCGGGATCGTAACAAACACGGAGTACGTAACGGTCCCGGGTCTGCAGCGCACCACCACAGCGCGTCGAAGACGCACGTGAACGCGCTTATGGTGCTGCGCTGCGCCCGGGAAACGTATTTGCGTAATCACGGCAGAAATTCCCTGATCTTCGCCAGCAATTGCCGCGGGCTGTAGGGCTTGGTGACGTAGGCGTCGCAGCCGGCGGCACGGGCTTTGACGTCGTCGCCGCTCAACGCGTACGACGTCACCACGATCACCGGGATGCTTTTGAGATCGGGATCGGCCTTGATGCGGCGCGTCGCCTCGTAGCCGTCCATGAGCGGCAATTGGATGTCCATGAGAATCAGGTCCGGGCGCTCGTTCTTCGCCGCGGCGATTCCGGTCTCGCCGTCGCCGGCCTCGATCATCTCGTAGCCGGCGCTGCCCAAGAGGTCGCGCAGGATTTGCCGATTGTCTTCCTGATCCTCGACCACGAGAACGCGCTTGCTCATGTCCGCCCCCCTAGATTATCCGCCCCCGCGAAGCGGGGGAGGGGGACCGCCATGCGCAGCATGGCGGTGGAAGGGGCGTCGGCCGACAGGCGCGCGTCGCCGTTTAAGAGTTGCCTCCCCTGCTGCATGCCCCCTCCACCGCCCTTCGGGCGGTCCCCCTCCCCCGCTGCGCTGCGCTTCGCGGGGGCGGATGAACCATGGCTCGATGTCACGGCTGCCTTTCCGCTTGTTTCTCCACCCGCAGCGGCACCGTGAACGAGAACGTCGCGCCGTGGCCCGGGCTCGACTCGACCCAGAGCTTGCCGCCGTGCATTTCGACGATGCGCTTGGAGATCGCCAAGCCAAGCCCGGTGCCGCCCTTGGTCTTGGTCTGCGAATTGTCCGCCTGCTGGAACTCTTCGAATATTTTGGCCTGATCCGCCTCGGCAATCCCCGGACCGGTGTCGCGCACCGCGAGGGTGTAGGCGCCGTCGGCGGCGGAGGCCGCGATGGCGACTTCGCCCGTGTCGGTGAACTTGATGGCGTTGCCGACCAGATTGAGCAGCACCTGCGCCAGCCGCCGCTCGTCGCCGCGGGCGCGCGGCAAGTCGCGCGGCAGCTCGATCCTAAAGCTTAGTTTTTTATTGCTGGCCAGTGGCTCGACGGCGACATAGACGCTTTGCACCATGTCCTGGATCGAGTAGTCGTTAAGCGACAGCACGAGCTGCCCGGCCTCGATCTTGGACAGGTCGAGCACGTCGTTGATGAGCCCAAGCAGGTGCTTGCCGTTGGTCTGCACGCGCTCCAGCACGGCGCGCATCTTTTCCGGCGCCTCGCCATAGATGCTGTCGAGGATCAGTTCGGTATAGCCGAGGATGGCATTCAGGGGCGTGCGCAGCTCATGGCTCATGTTGGCGAGAAACTGCGACTTGTGCTTGCTCGCGACTTCGAGCTGGCGGCTCTTGACCTCGATCTCGTTGAACAGCCGGGCGTTCTGGATCGCCAGCACCGATTGCGCCGCGAAGGTCTTGATCAGATCGACCGTGCTCTTGGCGAACTCGCCGGGAGTTTTGCGGCGGACCACCAGCATGCCGACGATCTCCTCGCCGCGCATCAGTGGCGCCACCAACAGCGCGCGGTAGCCGGCGCGCAGGATCGTGTCGGTCAGCGCCGAGCGCGTCTCCGCGCTCAAATCGGCGATCTGAACCGGCTCGCGTTGCGCGATCGCCGGTGCGATGTTCGGCTCGTCAACGCCGATGTGGCGATGCGCCAGCGCATCGATCAACTGCGCATCCATGCCGTAGGTGGCGCGCAGGTGGAATTCGCGCGCCGCTTCGTCGTAGCCGTAGATCGCGCCGGCCTCGGTCGCGGACAATGGCACGGCCTTGCTGACAATGGTCGAGAGCACGGTTTGCAGATCGAGCGTCGAATTGACCGCTTGGCTGACCTCGCCGAGCGCCCGCAGCTCCGCGACCGAGCGGCCAAGCTCGTCGGTTCGGGCACGCAATTCGTTGAGCAGCCGCGTGTTCTCGATGGCGATGACGGCCTGAGCGGCGAAGTTTTTGACCAGATCGATCTGCTTGTCGGTGAATGGGCGCACTTCCTGGCGATAGATTACGATTGCGCCGACAACCCCATTGTCCTTGAGCATCGGCACGGCAATGGCGGATCGCGCGCCGCCGAGCTTGGTCGCGGGGCTGGAGGCAGCTTCAGCGGCCATGTCGACGGTGTGAATCACTTGCTTTGTCCGCACGGCACGAACAAGCATGCTGCCCGGCAGCTCTTGAAACGGTCCGCGCTGTCTATTGAATTCGGCATGCTCCGGGGGTGTGCCGACTTCAGCCGCAAAGTGGAAGAGGTTGCCGTCAAAGCGGAACAACGTGCCGAACTTGGCCTTGCAGATGCGCGTCGCATTCTCCAGCATCGCCTGAAAGACAGGCTCCAGTTCGCCGGGCGACGAGCTGATGACGCCAAGTACTTCGGAAGTCGCCGTCTGCTGTTCCAGCGATTCGGTGAGATCGTCGGTGCGCTGGCGAAGCTCGTTGAGCAGCCGCGTGTTCTCGATGGCGATGACGGCCTGGGCGGCGAAGTTCTGCACCAGCGCGATCTGCTTGTCGGTGAACGGACGGACCTCCTGGCGATAGATGGCGAAGATGCCGATCAGGGCATCGTCCTTGAGCATCGGGACGACGAGAAGTGTGCGAACTCCCCCTGATTCCACCGCAGTGACGACGAACGGATGACGATTTGCGTAGGCTTCGAGTTCTCTGACATCCGGGACGTGAATGGTGCGATGGCTGCGAATGATTTGTCCGAAAGCGGTGTCGGGGCCCGGATGAACGGGACCCCGCTGCAATAATTCTGCAAACGCCGCCGGCGTATTGTGTATCGCGATTGCGCGAAATGCACCGTCTTCAAATCGAAACAGGTTGCCGAACTTGGCGTCACAGATGCGGGTTGCGTTTTCCAGCATCGCCTGGAACACGGGCTCGAGTTCGCCGGGTGATGCGCTGATGACGCGCAACACCTCGGACGTAGCGGTCTGCTGCTCGAGCGACTCGCGCAATTCGTTGAGCAGCCGTGCATTCTCGATGGCGATGACGGCCTGGGCGGCGAAGTTTTGCACCAGTTCGATCTGCTTGTCGGAGAACGGCCGGACTTCCTGCCGGTAAATGGAGATTGCGCCGATAAGCTCCTTTTCCTTGAACATCGGCACGCCGACAAAGGTTCGCCCGCCAGCCTCCTTAACGATAGCAGTGTTGGCGTAAGCTTTCTCCGCCGCAAGATCGGCAATGGAGACCATCGCCTTGGTTTCGAAGATACGCATCAGCGGCGAACTCGAATGAACGGTCGGTTCGCGGCGTCGCAGCTGTTCCAGCGCGGGCGGCGCGCCATGCATCGCCGCAATCCGCATTGTGTCGTCGTGGACCAATGCCAGATTGCCGGACTTGGCCTCGCAGATGCGCGTCGCGCTCTCCAGCATGGCCTGAAACACGGGCGCCAGTTCGCCGGGCGAACTCGAGATTACCTTCAGTACGTCGGCGGTAGCGGTCTGCTGCTGGAGAGATTCCCGCAGCTCGTTTAGCAGCCGAACATTCTCGATGGCGATGACCGCCTGAGCGGCGAAATTCGTCAGCAGATTGATTTGCTTATCGGTGAACGGCCGAACGGTCTGATGGTAGATGGCGATGGCGCCGACCAGCTCGCCCTCGCGGAGCATGGGAACCGCGAGTGCGGTTCTCGCGCCGGCCACCTTCGTCAACATCGAATTGGCGTACAGCTCGTCGGCGGCGAGGTCATTGATGTGGACCACTTTATTCGTTTGAACCAGCGGCCCCATGATCGAGCGGTCCAGCGGAACGACCGGGTCGCGGCTGCGTAGCTCCTCGTATTCGCGTGGCGCGTTGTACCTCGCCGCGGCACGCATGTCGCGTCCATCGAACAGCAAAAGGTTGCCGAAACCGGCATTGCAGATGTGCACCGCGTTTGCCAACACGGCATCGAATACTGGCTGTAAATCGCCGGGCGATGAACTGATGACCTTGAGCACCTCCGATGTCGCCGTCTGCTGCTCCAACGATTCCGTGAGGTCGTCGGTGCGCTGGCGCAATTCGTTGAGCAGTCGCGTGTTCTCGATGGCGATGACGGCCTGGGCGGCGAAGTTCGTGAGGAGCTCGACTTGCTTGTCGCTGAACGGCCGAACCTCCTGGCGATAGATGGCCATCATGCCCACCGCTTCATTTTCCTTCTGCAATGGGACCACGATAAAGGAGCGCGCCCCTGTCGCGACACTGAAGGCCCGGCTCAGCGGATCGTCCTGATAAATCCCTTCGGCGAGATCGGCAATTTGGACCGCTCGTTTGCTGGCGACCCCTTGCGCATGTACAAGACCCATAGGACCGGAAGGCCGAAAAGTCGGCTCGCGCCGCCGCCACTCGACATAGGCTGGCGGCGCATTGTGCATCGCGACGACGCGATAGGCATCGCCCTCATTCAACGAAAGCACGCCGAATTTGGCCGCACAGATGCGCGTGGCATTCTCCAGCATGGTGTGGAACACCGGCTGCAAGTCGCCCGGCGAGGAGCTGATGACACGCAGAACCTCAGAGGTTGCCGTCTGTTGTTCCAGCGATTGCCGCAATTCGTTGAGCAGCCGCGTGTTCTCGATGGCGATGACCGCCTGGGCGGCGAAATTCTGCACCAGTGCGATCTGCTTGTCGGTGAACGGACGAACTTCTCTGCGATAAAAGGCAACGACTCCGATCACATTGTCGTCTTTGAGCATCGGGACTGCACACAGGGAACAAATGCCTGCGAGTTCGACGCCGGCAACCGTCCACGGATCCCGGTCGGAATAGGCCTGCTCGGTCGCCAGATCGTCAACCAGAACCGGCTTGTGCGATGCCACGGCACGTCCGAAAGGCACGTCCGGGCGCGGCTGAAACAGATCGCCTCTCCACCATGTCTGTTCGGCGGAAGCGGGTAGATGGCCCTGGCGAGCGGCAGCCCGGTAGGCGTCGCCTTCGCGCAGGTACATCGTACCATACGTTGCGTCGCACAGCCTGTTGGCGCTCGCCAAAATGATGTTGAAGACCGGCTCCAATTCGCCGGGCGAGGAGCTGATGACGCGCAGCACCTCCGAAGTCGCCGTCTGCTGCTCCAGCGATTCGCTTAGCTCGCGCGTCCGCTGCTGTTCGGCCTCGAACAAGCGGACATTTTCGATCGCGATTGCCGCCTGGTCGGCGAAGGTCGTCACCAGCTCGATTTGCTTGTCCGTAAATGGCCGCACGGCGGTCCGGCTCAGCGCCATCACCCCGATGAGCGTGCCCTCGCGCAGCAGCGGAACACCGAGAAAGCTGCGAAAGTTGCCGCGCGATTGATAGCCCGCTGCCCCCGCGAATTCCGGATCCGCCGCAATGTCCGGTACGTGAATCGTCTTGCCTTGCAGGGCCACTCGTCCGGTGACAGTTCCAAGTCCGGGCGTAATCGGATGTTGCCTGATGAATTCTTCGAATTCGCCGGACATGCCGTAGCGCGAGGCGATCCTCAGTACGTCCCCGGCGGGACGAAATATGGCAGCCATGTCGGCTTCGCATAACTTTGCGGCCGACTCGATCAGCGTGTTCAATACCGTCTGCAGGTCGAACGTCGAACGGCTGATCACCTTGAGCACGTCGGACGTTGCGGTCTGCTGCTCCAGCGATTGGCGCAATTCGTTAAGGAGCCGCGTGTTCTCGATGGCGATCACCGCCTGCGCGGCGAAGTTTTGCACCAGTTCGATTTGCTTGTCGGTGAACGGCCGAACCTCCTTGCGATAGATGGCGAGTGCACCAACGAGGTCGTTGTCCTTGAGCATCGGCACAAGAAGAAGGGTGCGGGCGCCGGCGCCTTCGACGAGTTCGATCATCGCCTGATCGCGCTCGATATAGCTTTTTTCCGTCCTGACGTCGGCGATATGAATGACCTGCTTGGTGCCGAGCAGGCGAAAGATCGGCACGTCCGGGTGCGTATCGCGAACCAGCATGGCCCGGCGCCGCACCTCCACATAAGCTTGTGTTGCGCGGTGCAGCGCTGCAGCATGAAAAGCTTCGCCGTCATAAAGGAACATGTTGCCAAACTCGGCCTGGCAAAGCCTGACCGCGTTCTCAAGCATGGCGTTGAAAAC